>JGI20153J14295_10001225_pt1 | contig 20147 bp, 27 predicted proteins | sample COG_03_FD_14295 | JGI IMG/M metagenome (IMG submission 14295) | reverse complement strand
TTTAACATTGTGTTTGGAGCAAAAGAAGTACCTGGAGGTATTGTTCTAACAGAAGATGGTATATTAAATTATTTAACAGTATTGGAGATTTAAAATGGGTAAAGCAGTTAAGAAAATAGCAAAGGTAGCATTGCCAATAGCCGCAATAGCTACTGGTTTTGGTTTAGCAGGTGTTGGACCATTTGCAGGTCTTCAATCTAGTTCTTTCGGTACTTTTTTAGGTAGTGAAGGATTTAAAACGGCTATGCAAGTAGGTGGTCTAGGTATNAATGTAGCTAGTAATATTCAATCTCAAAAGTATGCAAGTCAACAATCAGGTTTCCAAAGAGAGCAAGTAACACAACAAAATAAAGCAGAAGAAGCTAGAAATAGGTACAATCAGTTACTACAAAAGAGAGGTAGATTATCTAGTATTAGACAAGGACGTATTCAACAAGGACAAATTGAAGGTAGTATGGGTGCATTAGGCTCTGGAGGTACATCTTCTTACACTGGTGCTATTGGTTCTATTGGTACACAAACCTCTGCTAACTTAGGTAACATTAATGTAGCTCAAGATGTAGGTAATCAAATTACTGGATTTAATGTAGCCGCTGCTAATGCAGGATCACAAGCTAATACTTCAGCAAGTAAAAGTGGTATGTGGTCTGATGCTAGTACTCTAGGTGGTACATTACTGACTAATGCTGAAGGTATTAGTAATATTTTTAAAAGCTAAGGATATAAATGTCTGAATTAAATGGTATAACAATTCCAGAAGTTAATCTTTCAAATGGTGCTCCATATGAAGCACCTCCTGAGCCTCAACTTGTAAATAACAATGATGCTTATTATGCTTCTATATTATCAGAGTCTGAAAATCCTGTTGATACCTACTTAAATATTCTTAAAGAGGCACAACAAAAAGGGCAATCTTCCTTTATAGAATCTCTTCAATTTAAATTTCAACAAGAAGATAATAAAGAAAACCAAGACTTAATTAATAATATATTATTAGATCCTGAAATGGAAAGATCTAGTAAACGTCAGTATCTTGAAAATTATTTATATAAAAATAAGTTTGAACCTACTCTACGTGATAGATATAAACAGAAATTAAGTAATGAATATCTTATGGAAACGGGTAAAGATTTAAATGATGAAACTTTAATAGCTCAAGATAATAAAGAATATGATTTAGATGTAGCAGCAGCATGGGATCAATCCTATCAAAATATGGTAGAAGAACAAAAGAATCCTAAACCTTCTAGTAAATCTTTTGATCAGCAAGTAGAACAATTAAATAAGTATGATGGTAATACTATTGTTGATGCAGTAATTTCAGAACCTCTAGCTATATCAGATATGATTTTTGGTCAAGGATTTAAATGGATAGTAGATATATTAGATTCTTTTGGTGCTTACTTTGGTCAACAAAGTTATAATCCTAATAGTATACAAACTCCTGTAGCTAAAGCAGGTAGTTTAATTATAAATTATATGAAAGAGGGTACTGGATCATTAGATCCTAAAAAAGTTGCAGCAGCTCGTAAAATATTAGAGGCTGATGAAACTGAGTATGGAAAAGCTCTCAGTACTTTAACAAGTTTATATGATTATACTACTAAAAGAAATTCAGGTGAATATGATCCTAACGATAAAACATTAAGTGCTTCTTGGGCACAATTTTATAAAGAATTTCTTAATGAAGTTTTTGGTGTAGATGATGAAAATTTAAACAATACTATATCAATAAAACTTTTATCAAGTCTTGCTGAAACAACTCAAGCTGTTGGTGAGTACGTTAATCCAAATGATCCTGCTTTAGTATCACTCCCTCTTGATATACTGATAGGTATTCTCGGACCTAAAGGAATTAAATCAGGATATAAAGGAACTGTAAACCTTAAAAACAAAGTAGTGGTAGGTAAGCCAGGTGCTGCATTAATTAAACAATTAGACAATACTAAGTTAGATACAACAAACATTCCTCAAGCAGTAACTACTATTAGCACTCCTGCATCAAGAGAGGTACAAATTAGAGCTAATACTCCTCTTGCTACAACTATGGTAACTAATCCTAAGAAAGGTATTAACTTAATTGAAGCTGGATTAGAAGATCCTACAATGCAAGTCTTTGATACTATCTTAAATAATACTGGTGAACAAACTATTGGTTGGAGTCCTAGAACTGTAATACAATACTTTAGTGATGCTAATGGAAATATCTTTAATTTAAATAATCCTGGATGGTTAGTTGATAGTGCTGCACTTAGAGAATTAAAACTTATATCAGAAATGAATGCTACTAAACGCTTTATGCCTGAAGGAGCTAGAGATATACCACAACGATTAGTAGAGTTAGAAACTATATCAAGTGGTCTTAATGGTATTAATCCTAGAGTACCCTTAGTTCCTGCTAAATCTTTTTCAGTATTTGAACCTGTTCCTTTAGGATTTGAAACAAGATTAATTTTTAGAAAGAGTTCTACATCAGACTATGTTACTTTAAATGATGCTGTAGTATCTGCAACTGAATTAAAAAGATCATTAGTAGAAGAAGCTGGTGTTGATGCAAAACTAGCAAACAAAGAAGTAACAATTATAGAATTAGATAGTAATTTAAATGAGGTAAGAAGAATAGATGGTGCAGAGGTAGCTAAACTAGATAGAGATAATTACCTTAGAAACTTTGATGATGTTCCTCAAGAAATGAGACCTACTTCTACTTATCGTATTGAATGGAAACGAGATAAAGATTTGTATGATGCTTTCTTTGGATCTATGAAAGAAACTCCTAAAGATAGATATACTGGGTTAAAAGGAGTATTACTAAGAACATTGTTTAATAAAACTTCTAGTTCTACTACTAAAGGAATAGTTTCAGATATCTTTACGCCTTATGGAAAGTTTGCTCAGAAAATGGAAGATGCTTTTTTCTCTCAAGATCTAGCAAAAGAATCCTTTTTTAATAATACATTAACAAGATTAAATCAAATCTATAAAAAAGAAATGACGACTAAAGAACAAAATCAATTCTCTGATCTTTTAATATACATGAGTAGAAATCAAAAAGACATGTTATCAGGTGGAGATATAGGTAGAGTTCTTGGTGAAGCTAATCTTAGGTATGATCAAGTACAAAAGTTTCAAACAGCTGTCCAATCATTTAGAATTGTAACTAATGAGTTACATCAAATGAGACAACAAGTTGCTAGAAGAGTACTACAAGATGAAGGATATAACAGTTCTTTTTATTATATAGATCCTATTACAAAAGAACGTATGCCTATGCCTGTAAAGGATACGTTTACATTTAGACCTGCAGATGACTTTATTAATTTTGTTCCTGACAATGCTCAACGTATTGTTGCAAACTATGAAGTATGGGATTTTAATAGTAATAAACCAATATTACATAAATCAAATAATCTAAATAAAGAGGCTACTCATTATGTACAAGATGGTACAGGGATGCCTCAACAACAAATTCATCAACTTTCTAAAAAGTTCTTAGCTCCTGATGGAAACTATTATAACTTTGGTGTATTTGGTACAGTTAAAGCAGGACCATTACCTAGAGATTTAAGTCCTCAAGTTAAAGGCTATGTTCCTAAAATACATAATGAAGGTATTGTAGTAAGACAGTATCCTGTTAGATTTAAACAAAATGGTAGACAAATAGATTACTCTAATGATAGAGCAAAAGCTATCCGAGACCTCTCTGAATTTAGTGAAACTATAGCTATGTTTCAATCACGAAAAGATGCTATAGCTTATATGAATACATTAGATAATGCTAATTATTTTTATGAGGTTGACTTAGTATCAGAATTAAAAAGACGGAATAATAAAGACTTAGGTGAAATGGCTGATATGGAAATACAAAGACATCAGTTAAAAACAAATGAGTCCTTACGTAATGGTTTAAAATATGAATTAGAAAGTGATCCTTATTCTACATTAGTTCAAACAGCTCAGACTACAGGAGCTGCTGTAATGGATATAGTAGGTACAGGACAATTAAAAGCAGAGTTTGTTAATGCTTTTATGAATAATAATCCTTATATAAAAATAGCACCTAAAGATAATGTATCTCAAAAAGGTTTAGGTAGGATTGAAGATAGATTTCCTAGTAGAGATCAAATACAAGAGGTAGCAGGGCATAGTGATGTTTATAATCATGCTCTAGCAATATGGGATAAAATCTATATTTATGAAATGGGTAAAGCTAGAGGAGATATAGCTGGAATTGTAGGTTGGCTAGGGGGGACATTAGCTGAAATTGCTGATGCAACAGCTGGTCAAACTAAGGCAGGTAAATACTTTATTGGTAAAGGTAGATATGCTCAACGTCATCCAGGTTCTGTAGCAGGAGCTCCCTTAAGACCTATTACTTCCCTATGGATTATAATGCGACCTGTTAAACAGTTTATTCTACAATCATTAGCTTCTTTAGGACCTATTGCTGTTGTTTCTAATGGTAATCCTATACAAATGGCTAGACTTTATACTCATGCGTTGACTATAACATCAAAAAGAATTTCATTACAACGTAATATGAAAAAGGGTACTAGTGACTTAAATAAACATATAGATAGCTATTGGGACCTTAGTGAAAAAGCAATAAAAGATTCAGGCTTAGGCATTGATGTTACAACAGGAAAATTTACTAAGTATACAAATGAAGAGTATGCTCTTATTATTAATGCTATGGAAAAATCAGGTTTAAATAATGTAAGAGATCATGTATACAATCAAGGAATTGGTATAAATACCTTGCCTAAATTAGGTGCTACCTCTGGCACTAATCTTACTGGTTTACGTGGTGTTAATACAGCATCTTATTTAAACCCTTTAATGTACTTAGAAAAAACTGCACAAAAAGCTGGTGAAATAGGATTTGAATTTGGTGAAACAATTAACAGAGATTTATTTATGATGGTTGCTTTAGAGCAATTTAAACAAATGAATCCTAAGAGAAGTTGGAAAACACCTGAAGCTTTATCACAGATAGCTTTAGATGCAAATAGACTTGCAGGTGGTATGAATAACTCTATGGCATTTGGTTGGCAAAGCAACTTACCTTTAAGGTACTTAGGTTTATTTACCTCTTTTTCACAAAAGATGTCTGAAAGAACTTGGAATGCTCAAGCAACTCCTTTTACTGGAAAACAAAGAGCTGCTTTATTGGCTGCTGATTTTGCAATATATGGTTCTAGTTTATATAATGTAGATAAGTATTTACGTAGTTATTTAATGGAACATGAAGATCCTGACATGAGAACTTGGGGTGAGTACTTTGGTAAACTAAATCTTTCATATCAAATTGCTAATGCTTATGGTAAGTACTTAGGTAAGGAAACTTTTGTTGTTCCTGGAGAGGTATTAAGTGTTCATGGTAATTCTCCATTAGGTCCTATATCTAATTTTCTTAGGATGCTGGCTAGTGCTAAAGGAGATACAATAGATACAAAAGAAATGGGTGCTTCTGTAGCTTTTTATAAAAAAATCTTTGGTGACAATGGAGCAATTAGGTTATTATTTGATGTATATAGTAATAATTCTGATGCTTTTTCTTCTGCAGAAAAAATGAGAATGACTAAGGCTGTTATTACAGATATGATTCCTTTCCTTAGTGCTGCAGAAAAATTAATCTTTGGTGCTTTAACAGATGAGTGGACTGCTGATATAACTAAAACGGGAGCTGATACAGGATTAGAAACTACCTCAGGTGAACAAATTTGGAAGGCTTTATTAAGTGCTCCTGATTCTAGGACAACAATGCTTTGGGATCAAACAGGTAAAAACATTGATAAAAAAGCAGATATTAGAGCTGAAGCTAAACGAGCTGTTCAAATTTATCGCAAATCCAGAGGTAATAAACCAATGGAAGTAGACGAGGTTAAAGAATTTTTAGTTGTTTGGAAATTTAAATTAAATAAAGGAACATTAGTTACTAATACATTAGAACATAATGAGTTTATGGATCAAGCATTAACTATGATTGCTCAACAAGATGTTTCTTTTGCTGAGAAATTCTATAGAGAATTTAAAAAAGACTTTAAATATGATGCTCCTTATTATAGTGACAGTACTATAGAACAAATTAGAACTCTTAAAGCAACCTTATCACGTAAATTCCCTGACTCAATTGAGGAATTAAATGAAATGGAAGCTTGGATGTTAGATGCTAACGATGCTTATAAACAAGGAAATTAAAAATGGCTACATTTGATACAACTAAAATAGAACAAAATCAACCAGGGCTTACCTATGCAACACCACAGGCTATGCCTGCTAAGTATAATAGTTTTGCAGGTATACTTGATGTAGCTGATACTGCTATAAAAGGAGCAGTACAATTTGATAAACAGCAAACTCTGGGAGAAGCTCAAGAGTTAGGACAAAAATTAGCAGATGATTATGAAAGCATGAGTCCTACTAATTTAAATCAAATAGCACAAGACCAACAAAGTTTACAACAACAATTAGCAGATGACCCAGATAATGAAGCAGTTATGAATGAGCTTAATCAAATAACTACATTATATAATAAAGCAAAAGAACAAAATGTTATGTCTCCTTATGAATATGAGCGTAGAGTTTTAAAAGATACTCAAGCTCTAGCTAATAGAAATCCTGCTTATGCAGATGAAATTGCTAAAGGAGTTAATCAAGCCCTAGGTAATAGAGGTATTGCTAATTTAATGAAGCAAGATAATCTTTTATATGAACGACAAATAGCAGCGGAAACAGAAAGACTAAAAATTATAGATGACTATCTTAGAACTAAAAATGAAACACCCATGTTTATGGATAATGATGATAAACAAGAATTATATCTTAAATATAAAAATGCAGATAAAGAAAGGGCTGCAGTAAAACAAATGATTGAGGATGGATCATTAAGGAATGAACAGACTGCTGCAGCTTTACAAGAAGATATTAATCTTAAAGGTGGTACAATCGTAGTAGCTAGTAACGAGATGCTTAATATTACTAATGAACTTAATAACATTGAAGATCGTTTACTATCTGGAGAACTTGATGGTAAGGCAGCAGATAGAGAAAAGAATATTACTATTTTAGAAGCTAGAAAATATTTAGGAGTTATTGCAGCATTACCTCCAACTGATGAAAATAAACAAGCTTATGAGTTAATGAAAGAACATTTAAATAGTTTATCTTCTCAGTCTTCAGATGCTTTATCAGGTAAAACTTTTAAAGAAAGACTAGAAAATACGAATGCTACGATTGCAGCACAACAAAACTTTGGTAGATTACTTGCAGGTAAAGACAGAGAGTCTCTTGAGTTAATGAACTTAGAAATTAAAGGTTTTGAGTTTATATCTACTTCAGCAGGTATTTCCTTTGCTCCTGGAGAAAAACAAGCAAGACAGCAATCTATTATTAATCTAGCTATTATTCAAGGTAAAAAGTTTGCAATAGATAATCCTTCTTTTGCTCAGTATACTAAGAATGGAGAGATGATTCAAAAAGGAATTACTGAACTACAACCTGTGTTTGAAGGAATGATTAAAGGAAATAAAGTATCTCCAGAGATGTTAGGTTATTATAATAACATATTTCAAACTGCTGAATATCATGCAGACAATCCTAAAAATAGATATGAATATAATGGTAATTTTTTAAATACAGTAACTAATATGTCTGATACTACGTTTAATTACATGCAAGAAAACTCTGAAACTTTCTTAGATGATGCTAAAAATGAGAATGCTATTTTCTTAGGAGGTGTTAAAGCTGATTTAATAACAAATAATGTTATGCCTAATCAAATAGAAATGACTGATGAAGGTGTATTTTATTCTAATGCTTCTGTTGCTTCTAAACGAGTAGCTAAAAATCTTAATACAGTTGCTAGGTTAAATGCTAAAATTAATGGAGTAAAAGCAACTAAAGAAACAGCTATGGAAATTTTAAGGTTAATGACACAATGAGTCTAGCTATAGATCTAAAAGTAGTTCAAGAATCTTTTAACAATAGTATGAAAGGAGTTAAAGATTATTTAAATCCTCAAAAATTTATTGCTAAACAAGAAGAACTTAGAAATGAATCACAACCACAAGTTGCTGTAGAGCAACCTATTGATAATACTCAAGTATTAGATGCTGATACTATGGCAACACTTTATAATACTGAACAGGGTAAAAATCGTGATATTTGGATTAAGAACTATAATACTTTAGAACCTAAAACTGATCAACAGGTAAAGAACTTAGAAGAATTTAATACTAATTTTGATATGCAAGCTCTTAAAGTTTATAAAACAGAGCTAACTAACTTAAATAAAGATGGTTATACTACTGAAGAAATTAAAGCAGCTGCGGGTAAAACTTTTGGTTCTGAATCATCTTATGGAATTAAGGAGCAATCACTAGATAATCCTTCTAAAGTACATGGTGATATGCAAGTTAAGTATAGTAGTTTTATAGATGCAGCTAAACAAGGGTATCTTGGAAAAAAATATGGAGAATTAGTAAAGAAAACACCAGAACAATTAAAAAATATGTCTTATGAAGAGTTTAAAACTTTAATGAGAGACAATAAATCAGCTGCTCAATTAGCAGGGATTGGTATTTTATTACAGAAATTAAGGAATAAGGAAAATAAAAAATGATTGAATGGAAGGAACTGACGTTCCCCCCTATCAACCTTTGGACAGTTAAGAGTAGACAAACTGAGTCTTAGGAGGTACTTTAACTACCTTCACTGGAATCTCTAGCTTCTGAGCATACTTGATAGCATACTCTGTACCCTTACTGTGTGTATTCCATATTGCTAGTAAAGCATCTGCATTGTTTATAATCTGTTTTGTACGAACAAAGAAATACTTACTATCAAAGTTAGATGTGGGATCTAACAAATGATATGGAAGGAACCTGATTATATCTATATCATGAGACTGTGCATAGTGAGCTACTGTAGGATCAATACCTTTAGCATCTCCAATCAATACACAACTCGGATTTAATTCCTTAACTACTTTATCTACTGACTTCAGTATTAAAGCATCGTCTGTAATACTTCTACTACCTAGAATAGCTAATTTCATTATGGATACCACGCAAATTGAAAACGAACTATAAACAAATCTATTAACATATAGCTGATAGCTTCATTATTAACTACACCATCGGTGAACTCAAACCCGAGGTGTACTCCTAGTATTGGATAAATAGTTAATCTCATATTTCACAACTCCCACCTGTACAGGCTAATGTTTGGCTGCCTTCAGTAAAGTCATCTTCTTCTAAGAAAGATGTCCAATCAATTTCTTGTGGAGTAATCTTCTTCAAAGCTTCATACTCTTCTTTGCTGCAATCGGTATAAGGTGCTTGCACATAGCTATGATCACTATGAGGTAAGAAAGATATACCACTAATCTCATCAAAGTATTTCCATACCCAAGTACCTACTTCCATCCACTCATCATCTTTAACGGAGATCGTTACAGAAGGTTTATGTTCACACCAGTGACGTTGGTATACTAACCAGTTCTCTAACTGCTCAATAGCTGTCATGTCATTCCTAGTAATAGCTCCTTTAGGTGCTTTCATAGGGAAGCTAAACACTGATGTACTATCTGGTCTAAACTGTTCTGGCTCTACTTGTACCCCTTTATCAGTTAAGAACTGAGTAATAGGATCTTTGTTATCCATACGGATGGTTCTTATATAGTAGTCGTTATGACGAGCATGTATGCCGCTAGCACTATTAACAAGCTGAGACACAGTCCCAGAAGGTTTAACACACGTAATACTTCTTGATCGTGGGATGTCAAGCTTGTCTGCGTATTTGTGATTGGTTCTTCTAGCATGATCTTTTAACCTCTCTAGTAGTTTAGGATCAGGGTTAGCTGTTATTTTAGCATCCATGATACCTGTTAATGAAACACCCAGTAGTCTTTCTTCTGACGTATTCTTAACCCATTCTGCTGATAAGAACTGAAAGTTAGTTAGATTACTCTGTAATGTACCTAGTATAGTAGCTAGTCGCACTTTGTTAGCTAAGGTTTCTTCTGTATCACCATTNCGNACTACTACCTCTGTGAGGTTACAGAACTGTTTATCACGGAGAATGATCTCTGAACAAGGGTTAGTACCATAATTTAGATTAGGATCTCTACCCTGCTTGGCTGCTTGTACTTGTGCAGCAACTCTATTAAAGATACCACGTTCTCCTGACTTAGACTTAACAAGAGATACCCATTCTTCCATGAATGTTTCCATATCAGGCTTCTCTGTGTAAGCTACTGAGTTATTAGCTAACCCTCGGTATGCAAAATCATTGTACCATGCACCCATTTTAGCCTCTCTCATGCGTTTATCTGTAAGATTTGATAGGGAGATAAGGGCTGATCTTCTAACACCACCAACAACTACTATCTCTCCAACCATACAGACTATATCATGGACCTCTATTGAGTTTAACTTACGTCCTTTAGCATGTTTAAATGTATCTATAACAAAGTCAAACAATCTTTTAAGAGGCTCAGGACCACTAGCTCTACCACCAAATGTCTTGAGACGTGCACCAGCAGGACGTACTTGTGAGTAGTCTACACTAGGTATATCTCCTTCCCATAGGGACGACAGTAACTTCTTAAAGGCTTTCGCCCATCCTAACTTACTATCACCAACTACGATGACATCATCAACAACTGATAGTTCAGCTGGGATCTCTGGTAGCTTGGCAATTTCTTGTCGTTCACAGCTGAATCCTACACCAGTACCATTCATCAATATGTACAAAGCTTCACTAAAGGCACGCTTGTTATTGATGGCTAGGTATGAACAGTTATATGCTGCAATGTTATCTCTATCACATGCCTCACCAGCAGACATCATAAGTCTCATTGATGGCATGATCTCAAGGTTATACACAGCCTCTCTTATTTCTTTAAATTCTTTATCTAGTCCTGCATTTTTAGATTGTAAGTAGTTTACCATTCTATCTACTGTTTCTGCCCAGGTTTCTCGTCTTTTGAGTTCTGGTATATATCTTGCATAGCGTGAGCTCGCAATTACCGATTGGTATACATCCATGTTTCTTATCTCCTAATCTATATCTTGGTTAAATAAATCTAATACAGAATCTTTTTCTAAATCAATAGCTAATGATTCTAAATCTTCCTCTATCTTATCTTGAAACTTGTTAACGAGTTCATCTGATGTGATGTCAAGCACTTCCAGTAATGTAGTCTCGTCTAGTTTAGATAATTCTTCACAAACTTCCTTAAACGTAAGCATGTTATTATGACCGACCTTCCACTTTGTTATCAATAGTTTTCCCACATGATTGACAAAGTACGTTGTTTTTATTATCCTGTTTAAAATCACAGTGATTACAGGTTAGTGATCCAAAGATTGCATCATAGTTATCTTTGTATTTCTTTGAGGGCACTTTGCTACGCATGATTGCCCCAGTGATTTCATAATCATTAATACTATTACTCATGTATTTCCTTTCTTGTTGTATCCCAGTCTGCAGGTAGATGAACATACTCTTCATTAAGACAACGATAACCATCACTAGTAACTAGAGGATCAAAGTGTACTATGTAATACATATGTGCTTTATCACATGATGTAAAATTACCAACGTATTGTTCATACGATGCACCAAATGGATCTAATAAACTTACTAGTAATAGATATTCTGCTATCATTTCTTTTTCTCCTGTGGACAGTAACCAACCATGTTGAACTCACCTTCTAATGTATCTATAGAACACCACCACTTCTTAGCATCCCATATCTTGGCAACCTCACCACACTTATTACAAACTCTTTTTTCTTTAATTTTTACCATTTCTTTTTATATCCTTTAACAACTCTAAGTAATGAATTGCTTTATCAAGATCTTGTATACCATTCTTATCTCTCCAACGGAGAACATACTTGATCACATTACCCTCAATAAAAGGGATATTGTTTTTTGTTATAAACTCTATAGGTTGAATCACATATTGTTTATAATGATTACCACCTACTTGTTTTTCTTTAGCTATATTAGCTCTTATTGTACTGTTCTTCATATTAATATTATAGCATATAAATACACAAAAGTCAAGCTATTTCTTGTACTTTCTTTTTAGGTAGTGCAATGGTATAGCACATTCATCAAATGAACCATTGTCTACATTGTGTAACATATACAATCCTCTCCAATGTTGGTTAGTCTGATGTGATAGATAGTTCTCATCATGTAAATAACAACTACCACTAATGATTGCAGTCATCTGTTTACCTGTCGCATTCTGCCCATAGGCAATTGAATGTCCTTGTTGATGTCCTGCAACGCAGCTCATATGTTTCTTAGTAAGCAAAGCATTAGCTGATGTTACAGGTCTACCCATAACGCCACTAGCAAAGTAGTGCGAGTAGGCAACACCATCTATTTCTTTAACCTCAAGAAATGGTACTACTTCCCATCCTGCTTCTTCGTACTGTAGATCATCAAAAGATATAAGACCATCTAACTTTCTATCATACTCAATTGCAGTGTTGATACGCTGCTCATGGTTACCCATAGTCAGTACCATCTTAGGCTTGTATAACTTCTTCTTAGCCTTAGCTAGTCTGTTGTTCAAGGCATTCATAGGAGCGAGTAGTGCTTCCATACCTTTATGTACAGCACGTATATCAGCCTTGTAGGTCCTACCTTCAAACGATTTCTTACCTACATCATAGCTTGATAAGCTAGGCATATCAGCAAAGTCACCAATCATTACTATAACTTCTGGTTGTTTGTCAACAATATATCTACCTATCCAAGACAAGTAAGCCAGACTAATGCCTGGCTTTACTTGGGTGTCACCAATTACTAAATGTTTCTTCATTACGTATGCTCCTTAACTATTTGCTTATAAGCTTTGATCCAATCTTTTCTAAAGTCTAACCATAGAAAACCTTCTTTCTCAGCCCAATTACTATACGATGTCTTACTTCGTTTAGTTATCTTATTATCAGGATTCATAAATAAAAATATAATTATGACACCTGGATTACATTCTTTAAACCATACCATCTTTTGACGTGTAGCTAAGTCAAGCTTACCCTTAGCTTCTATGTATACATTCTTAGCCATCTTAAAATCAGGATTATATTTCCTTATCTTTTCTGGCTGCGTGTATTCAATCACATCTGGTTCATACTTGACACTTGGAAAATGTTTCTTAAGTTCTGCCCAAGCTTTTACTTCTAACTTACTTTTGAATATAGGCATTAAATCTATCTCTCCAAACATCATCTTCATGTTGCTGAATCCATAGACAACTTGCATTCATAATAAACTCTTCATCATTGCCATAGGCAGCACGTACAGTATTAAACATCTCTTGCTCTGTAGTGCAGTCAGCTAACATTTTCTTTGCTGTTTTATCACCAACCTTTTCAATACCTTTAATGTTATCTGCAGTATCTCCTTTAAGACATTGCTCAAAGAACAGTCGTAGTCCTCCGAGCTCAGTCTGGTCAGTCCATTTGTCAGGCTTAACCCAACCCTTACCTTTAATTTCCCATGAGAAATGTTTACCAGGGATCATGAGCATATCTTTATCTAAGGATACAATCACAGTATCATCTGTTTGATTGATACCCATAGCATCATCAGCTTCTATTCCTTCAGGTGCTAATTCAGCTCCCATCTCTTCTAGTGCATAGTCTCTCAATGCTTCTAAATGGATTGGTTTAGGGGCAGTTCTGTTAGCTTTATATTCAGGATAGATTGTCTTACGAAAGTTAGACTTACCTGACAAGAATGCACGATATTCTGTACATCCTGTCTTAGTAAGTAGTTCATCTAACAACGCATCTGCTCTATACTTAGCAATACCAAAGTCATCTTGTTCTGCACTTGCAGCACATCTAAAGACAACTAAGTCATGGTCAATTAATGCAATCATGTTTATCCTTGTAAAGGTGGTAGCTCTGTTAGTTGTTCATCTAAAATGTAATCATAAACAACATCTCAACAGGTTCAATCTCAAGTAAAGGAACATTGTCTGCTTCTAAATGATCCCAAGATTGTACTGCTATTACTGATGATTCATATGAATCTACTACATAAGGTTCAGGTATAGCAGGTGCTACAATGGTTACTACTTCATCTCCTACTATATCATAAACTCTTTCTTTTTGTACTAAGTACACTAAGAGTAGTAGAGCAATAGCTACTGCTATCGCTCCTAATAAACTTGCTCTATCTCTATCTTCCATAGTTTCTCCTAGAATGGTATGTCCTCAATTGCAGAAAAGTCTTCAGCTGCTGTAGTGGCAGCTTGCCCTAACACATAAGCTTCATACTGTTTAGCTAGAGCAATGACTTCACTTGGATTACCTTGTGTAGTATTGCTACCTGCTAAAGCTAGTGTTGCTACTGCATTAGAGATAGATGATTGACGGACTATCATTACTTGCCTTGCAGCACGTTCATCCTTAGTCTCGTAGTTACTACCTGTTACACGAGTTGTAGGAGCACTTGCCTTAGCTTGAGGAGCTGCTGCAGTATCACCACCACGATTGTCTGTAGTAGTATCTGCATCACCAACTGCTGTCCATTGCCAATAACCATTAGCATCTTTCTCAGTGCTAACATGTACGACATCACCTTTTTGCCATTCTTGAGCAGCTTTAAACACGGCAGGGTTAGCGAATGACATCAGCTTTTTAGACTGTGCTTGCCCTTGATCGTTCTTGTACATGATTTCTAATGATTGGTATTGTCTACCATTCTTAGCAGCATGTGTGTTTAAGCTTGATACATCTACAACATTAACTTGCATATAAATCTCCTATAAAATTATACATCTTCTACGTTACCCCAGCTATTACCTACTTGTATATCAACCCTAACTGGGAGGTTGAAATCTTTACCAAACAAATGTTTAAAGTTTGCTGGTACATTCTCAAATGATTCTTTAACAATTGGAACTATACTATTAGTATAACATACCTTTTCATCAAAGTCAAGCATGATAGAATCATGTACAGTATTGATTAACTTAACACCTTCCATGTTTACTATTTTGTTATACAAACTAACACGAGCTATAGTCATTAAGTCAGCACCGAGTCCTTGCACTGGATAGTTAAGGATTCGTGTGCGAGGATACTTAAGATTACCTTGACTATTAACCTCAGGTTGGTATTCATATGTTCTGCCTGTTGGCATCACTAACTGATTAGTTTGTTTTACATCAAACATTATCTTATCATGCCATGCCTTAAGTCCTGTATACTTATCATAGAACTGATCAATCACACCTTGCCAAAAGGTTTCATTACCTATATCTTTAAAGTTAGGATCATTAGCATAACTAAAAGCACTACCACCATAGATTAATCTAAAGACAAAAGTCTTAGCAATCAATCGTGAGGGCAATCCAAACCTTGCTTGGTTATCAGCATGTTGATCAACTTGGTTGTTGATCTCATCTATAGCTACCTTATCTTGGGATAGATAGGTAGCACATATCCATTCAAGTTGTTTTGCATCTGCATTAAGTAACATATTATAATCCTACGTTAGAGTCTATTAATCGTTTATGATAATCATTTATTATCTTACGTTTTAGTTCTTGTTTAGCACTAGGTAACATTCTATTTAGTACATACTCTACACTATGTTTATGTAACACCTCACTAAAATCTATACAAATACTTAAGTCAGCTGCTTGCTCTAATGCTTGTCGTTCTAGTTGTCTTTCTTTAAATTCAAAGTTATCTTCTTCATTCATATCTGTTCTCCATATCTAGTTGGGAAGAGAGTCTTAATCTCTCCATCAAAGTTCTGTAGGTTAGGCTTACTACTACTTAACCTACCTGTCTTAGTCCTACATTGATTGAGTTGACCATGTATAATTCCATTAGCCCAGTGCATCTCATCAATTAGTTGTGGCACACCATGATAGTATGTAGTCATACGTTTCTGCATGGTAGCACGTGCCAATATAATTCTTAGTATCTCTTTACCTTCATCACTACGTGGTGTTAGCTTACGTAAGGTCTCTTCATTCGTACTGAAGAACCCTTCTTTCTTAAGCTCAGTCTTAGGCAAAGGATTTATTCTTCGTGGAAACTCTTTGTCTTGCTCTTCCCACCTATACTTAACTTCGCCTGTGCGTACGCCAGTCTTGTAATGTCCAATGGGGCGTTGAAAACGCTCCTTAATGATCCCACCATAAAGAAAAGCAGAAAGATGCTCGCCAGAATTGGGATTAAAATCATCGTAAGCATGAAAGTCATACAGCTTCTTGTTAAGTTTGGATATCTGTTCTTCAAGTTCATCTCCTAATACTTTAGACTTATCATAATCATACTGCATACCATTGTATTCCATAGCTTGCAGCACTAGTAAGTCTTGGTTGTGTAGAGCTATGAGCTTACGGAGATGAGGTCGCTTAGACAACTCTTCCATTTGCTTGACCATAACTTTCTCAGTTAGTTCTAAGTCTCGTTGTAGATACTCAGACAGTATCTCTTCAGGTACCTCAGTAGTATCAATACCATTCTTCCAATAGTTTTCTTTAACCTCATCTAGTTTATTACCTAGACCATAGTACTCTGATGTTGCATCTAATGATGGATAAGAATTTTCTTGGTTAGATAATACATACTGTACTAACTGACAGTCCCATATTCTTTTCTTATCAAAGGTAATACCATATCTTTTAAGCCAGTGTAAATCAAACTTAATATTAAACCCTACCAACACATCGCACTTATCCACGGCTAATTGGATACGATCAAGTGATTCTCGGTAGGGTTCAACGGAGAACTCTATGTCTTCTATACTAACTTCATCTTGTGATAACATACCAACCATACATAACTTGTTAGTCTTATCAAAGGGATTACCATTATTACTAATGGTTGTTTCTACGTCTAATACTAAGTAACTCATAAGTCTTCATACCTCGCTATGTTAGGTTTAATCATACACTGTTTGTTGCCATGTCGCAAGTCAGGCAGTGTATCTTTATCACCAATTAATTTATTTTTACTGATGTTTAAGAATCGCATGTTACTTGTGTTGTCTTGTTCTTTTCCTATGCCTAGTATCCAGTCAGCTTCNCCTTGCTTNGNNGTNTTNCTNCTNTCTACATCATCCATTGTTAACCACACCTTGCCTTCGGCAGTGCCGCCTGCTTGGGATACGGCAATGACAGGGGCATAACTCTTAGCTATTTCTCTTGCCCATTGGTATATCTTTTTAAGTTCAAGGTCATAGCGTTCATTCTTAAATCCTTTTATCTTATCTATCTGATCAAAGATAATCAATGAGGGATTAACTTCTTTAATGATAGACTCAATCCGCTTGTAGCTACTTGAGTCTTCATAATCATATATCTTAATCCTACTACCAATGAGATCATGATACTCTTCTTTGTATCTATCTACGTTACTAAATAAAGTCTCACTGTCTACACCAAACAATGCTTGGTAACATCTGATTGCTACCTTCTTACCTTGTTCTTCGTTGTTAAACCATAGGATGTCACCATCTGTTTGTGTTACCATGTGTGTCATCTCACTAGCTAGGAAAGTAGTCTTACCTGTCTCAGGTCTAGCAAAGATGAAACCAAAGTCACCCTTACGTAGAGAGCCTAGTGATTTGTTAAGCCAATCAAGTCTCCAACGTAGACCAGGCGTAGCTATTGCTGTGTCATATAGCTCACTCAAGTCCATGTTAACTGTGTTAGCAGCATCTTCTGTTATGTCATCAGCTTCAAATTCTTTAACCTTATCTAGTAGATCAGATAGTTCAGCACTACCATCTTCAACATCAAGTGCTACCTTAGCTAGCTCACCTGCAACGCAGCGTTTCTTGTGTTCATTGAGGTAACCTACTGTGTTGTCAACATTAACATCAAGAGCTAGTATACGATCAAGCGTATCTGATAGTTCATTACGTTCACTATCTTCTAACAAGTAACTACTATGGTATGCTAACTCAAAGTCTAACTTACTTAGTGCATGACTTTGATTAGCCTCATAGTACTGGTGTACTATAAGGAACAACTTATATATATTACTAAAATTATTTTTAATATAATTTAGATTTATATACTTGTAGTAATTGTTATAGTATGATCTGTCATCACAGAATAACTTTATTATTAACTCTTCAACCATTTCATAATCTCCGTTTTGTTATACTCTTTGGGATCAAGCGGTGTAATGATAGCCTTGCTTGTAATACCTAAAGCTCTTAGTTTATTTCTTATACGTATAGCTTCCTTAGCCTTATCTCTATCAAGCCATACGTGTATTGTCTTGTACCTCTTAGTTAACTGAGCCATACTTTGCTTGCTCAACGAGGAGCCAAGCAAAGGACTGGCACATATACTTTCATCACGGCATCTTGCTATTTTAGTAGCAGACAAAACATCTTCTACTACTACTATTGTATCACCTTTACCATACACTGTCAAGGGTTTAATACCTTGAGAGTAATACTTAATGTTACCAAAGCCAAAGTTTCTACCTTGCCAGTAGTCTTTACGGCTAATTAATACTAGCAGCTGTCGTGATGGACTCCAGGAGATACCGTATTTTTCTATCTCTTCGGGGGAGATGCCGTAAGATAGCAACCATTTCATTGCTTTCTGTGGTATCTCTTTAACTGTATCAATTAGTTGACCTGCTTTCATAGTAGTAGTTTGTTCCTTACGTTTAAGTCTATCTCGTAGTGATTGGGTATCATTCTTTTGTTCTAATTTACTACAACCAAAACACCAGAAACCATTCTCATACTCAGCACGATTGTCCTTTGATCCACAGTGTGGACAAGGACCTAGCTTAAAAAATTTACTCATCGTTCTCCCAATCAATTATCATGTCGTCTTCATGTCGTAAGTCTTCTCGTTCATCTATGTTATCTATGTCTGATTGTATTTCATTGTAACACTTGTTACATAGATCAACGTACTCTCCTGTATCATGAGACTTACGTGTTGACTCAAAGTCAGAGAGATTTCTATCACATGCTACGCACCTCATTAGTAACATATCCTAGTACCATCATCATACACCCAGCAAGTATAAGTTTTTTCTGGTGTATATACAGTCTCTGATTCTGCAGCTAATACAGTTACGCATGTTGTTAAAGTTAGTATTGTTAATAATATTTTCATATACTTCTCCTTAGTTAGACTAATAGTATAACACAAAATAGATATAAAAGCAATAGCATAATCATACAAAATACATAATCTTCTTTATTCATCATAGTCTTCTTTAACAAACACGATAGCAATATGTTCTTCTTCTTCACCTTCATGTTGTACTTGATACCAATTAGTATGACCATAGGTTTTCATACAAAATTTATCTAGTAAGTCTGTGTTCATGTTGTTCTCCTTTAAATAAAGTATTAATATTTTTCATAAGATTAGTAGAGAATACATAATCTTGTCTACCATTTCGTGTAACAATTTCACATGCTTTATTATTTTTACATTCTGTTATGTCATACTTACTCATCCATCCTTGTACATCTAGTTCTGTTTCTTCTTCATTAATACGTGCATAAATATAGTAGTCAAACTTCTCTTGTTGTATCCACATACTATCACTGAACGTAGTCTTTAAGTCAACGCTTTTATTTTTTATGATAAAGTCTGGATCTTTCCATCCTTTCTTGGTAAACTTAATCCATTTGTATTCAATACCATAATCTTTTAAGAACTGATCAAAGACTACCTCACCTAACAAGCCTATATAGTTTGTGCTGCACTTGAATTTGTTATGTGTTTTCTGTGCATCAAACTTTGCTTGTTCTTTCTTAGCCCATGCTATTTGCTCTGGGGTAATACTTAATTTCATGTTGTTCTACCTCCCTTCATAACAGAATTCGTATTGCTCTTTTAATTCTTCGTCTGACATGTCCTCATACCCTGTCATGCCATATCTAAGTACATAAGCAAGGTCATCAATATCAAAATTGTTCGTATCATTCCCTACTAATTTATCAATCATTTCTTCTCTGTTCATTTTGTTTCCTCCTCTATTTCTATATCATAAGAGTCTTCAAACTGTGACATGTAATTATCTATTGCTTCTTGTCTTTCTCTTTCTAGTTTTTCTTTCTTTACTTGTTCATCCGTTAACATATTCTTTCTCCTCAAACTTAGGTGT
>JGI20153J14295_10001223_pt1 | contig 20154 bp, 16 predicted proteins | sample COG_03_FD_14295 | JGI IMG/M metagenome (IMG submission 14295) | reverse complement strand
TGCTAAAACTGCTGCGGCTAAAAAGCCAGCTGCTAAAACTGCTGCAGCTAAAAAACCAGCTGCTAAAACTGCTGCAGCTAAAAAACCAGCTGCTAAAGCAAAAACACAAAAAAAATCTAATTCTAAAAAATAACTATTTTGATTTAGATATAAATAATATTGTTGGGCCTTAGGGGCCAACTCTAACAGGAGCCCATAATTGAAACTAATTGATCCAAAAAGTCGAAGCCAAACGCGTTTAGCCTCTTTAGTTATTTTGATTGCAATGGTTATTTGGATGATTTTGCAATGGGTNGGGGGCAAGATTGGATTAGAGGCACGATATGTGTTTCTTCTTGATTTTTTTGCATTGGCGGCATTTGCCTGGTCGCTTTTGGTATTAATAAGAGTTTGGCGTAGGCGCCAATGACTAAGAAAGTTAAAAACTTATGTTAAAAGACGAAGATCGCATTTTTACTAATCTTTACGGCATGCATAACAGGTCACTGAAAGGTGCTCAGTCGCGTGGCCATTGGTCTCAAACAGCAAAGATTATAAAAAATGGCCATGATTGGATTATTGAAGAAATGAAAAAATCAGGTCTTCGCGGTCGTGGAGGTGCAGGTTTTCCTACAGGCTTAAAGTGGTCCTTTATGCCTAAAGAGTCTGATGGTCGTCCAGCATACCTTGTAATTAATGCAGATGAATCAGAGCCTGGAACATGTAAAGATCGTGAAATTATGCGTAATGATCCACACGCACTTATAGAAGGAGCTTTAATTGCATCATTCGCAATGAATTCAAATGCTTGTTACATTTATATTCGCGGTGAATTTATACGTGAACGCGAAGCTCTTCAGCTGGCAATAGATGAATGTTATGAGGCTGGATTGGTAGGAAAAAATGCTGCAAAATCGGGGTGGAATTTTGATATTTATCTTCACCACGGTGCGGGGGCGTATATTTGTGGTGAAGAGACAGCACTCCTTGAAAGCCTTGAGGGTAAAAAAGGTATGCCTCGTATGAAGCCACCATTCCCTGCTGGCGCCGGTTTGTATGGCTGCCCGACTACAGTAAATAATGTTGAATCAATTGCGGTAGTTCCAACAATTTTGCGTCGGGGAGGTGATTGGTTTAAGTCTTTTGGACGCGAAAACAATTATGGTACAAAATTATTTGCGATTTCTGGACACGTTAATAATCCTTGTGTCGTTGAAGAGGCTATGTCAATTCCACTTCAAGAACTATTAGAGCGCCATTGTGGTGGTGTTCGTGGCGGGTGGAAAAATTTAAAAGCTGTTATTCCAGGTGGTTCATCAGTGCCATTATTGCCTGCTGAAATTTGTAGTGAGGCTATTATGGACTTTGATTGGCTGAGAGAACAACGATCTGGATTAGGTACGGCGGCTGTGATCGTAATGGATCAAAATACTGATGTTATAAAAGCTATATGGCGCTTATCAAAATTCTACAAACATGAAAGCTGCGGCCAATGCACTCCTTGTAGAGAAGGTACTGGCTGGATGATGCGTGTAATGGACAGGTTGGTTAAAGGTGACGCTGAACCTGAAGAAATTGATATGCTTTTAGACGTTACTAAGCAAGTTGAAGGCCATACTATTTGTGCATTAGGAGATGCAGCTGCATGGCCTATTCAAGGATTAATACGCCACTTTAGGGATGAAATTGAAGATAGAATAAAATATAAAAGAAGTGGCCGTATTTCACAATTTGCAGCAGAATAGATAAAATTTAATTTTATTGAATAAAAGGAAGTTTAAATGCGTTTGGCAACTATCACACTATTTGGAATGATTATGATGTGTCCTGCACCTGGCTACTCACAATCAGCATTGTGGGATTTTGAGGCTGTAAACAAAGGTTTATTTAATATTGGAATTGCACATGGTATCCGAAAGAATTGTGATTCAATAAAAGCAAATACTTTAGTTGGTATAAGCTATGTTTGGAAAATCATTGGTCATGCCACTGATGCTGGCTTCACTCTAAAAGAAACAAGAGAATTTATTAATAATGACACTGAAAAAGAAGTATTAAGATCAAGGGTAAAAAAATACCTTGTATCATTAGGATTAGACCCTGAAAAAAGTAATTCTCTTTGCAATCTTGGCAAAGAGGAAATTGTTAACAAAAGCCAAACTGGCAAACTACTAAGGATGAATTAGGCACATGTATGATCTAAGAAAAATCATTATCGATGGCCAAGAAGTTGAAGTTGAGGGGGCTATGACGCTTCTTCAAGCTTGTGAAGTTGCAGATGTTGAGATTCCAAGATTTTGTTATCATGAGCGTTTAACAATAGCTGGTAACTGTCGAATGTGTTTGGTTGAAGTAGTTGGTGGACCGCCAAAACCTGCAGCTTCATGCGCAATGCAAGTGCGCGATGTCCGTGGTGGTCGTAATGGTGAGTTACCAGAAATTAAGACTACTTCACCTATGGTCAAAAAGGCACGTGAAGGCGTTATGGAATTTTTATTAATTAATCATCCGTTAGATTGTCCTATATGTGACCAAGGTGGTGAGTGTGATCTTCAAGATCAAGCTATGGCCTATGGTGTGGATTTCTCACGATTTAGAGAGCCTAAGCGCGCTGTTGATAATCTAGATTTAGGTCCATTAGTTGAAACAACTATGACACGATGTATATCCTGTACTAGATGTGTAAGGTTTACTACTGAAGTAGCTGGCATTACTCAGATGGGCCAGACAGGTCGCGGTGAAGATTCCGAAATCACATCGTACCTTAATGAAACATTAGACAGTGAGCTTCAAGGTAACATAATTGATTTATGTCCTGTTGGTGCGCTAACTTCTAAACCATATGCCTTTACAGCTCGTCCCTGGGAATTAATGAAAACTGAGACTATTGATGTTATGGATGCTCTTGGATCCAATATTCGGGTTGATACAAAAGGCCGTGAGGTAATGCGGATCCTTCCTAGGAATCATGATGATATAAATGAAGAATGGATTTCAGATAAAACAAGATTTGTATGGGACGGATTACGCCGTCAGCGACTTGATCAGCCATATGTTCGTAAGAATGGTAAATTGAAACCTGTATCTTGGGATGAGGCATTTTCTGCAATAAATAAAGCTATTGACGGCAAGAAAATATCAGCAATAGCAGGTGATCTAGTGTCTGTGGAGGCGATGTTTGCGTTAAATAAAATGATAAAAGATTTGGGTGGAAACTCAGAATGCCGTGTTGATGATGCTAAATTGCCTGCTGGAAATCGTGCAGCATATGTTGGAACTGCAAAAATTGAAGATATAGATAATGCTGAAGCTATATATTTAATTGGAACAAATCCAAGAACAGAAGCACCTGTTTTAAATGCGAGAATTAGAAAATCTTACATGAATGGTGCTGATATTAAATTAATTGGTAACCAAGTTGATTTAACATATAAATATAAGCACATTGGGAATGATCGCAAATCATTTGATCTATTAAGTTCAAATGAAGAAATAAATAGCCTAACAAAAAAGAACTCTTTAATAATCATAGGGCAAGGTGCACTTCTTGATGCTGATGGTGAAGCAGTATTAGCAGCAGCGCAAAACTTTGCAAAAAATACAAACTCAAAGCTATTAATATTACATACAGCAGCAGCACGTGTTGGTGGAATGGATATTGGATTTAACACAAAAGGTGGAATTAATGCGGCCTTAAAAGATGCAGAGGTGGTTTTTAATTTAGGTGCAGATGAATTGCGAATTTCTGATACCCCATTTGTTGTATATCAAGGATCACATGGTGACAGAGGAGCTCACAGAGCGAATGTCATATTGCCTTCTGCTGCATATACTGAGGAAAGTGGAATTTTTGTAAATACAGAAGGCCGTGTCCAAATGGCTGAACGAGCAGGGTTTCCTCCCGGCCAAGCAAAGGAAAACTGGGCAATATTACGAGCATTATCAGCAGTTTTAAATGTAAAATTACCATTTGATAGTTTAAATTCTTTACGTGCAGAATTGTATAAAGAATTTCCAGAAATGAATAATTTTGATCAAGTAAGAGTTAACTCAGGTAAAGACTTAAAGCAAAAAGCATTAGGTAAAGCCACATTTAAGTATGCCATATCTGATCATTATTTAACTAACCCAATAGCGCGAGCTTCTGAGGTTATGGCTGAACTATCAAAAAACACAAAAGAACGTGCCGCTTTGGCCGTAGCCGCTGAATAGAGGGTTTAAATATGGATTTTTTTCAAACTAATCTAGGTATTTTTCTAACTATTTTAGGACAAACTTTACTTGTTCTTGGATTTGTTATGATTAGCCTTCTACTATTAGTTTATGGCGATAGAAAAATTTGGGGTGCAGTTCAAATGCGACGAGGTCCCAATGTGGTTGGGCCTTGGGGCATTTTGCAAACAGTTGCTGATGCACTAAAGTATGTCTTTAAAGAAGTTGTAGTTCCTGCTGGGGCGGATAAAACTGTATTTTTTCTTGCCCCATTAGTTTCATTTATCTTAGCTGCGATAGCTTGGGCAGTAATTCCTTTTAATGGTAGGTGGATTTTAGCAGATCTCAATGTAGCTGTACTATATGTTTTTGCTGTATCGTCTTTAGAGGTTTATGGAGTGATCATGGGTGGATGGGCTTCGAATTCAAAATATCCATTCCTTGGATCATTGCGCTCTGCCGCCCAAATGATTTCATATGAGGTTTCGATTGGTTTTATAATTATAGGTATCATTATTTCAACTGGATCACTGAGTTTTATTAATATCGTTGAAGCTCAATCAGGATCTTATGGCTTATTAAATTGGTATTGGTTGCCACATTTACCTATGGTTTTCTTGTTTTTCATATCAGCTTTAGCTGAAACAAATAGACCACCTTTTGATTTGCCAGAAGCAGAATCTGAACTAGTTGCTGGTTATCAAGTTGAGTATTCATCCACCCCATTTTTATTATTCATGGCTGGAGAATATATTGCGATTTGGTTGATGTGCGCGCTAACTACTATTTTATTCTTTGGTGGATGGTTATCTCCTTTACCAGATTCGTGGATAGAATATATGCCATTTTTAGGTCATGGCGCCCTCTGGATGGTCCTCAAAATGGGATTTTTCTTTTTCTTATTCGCTATGGTTAAAGCAATAACACCGCGTTACCGATATGATCAGTTGATGAGATTAGGTTGGAAAGTCTTCTTACCATTTTCACTTGCTTGGGTAGTTTTGGTGGCTTTTCTTGCTCAATATGGTNCATTTGGAGGCGCTTATGCAAGATGGACAATAGGTGGGTAATGCATAATTAAAATGGATAATACTACAAGCAAGTTTATGGATCAGTATATTAAAGTAATTTTTGTTAAATAATTTAATAAGTTTATCAATAATGAGTGCTTTGTTGTTGAAGAAAACTTGAATTTATATATCTACGGCGTTGTTGTGCTATCTACTTAAAAAGCATGACANGTCTAAAATTAAAAGGCTAAGGAGATAAAAATGTCATTTGACTATGTACGTGCTGGAAAATACTTTTTATTGGCAGATTTTTTCGTTGGCATGAAATTAGGTTTGAAATATTTTTTTAAGCCTAAGGCAACATTAAATTACCCTCATGAAAAAGGCCCTTTATCTCCGCGTTTCAGAGGTGAGCATGCATTACGAAGATATGCAAATGGTGAAGAGAGGTGTATTGCTTGCAAATTATGTGAAGCTGTATGTCCAGCTCAAGCTATAACTATTGATGCTGAACCTCGTGAAGATGGATCACGTAGAACTACGCGTTATGATATTGACATGACAAAGTGTATTTATTGCGGCTTTTGCCAAGAAGCATGCCCTGTTGATGCTATTGTAGAAGGACCAAATTTTGAATTTGCTACTGAAACACGCGAAGAACTTTTTTATAATAAAGATAAACTACTTTCCAATGGAGATCGTTGGGAAGCAGAAATATCTCGAAATCTAGAACTTGATGCTCCATATCGCTAGGAATAATGATGACTGTTACCTTATTCGCATTTTATCTTTTCTCAATTACGGCTGTGATGTCTGCATTATTCGTCGTAGTTGCTCGTAATCCTGTTCATTCAGTTTTATGGCTCATACTTACTTTTTTCTCAGCCGCATCCATGTTTGTACTCATGGGGGCTGAATTCGTCGCGATGCTTTTAGCAATAGTTTATGTAGGAGCAGTAGCAGTATTGTTTTTATTTGTTGTTATGATGTTAGATGTTGATTTTGTTGAGCTAAAATCAGGTATGCAAAAATACTTTCTTATTGGATCGTCAATAGGATTGGTGTTGCTTATGGAGCTTGGTCTTGTGATTAGTCATTGGAAAGTTGCACCTGAAGCTGGGAGCTTATTACAATCACCAACTCCATCTATAGATGAAACTCACAACACATTGGCTTTAGGCCAAATACTTTATAGCGATTATATTTATTTATTCCAAATCGCAGGTTTGATACTTTTAACAGCAATGATTGGTGCAATTGTTTTAACTCTTCGCCATCGAACTGATGTTAAAAGGCAAAATGTTGTAGATCAAATGCAACGGGAGCCAGCAGATGCAATGGAAGTTATAACAGTCAAGTCGGGGCAAGGATTATGATACCAGTTGAATATTATCTCACGGTTGCAGCTTTATTGTTTGTTATCGGAATTTTTGGAATATTTTTGAACCGAAAAAATGTGATTGTTATATTAATGTCTATAGAGTTAATGCTTCTAGCTGTTAATATAAATTTTGTTGCTTTTTCCACCCATTTAAATGATTTGGCTGGACAGGTATTTACATTGTTTATTTTAACTGTCGCTGCTGCTGAGGCAGCAATTGGTTTAGCAATACTAGTTTGTTTCTTTAGGGTTCGAGGAACCATTGCAGTTGAAGATATTAATGTGATGAAAGGCTAATCCATGGAAATGATTTTGTTATTCGCACCGTTAGTCGGTTCCATTATTTGTGGATTTGGCCATCGCATTATTGGCGAAAAAATGGCTATGTTTGTATCTACTGGTGCTCTATTCCTATCAGCAATATTATCATGGATAATTTTTACCAAATTTCAGGGTGAAGGTTATACTATTTCACTTTTCCGCTTTATTGAAAGTGGGAGTTTATCGGCTGATTGGTCTATTCGAGTTGATCGTCTAACAGCAATAATGCTCGTTGTTATAAATACAGTTTCTGCACTGGTACATTTATATTCTTGGGGCTACATGGATAAAGATCCTCAATGGAAAGAAGGTGAAAGTTATAAGCCACGCTTCTTTGCATATTTATCTTTCTTTACATTTGCGATGCTGATGCTTGTCACTTCTGATAATTTGTTACAAATGTTTTTTGGTTGGGAGGGTGTCGGTGTAGCATCTTATCTCCTTATTGGTTTCTACTATCGCAAACCAACTGCGGGTGCTGCTGCTATGAAAGCATTTATAGTTAATCGAGTAGGTGACTTTGGTTTTGCTTTAGGAATATTTGGATTATTTTACATGACTGGTAGCATAAACTTTTCTGAAGTTTTAGATCCACACAACGCCAAAGAATTAAGCAAAACTACTTTTAAATTTTTATCATGGCAACTGAATGCATTAGAAGTAATCACAATGTTATTGTTTATAGGCGCCATGGGAAAATCTGCCCAATTAATGTTACATACTTGGTTGCCAGACGCCATGGAGGGACCAACTCCTGTGTCTGCATTAATACATGCTGCAACAATGGTTACAGCTGGTGTATTTATGGTATGTAGACTTTCACCGTTGATGGAATATGCAACCTTTACACCAAATTTCATTGTTATAATTGGTGCAACAACGGCATTTTTTGCTGCTACAGTTGGATTGGTTCAAAACGACATTAAACGTGTTATTGCATATTCAACCTGTTCACAATTGGGATACATGTTTGTTGCTGCTGGTGTTGGTGCTTATGGAGCGGCAATGTTCCACCTGTTTACTCACGCATTTTTTAAGGCGATGTTATTTTTAGGTGCAGGATCAGTTATCCATGCAATGCATCATGAACAAGATATGAGAAATTATGGAGCCCTAAGAAAAAAAATCCCATATACATTTGCAGCAATGATGATTGGTACATTAGCTATTACTGGTGTTGGCATTCCATTAACTCATCTTGGGTTTGCAGGATTTTTATCTAAAGACGCTATAATTGAGAGTGCATATGGAGCAGGAACCGGTGTCGGGCAATATGCTTTTATAATGTTGGTCATTGCTGCAGCAATGACAAGTTTCTATTCATGGCGTCTAATATTTCTTACGTTCTACGGAAAAGCTCGCGGCAATGCACACACGCATGACCATGCACACGAAAGCCCGCTTGTAATGATTGTGCCTCTAATTGTTTTAGCTTTTGGCGCTATTTTTGCTGGAATGATTTGGTATGAAGATTTCTTTGGAAACCATTGGGAAGAGTTTTTTGGCTCATCTTTGTATGCAAATCACGATACAAATCATGTTGTTCATGATGCTCATTATGTGGCTAATTGGGTAAAAGCTTCTCCTTTCGCTGCTATGTTATTTGGATTTTTAATGGCAATGTGGTTTTATATTTGGTCACCAGAAAATCCTGCTAAATTGGCAAAACAACAAAATTCAATTTATAAATTCTTTTTAAATAAATGGTATTTTGATGAGCTTTATGAAATTATTTTTGTTCGACCAACTAAGTGGTTGGGTGATTTCCTTTGGAAAAAAGGTGATGGATCTTTTATTGATGGAGGCATCAATGGAATAGCATTGGGAATTATTCCATTGTTAACTCGTAAATATCAAGCGATGCAATCTGGTTACTTGTTTCACTATGCATTTACTATGGTCATAGGGGTAGCAGTGATTGTTACATGGTTTGCGCTTACTGGGGGATCCAACTAATGGATAATCTTTTGTCTATTGTAATATTTCTTCCAACAGTAGCAGCTTTAATTCTGGCTGTTATTCTAAGAGGTGAAGATGAATTATCGCAAAGAAATGCTAAAATCTTGGCGTTAATTGCAACATTGGCTACTTTTATTATTAGTTTACCATTGCTTACTCAGTTTGATCCAAAAAATACTGGTTTTCAGTTTGTTGAAGAATACGATTGGCTTGCTGGGTTAAAATATAAAGTTGGTCTTGATGGTATCAGTATACTATTCGTTATGTTAACAACTTTTCTGATGCCAATTGTAATTGGAGCATGTTGGACAGTTAGATCTCGTGTTAAAGAATATATGATTATGTTTCTAATTCTTGAAACAATGATGTTAGCTGTTTTCAGTTCTTTAGACATTATACTTTTTTACGTTGTTTTCGAAGCTGGATTAATCCCAATGTTCTTAATTGTTGGCATTTGGGGCGGGAAAGATCGAATATACGCAGCCTTTAAACTGTTCTTATATACATTACTTGGATCAGTTTTAATGTTGATTGCTATTATTTACATGTGGTTTGAAGCTGGCTCGACAGATATTCCTACCTTAATGCAGCATGAATTCTCATCTGAAAATATGATATTATTTGGTATAACAATAGTTGGTGGCATCCAGTCTTTATTATTCTTAGGCTTCTTTGCCTCATTTGCAGTCAAAATGCCAATGTGGCCTGTCCACACTTGGTTGCCAGATGCACACGTGCAGGCACCAACAGCTGGTTCAGTTGTTTTAGCAGCTATTCTATTGAAAATGGGTGGTTATGGATTTTTACGATTTAGCTTACCGATGTTTCCTGTTGGATCAGAAGTAATGGCAACTTTTGTAATGACACTTTCTGTAATAGCAATAATTTACACTTCCCTAGTAGCACTCGTTCAACAAGATATGAAGAAATTGATTGCCTATTCTTCCGTCGCTCATATGGGCTTTGTTACTATGGGGATTTTTGCTTTAAACAAACAAGGATTAGATGGTGCAATCTTCCAAATGCTTAGCCATGGGTTTATATCAGCAGCGTTATTTTTAGGTGTTGGTGTGATTTATGATAGAATGCACACTCGAGATATTGATGCATACGGTGGAATAGTTATTCGAATGCCAGTTTATGCTCTGATATTTATGCTTTTTACTATGGCAAATGTGGGATTACCAGGTACATCTGGATTTGTTGGTGAATTCTTGACTTTAACTGCTGCATTTAAAGCAAATACATGGATAGCTTTTGGAGCAACAAGTGGGGTTATTTTATCTGCAGGGTACGCATTGTGGTTATATCGGCGTGTGGTTTTTGGAGATTTGGTAAAAGAAAGTTTAAAGGGAATATCTGATATGGATATGCGTGAAAAACTACTCATGGCTCCACTAATTGTTATGACCATATTATTAGGAATTTATCCTGCATTAATTTTAGATTTAATCGGTCCATCTGTTAATGCTTTATTAGAACAAGTACATGCTGCCCAAGGAGTTATAATTGATGCAACTTCTAAAGCCATTCATTAAAGGGGTATCAAAGCTATGATCAGCACGGATATCAATATAGTTTTACCAGAAATTACTTTAGCTGTTTTCTCAATGGCTGCATTGATGGTCGCTGTTTATGGCGGCAAAGATAAATTAGCAGGTCTAATGATCTGGGTAACTTCAGGTGTGATGTGTGCATTGGGCCTATGGATAGCATTTTGGGAACCAGGTACAACAACAGCTTTTAACGGCTCTTTTGTAAACGACGGGTATGCTCGTTTTGCCAAAGTAGTAATTTTATTTGGTTCTGCAATGATGCTGTTGTTATCTCAGGATTATTTAGAAAAAAATAAATTACTAAAATTTGAATTTCCAATTTTAATTGCATTAGCCACGCTTGGTATGATGTTAATGGTATCTGCTGGAGATTTAATGGCACTGTATATGGGGTTAGAACTACAATCCTTGGCACTTTATGTTGTTGCATCGTTTCGCCGGGATAGCATTCGTTCAACAGAAGCGGGATTAAAATATTTTGTTTTGGGGGCATTATCTTCCGGCCTATTACTTTATGGAGCATCATTAGTTTATGGATTCTCCGGTACTACTAATTTCGCAGGGATTTCGGAAACAATTCATGATGGGAAGCTTGGACTGGGTATGCTCTTTGGATTAGTATTCTTATCAGTTGGCATGGGTTTCAAAGTATCTGCAGCACCATTTCATATGTGGACACCTGATGTTTATGAAGGTTCTCCAACTCCAGTTACTGGATTTTTTGCGACTGCACCAAAAGTAGCCGCTGCTGGATTATTTGGGAGAGTGGTTCATGACGCATTTGGCGGCGCTATTACTGACTGGCAACAAATTATTGCATTTTTATCATTTGTTTCGATGTTCCTTGGTTCAATTGCAGCAATTGGGCAAACAAATATCAAACGCCTTATGGCCTATTCATCAATCGCTCATATGGGTTTTGCTCTGCTTGGGCTATCATCTGGTACACAAGAAGGTGTCCAAGCATTGCTAATTTATATGGCAATCTATGTTACTATGAATATTGGTGTATTTGCCTTTATTCTAAATATGGAACGTGATGGACAACCCATAACTGATATTAAGTCTCTTGGCTTATATTCTCGGGTCGAACCAATTCGAGCTGCTGCATTAGCTGCTTTAATGTTTAGCCTTGCAGGAATCCCACCTCTAGTTGGTTTTTTTGGTAAATTGTATGTTCTTAAAGCTGCTGTAAATGCAGGATTGTCTTGGTTAGCAATATCTGCTGTAATTGCTTCAGTAATAGGTGCATTTTATTATCTTCGTATTATATACTTTATGTATTTTGGTACTGAAGTTGAAAGAATGACTGGTAAAATGCCACTTCTACATAAACTTGCACTATATGGAGCGACATTAATAATGCTATTGGGTTCCATAAATTTATTTGGAATTGAAGCAATTGCAGCTGATGCTGCAGCGTCTCTTTTTAAATGATAGAATGGCCAGATGGTTATGACCGTGTTACACATTTAACAATTGATAGCACAAATAGAGAAGCTTCCAGGCAAGCAGCTGAAACTAATAAACCCACTTGGATATTTGCGGATGAACAGACTGCAGGTGTTGGGCGTCGTGGGCGAAAATGGTCCAGTCCAAAAGGTAATTTTTCTTCTACTTTATTGATGCCAATTGAAGGTAATTTATCAACAGTTGCTCTTCATAGCTTTGTAGCAAGTTTAGCTTTGAGGGATTCTTTAGTTCATATTACACGTGATCCAAAAAGATTTAACTTAAAATGGCCAAATGATGTATTAATGGATGGATGCAAAGTTGCAGGTATATTACTTGAAACTAGTGGAGTTGGTCCAAGTCATTTGAATATTGGCATTGGTGTTAACCTTTCCACTTTACCTGAAAGTGACACGATCGAAATTGGCTCAACACCCCCAATATGTCTTGATATTAATATTATACCATTAGATTTTTTAACGATTTTGGCTAATTTTTTTGCTACACGATTAATTCAGTATCAAAATTTTGGATTTGAAGTTATTCGAATGGATTGGCTGAAAAATGCTGCAAATATAGGCAAGACAATAACTGCAAAAATGCCAAATGCTCAAATTGTAGGGAAATTTGTTACAGTAGACGAACAGGGCGCAGTTGTATTACAAACAGGGGATGTTAGGCGCATAGTTCATGCGGCTGATATTTTTTTCTAGGAGGCTATAAATGTTATTAGCAATTGATGTTGGCAATACAAACACTGTTTTTGCAATTCATGATGACAATAAGTTTGTTGCTTACTGGAGGTGTGAGACTTTGGTTGGGCGAACAGCAGATGAATACTTTGTCTGGCTAAATCAATTAATGGAACTTAATGGCGTCAAGGGCAATATTGATCGTGTCGTTGTTAGCTCAACGGTCCCTAGAGTCGTATTCAACTTACGTATTTTGTCAGATCGATATTTTAATTGTAGACCATTAGTGGTTGGAAAGTATGATTGTATTCTTGGTGTAGATGTGCGGGTTGATACTGGCACAACAGTTGGAGCTGATCGATTGGTTAATACTATAGGAGCTTTTGATCAATTTGGTGGTGATTTAATAGTTGTAGATTTTGGTACGGCAACAACTTTTGATGTGGTTGATCAGGATGGGGCATACATTGGGGGTGTTATAGCACCAGGAGTTAATCTTTCTTTGTTAGCGCTTCATGAACGTGCCGCTGCTTTACCGCATATTGATATTGCTCAGCCTGAAAAAGTAATTGGTAAAAACACCGTAGCATGCATGCAGTCTGGAATTTTTTGGGGATACATTGGCTTAGTCGAGGGTATTTGTAAAAAAATTAAATTAGAACATCCAAGGCCAATGAAGATTATATCTACAGGTGGCCTTTCAACATTATTTGAACGTGGTACGAATGCTATTGACCACATTGACCTAGATCTGACATTACACGGTCTATATCTGGTAGATCAGAGAAATCGGAAATAAAATGACATCTAAAAATAAATTAATTTACTTGCCTCTAGGTGGAGCAGGTGAAATTGGTATGAATATGTATCTTTATGGCTATGGGCCAAAAGGTAAAGAACGTTTCATTTTGGCTGACGTGGGAGTGACATTTCCTGCAATGGATGGAACCCCAGGTGTTGATTTGATAATGGCTGATACAAAGTTCATTCAAGATAAAGCTGATCAATTAGATGGAATTTTCATAACGCACGCTCATGAAGATCATATTGGTGCAATCGGTTTATTATGGCCTCGTCTTAATGCGCCTATATATTGTCGTAAATTTACTGCAGTTGTTGCAAAAGCTAAGATGGAAGACAGAAATCAAAGCTCAGATATGATTGAGATTTTACCTCCATATCCTGAAATGAAAAAAGTTGGACCATTTAAAGTTGGAATATTGCCTGTACCACATTCTATTCCAGAAGCTTCTGGTTTGGTTATTGAGACGCCTGAACAGAGGATTATTCACACGGGTGACTTAAAGCTAGATCCTAATCCAGTAGTTGGTGAACCATTTAATTCTAAACTATTTGCAGATTTAGGCAATAAAGGTGTGGATGTTCTTGTTTGTGATAGTACAAATATTTTTTCAAATAAACCTGGACGTTCAGAAGCAACTTTAGTTAAGCCGATTGCTGAAATGATTAAAGGTGCAAATGGAATCGTTGTAGCAACAACTTTTGCATCTAATGTTGCTCGTTTGAAGACATTAGCACAAGCTGGAATAGATGCAGGTCGCTCTGTTTGTGTTCTTGGTAGGTCAATGCAAAAGATGCTTGGCTATGCACATTCTACTGGTGTTCTTGATGATTTCCCACCCACTATTCAGCTAGAGGATGTTCCAAATATACCTCGTGAGAACTTGATGTTGTTGGTTACTGGATCTCAAGGAGAGGGTCGTGCTGCTTCTGCTCAACTAGCGCGTGGAAAATATTTAGGCATTACAATGCAAGAGGGTGATACATTCTTATTTTCGTCTAAAACAATTCCAGGCAATGAAGTTTCTGTTAGTAGAATAATTAACTCTTTTGCCATGCAGGGTGTAAATGTAATTGATGATAGTGCTGAAATATATCATGTTTCTGGCCATGCAAATCGCCCTGATTTGGAAGAAATTCATCGTTTATTGAAGCCAAAAATTTTAATTCCAATGCATGGTGAGTACCGTCATTTAAAAGAGCATTCTGATTTAGCATCTTCAAAAGGTATACAATCTTTAGTTGCACCAAATGGAAGTGTTGTTGAGATTGACGATAAAGGTGCAAAGATTGTTGATCATATTGAAACAGGTAGAATCTATCTTGATGGCTCACGATTAATTGGTGCTTTTGATGGAGTGGTCTTAGATCGTATCAGGATGGCAACACGGGGTATGGTCGCTATTTCATTAGTAATTGAGGGATCAGAGGTTTTGGGTGTTTGGGCAGAGCCAATAGGGTTACCTGAAACTGAAACGTATGAAGATGGCTTAGTTGAAATGATTGAAGAAAAAGTAGAAAATGCTCTTATTAAATCTAAAGCTAAATTACTAAAAGATGACCAAGAGGTTGAAAAATTAGTATCAAAAGTTGTTTCAAGTGTGTGTAAAAATGAAGTTGGGAAAAAACCAGTTACGCGAATTTTAATCAATCGTCTTGAAAGTTAAGCTTTAGTTTGTAAATACTTCTTAACTTATTTTTACTAACGTAATAAAAATGCCGGCACATGTTCACCAAGACCTTTTACTGGGTTCTTAGTGTCCTTTTGAGCGTCTTTAGTTAGTGAAGTCGCCTCAGATTTTGAAATATCAATATTTTTAGGTTCCGTACTCTTTAATATTTTATTTTCTGGCTGTTTTTGATTAGTTTTATTTTCATCTTTTTTGGTTGTATTTTTTAGACGTTCTTTATTTATTATTTTTGGAGCTTTTTGTAATTCAAATTCAAGTCTAGGTATAGATTGCTTTACTAATTCTTCAATCTTGTCCAGATGCTTGATCTCATGTGGCAAGCAAAGCATAAATGCCCAACCTTTACGCCCTGCTCTTCCAGTGCGTCCGATTCTATGAACGTAATCTTCAGCATGTATTGGTACATCAAAATTGAATACATGAGAGACTGCTGGAATATCTAAGCCTCTCGCTGCAACATCTGACGCAACCAATAAAGTAATATCATTATTTTTAAAGCCTGCTAAAACTTCCATTCTATATCTTTGATCAAGATCACCATGTATAGCGCCTACAGAATGGCCATGTTTCTTGAGTGATTTCATCACTATGTCTACATCAACCTTACGATTACAGAATACTATTCCGTTTGTAAGTTTTTCACCTTCCTTGGCAATAATGGATCTTAAAAGGTCACGCTTCTTTTTTGGTTCTGATTTGCGATTTTCTGCTTTGAAGCAAATTACATTTTGGGTGATATTCTCAGAGGTTGTTGCTTGTCGTGCAACTTCAACAAGTTTTGGATTTTGCAAAAACTCTTGTGTTATGCGTGAAATTTCTGGTGCCATTGTAGCGCTAAAAAAAAGTGTTTGGCGTGTAAATGGTGTTAGTTTAAATATACGCTCGATATCAGGAATGAAGCCCATATCAAGCATACGATCTGCTTCATCAACCACCATTATTTCTATACCAGTTAGTAGTAATTTTCCTCTTTCAAAATGGTCAAGTAGACGGCCTGGAGTTGCAATTAATACATCCACGCCTCTGTCAATTAGGCGATCTTGTTCTTTGAAAGAAACACCACCAATTAGAAGAGCCATATCTAACTTTACATATTTTGCATATTGTTCAAAATTTTCAGCAACTTGAGCGGCCAACTCTCTTGTTGGCGCTAATACAAGAGAACGAGGCATGCGAGCTCTGGCTCTTCCCCTAGCTAACTTATGTATCATAGGTAAAGTAAAGCCAGCAGTCTTTCCAGTTCCTGTTTGCGCAATCCCTAAGATATCTCTACCTTCTAGCGCATGTGGAATAGCTTCTGATTGTATTGGAGTAGGGGTGTCATAGCCAGCATCATTAATGGCTTTCATTACTTTTGGACTTAATCCAAGGTCGATAAATTTTGTCATATATCCTGCATGTTTTGCGGCGTTAAAATTTGCCGTTTATAACACGGCTCGGCAATCGGAATACTACCAGTTCATCAATACAGTTTTATTTAACCTATTTGGGATTAAAGTCAATTCAGGCAATGCTTTTAGATTATTTAATCTAGATCTATATAATTGATTAATATTAATTTGATATAATATTTTTTGTTGTGCTATACATTCGTTATATTGAATAGATAGGGGTATGTTAATGCAAACTAAATTGAAGTTATTAAGTATTTCTACTTCATTAATTATTATTTCTAGTTCTTTATTAGCTAATGAAAATATAGTAGATCAGTATCCCAAATCTGCTTTATATTCTAGTCCTTACGAAGTTATACCCAATGTATTTAGCGCTATAGGTGCTACTGCCCCTCCGACATACCAAAACTCTGGGCATAATAATAATTTGAGTTTTATAATTACTGGAGACGGGGTGGTTGTGATAAATAGTGGTGCAGCTTACATCTTAGCAAAAGCAATACATGAAGAAATAAAAACAATTACCAATCAGCCAGTTAAACTAATTATAAATGAGAATGCACAAGGCCATGCAATGCTTGGTAATAACTATTGGGCTGAATTAGGTGTGCCAATATTGGCCCATGAGCAAGCTGCACATGAATTTGAAGAGCGGGGGTATAATATATTAGAGCGAATGAAGCTTTATAATTTAGAAAAATCTCAGGGTACTATTTTACAGGGTCCAACTGAAACTTTTGCTGATAGATATTTAGTGCCATTTGGAGATTTCCCAGTTGAAGTACTTTACCTTGGGCCTGCACATAGCACTGGTGATATTTCTGTTTGGCTGCCAAACCAAGAGCTGGTAATAGCTGGTGATATTGCCTTTCATGAGCGAATGTTGCCAATATTTGAGGATACAAATACACTTGAATGGATCAATACTTGGAAAAATAAATTTGAAAAGTTGAATGCAAATTTTGTTATTCCTGGTCATGGCCATCCAACTAATATGCAACAGGTTAAGCGTTACACCCATGATTATTTGGTATATTTACGCGCTAAAATTTCTGAACATCTAGATAATGGTGGTGATTTAAAAGATGCATATTATGTAGACCAAACTCCTTACATGAGGTTGGATACATTTGAAGAATTAGCAACTAGGAATGCTGGGCGCATATATCAAGAAATGGAATTTGAATAACTAATTATACAATAATTACTTGAGACTATACCATTATGTCTTTTGTTGCGGTTAAATTAAGTAATGGGTAATCTCGTTCAACTCTATCAATGTCCCATTGCAATCGTGTCATGTACACTGGATCACCATCGTGATCCATTGCCATATGGCCCTTATTAATATCAATAAATTTTTCAACGTCTTCTTTAACGCCAGAAAGCCATCGAGCTGATTTAAATTGTGATTGTTCAAATCTTACAGGTATTCCATATTCCAATTCTATTCTTGATGCCAAAACCTCAAATTGCAATGCGCCGACAACACCAATAATCCAACCTGAACCAATCAAAGGTTTAAATAATTTTGCTGCGCCTTCTTCTGCAAATTGGTTTAAAGCTTTGTCTAAATGCTTAGCTTTCATGGGATCTGTTGCACGAACTGATTGTAATAATTCTGGTGCAAAAGATGGTATACCAGCAAATTTTAAAATTTCACTTTCTGTTAAAGCATCTCCTATTCGAAGTTGGCCATGATTTGGGATGCCAATAATATCGCCTGCCCAAGCTTGTTCGGCTAATTCTCTGTCTGCAGCTAGAAATAGCATTGGAGAAGCTATTGCCATTATTTTTTTTGTTCGTACGTGAGTTAGTTTCATTCCACGTTTAAAATGCCCTGAACACAATCTAACAAATGCTATACGATCGCGATGTTTTGGGTCCATGTTGGCCTGAACTTTAAATACAAATCCTGTAACTTTAGGTTCATTTGGAGAAATTGGCCTTACATCAGATGGTCGGATTAATGGTTTTGGTGCAAAATTACCAATTCCTGTCATTAGTTCTTGTACACCAAATGAATTAATAGCTGATCCAAACCAGATTGGCGTCATTGTACCGTCCATAAATGACTGGTGATCAAATTTTGGCATTAATTCTTTTGCCATTTCGATTTCTTCTAAAAATTTTTCTAGAAGATTTGCAGGCACCAATTCGCTTAATTTTGGATCGTCTAATCCAGAAATTTCTATACTTTTCGCAACAACATTTCGATCTGCACGGTCCATTAATTCCAAACGATCGTTCAAAATATCATAACAGCCCATAAATTCTCGCCCAACTCCAATTGGCCAGCTTGCGGGTGTTACATCAATTGCTAAATTTTCTTGTATTTCATCAATGATATCAAATGTATCACGACTTTCACGATCCATTTTATTACAAAAAGTTAAAATTGGCATATCACGCATTCGGCAAACTTCAAATAATTTTTGAGTTTGGCTTTCTACACCTTTAGCGCCATCTATAACCATTACAGCGGCGTCAACAGCTGTTAGCGTACGATATGTATCTTCAGAAAAATCTGAGTGCCCTGGCGTATCAACTAAATTAAACCAATAATTACCAAATTCAAAAGACATAGCAGAGGCAGATACAGAAATTCCTCGATCTTTTTCCATTTGCATAAAATCTGAACGAGTTCGCCTGGCCTCACCTTTGGCTCTAACCTGGCCTGCCATCTGTATGGCACCACCGTATAATAAAAATTTTTCTGTTAGTGTAGTTTTCCCTGCATCTGGGTGAGAAATAATCGCAAATGTACGTCTGCGGTCGATTTCTGGGGGCAAAACTATGTTTGTGTCTGAACGAGTAATCATTTTGTTTCTATATGCAGGCTTTAGCAAAAGGGCAAGAATGCTTGAGGAATAATTAATTTATTTTAAAATGAATTGATAAAAAAGTTATAGAAAATGATATTTTATAAATAATTCTTATTGATGAAACTTAAAATATATTTTACCTAAACCTAATAATATAAATAAAACATTATTTAATTGGTTTGAATTTAAAATGCGTGTTTATAAAGAAGCCTTGGTGGCATTTTCCGTTGGTCCTTTAATGTATATTCAAGGAATGATAGTTCGCAAATATGCTGCTGTACTACCAGAAGCTATTGGGCCTAGGGCAGGCACAATAGGACACGGTAAGCCCCTAAGAGTTCTTGTTCTTGGAGATAGCTCTGCTGCTGGTGTTGGTGTGAATACTCAAGATGAAGCTATTGCAGGACAATTAGTTGCACAGCTTGCTGATAAATTTCAAGTTAAATGGAAACTTCTTGCAAAAACTGGGGCTACTACAAAATCTCATACACAAGCTTTACTAGAGCAGGTTGAGGGTAAGTTTGATGCCGCTATGATCTGCCTTGGAGTTAATGATGTAACTCATGGAGTAAATTTAAAAAAATGGTTAAAGCAGCAATCACAATTGTATGATATTTTGGAAAATCATTTTGGAGTTAAAGACATATATGTGTCTGGTATTCCACCAATTAAATATTTTCCTTTATTGCCACAGCCATTGCGTTGGTTTTTAGGCCGCCGAGCTGACCGATTTGATCACTGGCTAGCGGCTTTGATTAATGATCGCCAAAATTGCTTTCATATTCCAATTGCGTTTCCACCTGATAATTCATTAATGGCATCTGATGGTTACCATCCTAAAGCAAGTGTTTATGCCGAGTGGGCAAGTTGGGTGGCAGAAA
>JGI20153J14295_10001221_pt1 | contig 20175 bp, 21 predicted proteins | sample COG_03_FD_14295 | JGI IMG/M metagenome (IMG submission 14295) | reverse complement strand
GGCTTTAGATGCTTGAAATTACATTCTCGGGGGCAATTATAGCGGGACTTCTTAGTTTCCTATCTCCGTGTATTATGCCAATGGTGCCTTTCTATTTATGTTATCTTGCTGGCATTAGTATGAATGAATTGAAAGATGAGAAAGATATTCCGCCCACAACTCATCGTAAATTAGTTATTGCAAGTATATTCTTTGCATTAGGAACAACTACAATTTTTGTTTTGTTAGGCTTGGGTGCTTCATTTTTGGGGCANTTCCTTAGAATTTGGAAGCAAGAATTATCTTATTTTGCTGCTGCTTTTTTAATTGCTTTTGGGCTCCATTTTTTAGGTATTATTCGCGTTGGATTATTTTATAGAGAATCCAAATTAGAAACCAAAGCAAACTCATCAACTTGGTTGGGGTCCTATATTATGGGGTTAGCATTTGGTTTTGGCTGGACCCCATGTGTTGGCCCAGCGTTAGCGTCAATTCTGGTGATTGCTGGTGGAATGGGTGATGTTTATTATGGAACCATCTTATTGTTGACTTATGGCCTTTCCATGACACTACCTTTTGTAATTACAGCAATTTTTGCTAAACCCTTTTTACGATGGATGCATCGTAAACGNTATTATATTCAGTATGTTGAAAAAGTTATGGGTGCGATGTTAATTGTATTTGGTTTATTAATNGCTTCAAATAGTGTAAATTATTTAGCAAATTTAATGATAAAGTATGCACCCTGGTTTTCGTCAATAGGATAGGAGATTTCAATGAAAAAAATTATGATATTCTTAGTCTATATCTTTTTAAGCCCTGCGAATGCTGCACCTATAGGTGATGATGGTTTGCACAAGCCTGATTGGTTAAGGTTTACATTTAACGATATGGTTGAAGATTTTGATGAAGCAAGATCTGAAGGTAAGCGATTGTTAATAATGTTTGAACAAAGAGGATGCATTTACTGCACAAAGATGCATGAAGATGTTTTTCCTAATGCTGAGATACATAAAATACTTTCAGAAGAGTACTTCGTTGTTCAAATGAATTTATTTGGAGATAATGAAGTTATCGATTTTAACGGTAATGTGATGTCTGAAAAAGAAATTGCAAAAGTCTGGGGTGTAGTTTTTACTCCCACCTTAATGTTTATGCCTGAAAATATTGATACGACAAAATCAGCTTCACAAAATGCAATCATCACAATGCCTGGTGCTTTCGGTAAGTATACTACCAAAAATTTATTAAATTATGTTTTAGAAAAAGGATATGAAAGTGGTGAGCACTTCCAAAAATATCATGCTAGAAAGTTTGCTGAACAAAAAAAATAATCTAAATCAAATTTATAAGTTAGAACATTTTACTAAATAAATTCAAAAAATAGAATTTGTCTTGCAAGACTCACTTTTTATGCGACTAACCTGATCATAGAATTTAGGGATTAGGGAGGAAATCATATGCTGCTTCGCAGTTTTATTGCCGTATCGGCAACGTTAATATCCACATCCGTTATTGCTGAAGATACTGCACCAAGTAATGTGTCATTCAGTGAATACGGAGAAGTGATGGCTTCATTGACTGGTGTTGCTGGTGATCCAGTTGTTGGCAAAAAAGTATCAATCAACCGTAAATTAGGTAACTGTTTGGCTTGTCATGTAAATGATGACGCCTCTTCTCAATCTTTCCATGGAGAAGTTGGGCCTGCATTAAATGGAGCAGGATCTAGATGGAGTGAAGAAGAGTTGAGAGGAATAGTTGTGAACTCAAAGCATACATTTGAGGGAACAATAATGCCAGCATTTTACAGTACTGAAAATGGCGTAAGAACATTAAAGAAATTTGAGGGTAAAACTATTTTATCAGCCCAACAAATTGAAGATGTTGTTGCGTATATATTAACATTAAAAGAGGAGTAGGGAATGTCTTTAACTCGAAGAAATGCCTTAGCATTAGGCTCAGCATCATTTGTAGTCACTCTTTTGCCTTTAAATGCATTTGCAGCATCAGATGAAACAATGGCTGCAATCAAATCTTTTACAGGTGGAAGTGCAGTATCTGAAGGTGGAATAAGTTTAACAACACCAGAAATTGCGGAAAATGGAAATACTGTTCCAATTCAATTTTCTGCATCAGGTGCAAAGCGTGTTATGATACTAGCTGATGGAAACCCAACGCCAGGAGTTGGGACATTTAATTTTGGTGAATTAAGTGATGCGTCAGGTTCTACCAGAATTAGACTGGCTGGCACACAAAATGTAATTGCACTAGCTGAAATGGCAGACGGTTCATTCGCTCAAGTAGCAAAGACAGTAAAAGTAACAATAGGCGGCTGTGGCGGCTAGCAGAAAAGGAGATATCACATGGCAAAAGCGCGTGTAAAAGCACCAAAAACTGCAGCAGCAGGAGAATTGGTAACAATAAAAACATTAGTAAATCACAAAATGGAATCTGGCCGTCGTAAAGATGGGGATGGTAATCTAATTCCACGAAAAATAATTAATGCATTCACTGCAACTTTTGGTGGGGAAGAAGTTATATCCGCCAAATTTGAACCAGCAATTTCAACTAACCCATATTTTCAGTTCAGCTTTACTGTACCAGCTACTGGTGATTTGGTTATGCAATGGACTGATGATGACGGCTCAACCGTAGAACAAACCAAAACTATCACTGTCGCTTAATGCGGATAACAAGGGAGGATCAAATAATGAAGAAGTTCTCAAGAACTCTGACTTGCATTTTTGCTTTGTCGACCATCGTATCAGTTGCTATTGCTGATGAAGATGCTGAATTAGTTATTAATGGCGAATTGGATATATCTACTAAAGCTGCAGCTCCTGCGGATAGTGCATTAGATGAATTGATATCAGGATGGCGTTTTAGAACTAACGAAACACAAGCTCTACAAATGGACGATTTTGATAATCCTTCATTTATATTTATAGAGCAAGGTGAAGATTTATATGCAAAAGTAGATGGATCTGAAGGAAAATCCTGTGCGTCATGTCATGAAGATGTTGCTTCATTTAAAGGTTTAAAATCATCATTACCACGACACAACGCATCAACTGGCAAATTGGATACAATGGAAACATTAGTTAATAATTGTCGTACTGAGAGAATGGGTGCAGAGCCATGGAAGTGGTCCAAAGGGAAGATGACAGCAATGACTTCATTAATCTCATTGCAATCTCGTGGAATGGCAATCAATGTAAAAGTTGATGGAGATGCTGCTAATGCCTACGAACTAGGTAAAGATCTTTACTACACTCGAGTTGGTCAGTTAGATATGTCCTGTGCTAATTGTCATGAAGATAATTATGGCAATATGATCCGAGCTGATCATTTATCACAAGGGCAAATCAATGGATTTCCAACATATCGCTTAAAAAATGCAAAGATGAATTCTGTACATGCTCGTTTTAAGGGTTGTATGAAGAATATTCGTGCAACACCATTCAAAGAGGGATCTGATGAGTTCCGTGCTTTAGAGTTATATGTAGCATCTCGTGGAAATGGCTTATCTGTCGAAAGCCCATCTGTAAGAAACTAAATTTAATTTAATTTATAACCCCGCAACAATAAATTGTTGTGGGGTTATTTCTTTTTAGACATTCAGTATAATGAATATGAGGAATTTTTAGATGATTTCACGCCGTGATTTTTTACAAGCAACTGTTGCAGCATCTGCCATTTATGGCGCAGGGAGCTTTACACGAGCATCAGCTCAGCAAAGTTTATCCCAGGATAAACTTTTAGAATTTAATACTACTGGGAATGTAACACTAATCCATATTACTGATATTCATGGGCAATTGAACCCAGTCTACTTTCGTGAACCAGAAATAAATTTAGGCATAGGTTCGGTAAATGGTTTGCCACCACATGTAACTGGAAAAGATTTTTTAAAACTTTTCAATATGACTCCTGGTTCGCCAGAAGCTTATGCACTTACTTATAATGACTTTAGTTCACTAGCTAAAACTTATGGAAGAATGGGCGGTTTAGATCGAGTCGCAACTGTTCTAAACTCAATACGATCAGAACGGCCGGATGCATTGCTTCTTGATGGTGGTGATACATGGCAAGGATCTTATACTACCCATCATACTCAAGGCCAAGATATGGTTAATGTTATGAATGCATTAAAACCTGATGCAATGACATCTCATTGGGAATTTACTTTGGGCATTGATCGAGTAACAGAGATTGTAGAAAATTTAGATTTCCCATTTTTAGGAGCAAACATTTTTGACAATGAATGGGATGAGCCAGCATATGAGCCTTATAAAATGTTTGAACGTGGTGGTGTTAAGATTGCTGTCATAGGCCAAGCCTTTCCGTACATGCCAATTGCCAATCCTGGATGGATGTTTCCAAATTTATCTTTTGGAGTTCGTGAAGAGCGGATGATTGAAGTTGTAGACGAAGTTAAGGGTCTAGGTGCTGAACTTGTAGTTTTGTTATCTCATAACGGATTTGATGTAGATAGAAAATTGGCTAGCCGTGTAAATGGAATTGATGTCATTCTTACAGGTCATACTCACGATGCTCTGCCAGAACCAGTTTTAGTTGGTTCAACCATGTTAATTGCATCTGGATCAAATGGTAAATTTGTTACTCGTTTAGACTTGGATGTCAGAGAGGGAGAAGTAAAAGGATTTTCTCATAAATTAATTCCAATTTTTAGTGATGTAATAGCTCCTGATCCATATGTAAGAGCATTGATAGATGAACAAAGAGCTCCATTTGCAAATCAGCTTAAAGAGGTTTTAGGGACCACGGATCAAGAATTATATAGACGTGGTAATTTCAATGGTACTTGGGATGATTTATTGTGCAATGCATTAATTGATGAACGTGAGGCTGACATTGCCCTATCACCGGGGTTTCGTTGGGGGCCAAGCTTATTGCCAGGTCAAGATATTACGAGAGAAGATTTATTTAATGCTACTGCAATGTCTTACCCTGAGGCGTATCGCACTGAAATGTCAGGTGAGTTCTTACATATAATTTTAGAAGATGTAGCAGACAATTTGTTTAATCCTGATCCGTATTACCAACAAGGTGGTGACATGGTAAGGGTAGGGGGTATGGGTTATTCAATAGATGTATTAAAACCCCAAGGATCAAGAATTACAGATATGACAATTCTGAAAACTGGTGAAAAAGTTGAAGCAAATAAATCTTATCAAGTTGCGGGATGGGCTTCTGTTAATGAGAATACTGAAGGTCCAGCAATTTGGGATGTTGCTGAAAGTTGGATTAAAAAACAAGAATTTATTAGCATAGATCCAAATACTTCAGTAAAGGTTTCAGGAGCATAAATTAGTTTTGTTATTTAAAAAACAAAACTCATAATCAATAATAGCATAACTATTTAAAGGATTATGCTATTAATAATTTATGTTAATATTTTAACAAAAAACTTTAGATTTAATAAAACTATTCATCCTGCATTTTCAAATAAGCAACAATGGCATTTAAATCTTTATCTTTTTTTAAGCCGCCAAAAGACATTTTTGTGCCTTTGATGAATTTTTTTGGTTTTCTTAAAAATTCAATCATAAGTTCTTCATTCCAGATGCGACCTTCATCCAAGGCTAGCTTAAAGCCCTTTGAGTATTTGTATCGATCTGCTGAGCCCATCTTTCGGCCAATTATGTTATATAATTGAGGACCTGACTTGTTCTTAGCGCCTTCACCAACCGCATGGCAGGCTTTACATTTTTTAAATACTTTCTTGCCAGCTTTTATCAGTTCAGGATCAATAGACACTACATCTACTTTTTCCAAAGTTGACACAGGTTGCTCTGTTTCTTGTATTGTAGCTGTCTCCTCTGGAGTAACATCAATTACACTCGCTCGCATAACAATTTTTGAAGATGGTTTACAATTCTCCATACATGGTTCTTTTGACCAATTTAAATATTCGCTATTTTTGCGATCATCCACGATAAAGCCTTTACTATTATACATGTTGAATTCTGAAAAATTTTGATCGTTCAAAACAAAGTCGTCTTCGATTAAATCATTAGAATATAATATATAAGCAACAATTGAATACACTTCGTCACTGCTAAGGGTTTGAGCTCCTCCAAAAGGCATTGATCTATTAATATAATCCCAAAGAGTAGAAAGATATGGCCAATAAGACCCTACTGTTTTAACCGGATCTTCATCTGCTAGTGTGTCAAAACCTCCAGCAAGTGCTGGCCAGTTGCCGACACCTTCCGCAAAATCTCCGTGACATGAAGCACACTTATTTGCAAAGATTTCTTCACCTACTATCGCATCACCTTTTCCAGCCGGTAGCCCTCTTCCATCAGGTAAGACATCTATATCCCATGCTTGTATTTCAGAAGGTAATGCAGTTCTTCCTAAACCATATTTGCCATCAGCATAAATAGGTGTTGCTAACAAAAAACCTATTGTAATAAAGCTAAGATACTTCAACATTTTCGACCTCGCCTGAAGTTTTTAAATTCCATGTTTGAATGCAATTGTTATGGTAAACAGAGTTCTCACCACGAATTTCACGAAGTTGCTGCTTTGTTGGTTGAACATAACCTGTTTCATCAATAGCTCGTGCTTGGAGTAGCCAATCTTCACCGTTCCAATTAGTGTCTAAGTAAAACCGTGTTAATGCTTTATTTTCACTTTGATTGCCTAATCGCGCTTTTTCCCATGAAATTCCACCATCTTTAGAAATATCAACTCTTGTGATTTTTCCATGACCGGACCAAGCTAATCCAGATATAACCAAAGGACCATTCCCGTGCTTAATTGGGCTTTGTGGGCTTGGAGATGTAATAACAGACTTTGCATCCATTACCCAAGTCCATTTACGTGCGATACCATTTGCTAAAACGTCTGTATATTTTGAAGTTTCCTCTCTACTTTCGACTGGAACATCAGATACTTCTATTCTACGGATCCATTTGACCCACATGTTTCCTTCCCAGCCTGGAACAACAAGGCGTACTGGATAACCATGCTCTTTTCTGAGGGCTTCCCCGTTTGCTTTGAAGGCAATCAAGACATCATCAAGCGCTTTTTCCATTGGAATTGATCGACCATTTGATGAAGCATCTGCGCCCTCAACATAGACCCATTTATCTTTCAAATCTTTAGCTTTGTTTAGTCCGGCTTCATTTAGTAATAATCTTAAGGGTACACCTGTATATTCCATATTATGTATCATACCATGTGTAAATTGCGCTCCATTCAATTGCGCTCCAGCCCATTCCATTCCAGTATTGGCAGCGCATTCACAGAAATAGACGTGATTTTCTCTTGGAAACCTTTCAAGGTCTTCATAAGTAAATATAAGTGGGTTATCTACTAACCCATTTATCATTAACCTATAGTCTTTCTTTTGTAATTCTATTGCACCTGAATGATGGCGTTCAAAAGCACAGCCTTGTGGTGTTATGGTACCTTCTAAAGCATGTATTGGTGTAAAATTTATTGATGAAATTGGACCAGCTGTTAACCAGGATACATTGCGTCTGATGACGTCATTTTCAAACTCTATTGGCAAGCCATATGGCGTTTCATCAACGCCATCTCCTGTAAAAGATGCCCAATCTTGAACATTTGTTATTAATGGATCTGCTTCACTTGCAGTTGTTGCAGTTGCTAATGTACCTGTAATTGCAGCTGCTGTGCCGCGTAAAAATGCACGCCGTGAAGATGCTTTTTTTTTGGTTCCCATAGCTCAGAAGTCCCTTTGGAATTATTACATAGATATGTTAACATAAAAAAAAGATAAAACAATGTTAAATTCATATTATTGAATATAACATTTGATAAATTTTTATCACTTAGAAAGTGCAATAAATCTAGTCATAAACACTTACATACTAGATACTTGGAATGTTAACTATATAATAAATGAGGAGTTCATCATGCGTTTTTTGGCCTTTTGTATTATTCCATTGTTTTTTACATGTGCAGTCAAAGCGCAAACTGCAGTTTTATATAATTATGAAGGTAGTTTTGATGACGCGACTTTTAGTGTTGAAGATGCAATATTAGGAGAGGGATACGTAATAGATCATGTGAGTCATACTGGTGAAATGCTTTCAAGAACAGGGAAAGATCTAGGGACTAATGTGGAAATTTTTAAAGCCGCAGATATTTTCTTATTTTGTTCAGCTTCTATTTCCAGACAAGTAATGGAATTAGACCCATTAAATATTGCACATTGTCCTTATAACATATTTGTTTTTGAAGATAATACCGGTGTGCATATTGGACACAGAACATACCCCGAGGGTCCAATGCAAATTGTGCAAGAGCTCTTAAGTAAAATTATTGTTAAAGCTATAAAATATTAAAGGCGCTAATTCGCCTTTAAATTATTGATCAAGGAAACTTCTTAGTTTGCGACTTCTACTAGGATGCTTTAATTTACGTAAAGCCTTGGCTTCTATTTGTCGGATACGTTCTCTTGTTACGCTGAATTGTTGACCAACTTCTTCGAGTGTATGATCAGTATTCATCCCTATACCAAAGCGCATTCGTAAAACACGTTCCTCACGAGGAGTAAGTGAGGCTAATACACGAGTAGTCGTTTCTTTTAGGTTGCCTTGTATAGCTGACTCCAATGGTAGGATAGCGTTTTTATCTTCTATGAAATCACCTAACTGTGAATCTTCCTCATCCCCAATTGGTGTTTCTAAGGAGATTGGTTCTTTTGCTATTTTCATAACTTTTCGAACTTTATCTAAAGGCATTTGTAGTTTTGAGGCTAGCTCTTCAGGTGTTGGCTCGCGTCCAATTTCGTGAAGCATTTGGCGACCGGTACGTACCAGTTTATTGATTGTTTCTATCATATGAACCGGAATTCGAATAGTTCGTGCTTGATCTGCAATAGAACGAGTTATTGCTTGTCTGATCCACCAAGTAGCATAAGTGCTGAATTTATACCCACGACGGTATTCAAATTTATCAACAGCTTTCATAAGCCCAATATTGCCTTCTTGAATTAAATCCAAGAATTGTAATCCACGATTAGTATATTTTTTTGCAATTGAGATAACTAAGCGCAGATTTGCTTCAACCATTTCTTTCTTTGCACTTCGAGCTTCTTTTTCGCCTTTTTGAACTTGATTAACAATTCTGCGAAATTCTGGAATATCTACCCCAACATAATGGCCTACTTGTGCCATGTCAGCGCGTAATTCTTCAGCCTTTTCACGATGTTTTTCAATGAAAGTTTTCCAGCCACGTCCATCTTCATTTTCAGCAATTTTGTCTAACCACATTGGGTCTAATTCTTGACCACGGTATTTATCAACAAATTCGCGTCGGTTAATTCTAGATTGGTCAGCGATTTTAACCATGCCTGAATCAATAGACATAATTTTTCTATTTATTCCATATAATTGGTCAATAAGAGCATCAATTCGATTATTGTGAAAATGCAAGCATTAACTTGTTCAACAAGACTATTTCGTAATTTTTGGTATGATTTTTCTGATTTATCAGAGAATGTATCATCTTCATTAATTGTAGCAGAAATTCTTTCATCCTGCATATTCGATAATTTATTATAATCTTTCGCTATTTTTGCTAATGTTGCTAAAACATCTGGCTTGAGCGTTTCTTCCATTGCAGCTAAAGATATGTTTGCTGCTTCATCTTCATCTTCATCATCGTCTTCGTCATCATTTAAACGATTACCGTCAGCATCTAATTCGTGTGATGCTGAAGAAGATGGCTTTGGTGCTCCTGAGAGAGGGCCAACCATTGGATCTTCATCATCGTCTAAGGTGTCACTAAATGTAGTTTCTAAATCAATAACATCTCGAAGAAGTATTTCTTCTTCTAAAAGCTCATCTCTCCAGATTGTAATTGCTTGAAATGTTAAAGGACTTTCACATAAACCTTCAATCATTGTTTTGCGACCAGCTTCAATTCTTTTTGCTATCGCAATTTCGCCTTCACGGGACAGTAGTTCTACTGAGCCCATTTCACGCAAATACATACGTACAGGATCATCAGTTCTGTCTAAAGTTTCTTTTCCTGTCGCGGCTAAAGTAACTTCTTTTGCATCGTTAGCTACAACAGTTACATCTGTTGGTCCGTCATCTTCTACTTCATCGGCTTCAATGATATTAATACCCATTTCAGAAAGCATGGACATGACGTCTTCGATTTGCTCAGAAGCAACCTGATCAGGTGGCATGACATCGTTAAGCTCGTCATAGGTTATGTAGCCACGCTCGCGAGCTACTGCGATCATTTTTTTAACTGCAGCTTGGCTCATATCGCCCATGCCTTCGTTAACTTCACCTTTTTTTGAACTATCGTCTTTTGCGGCCATTGGAAGCTCCTTAAATGGATCCCTCAACTGATTCGGCGAATCAGTTGATATTGGCACGAATCAACACATTGATGGGGTGATTCGCAATGGGCTTAACGTGTTTTTTTTACCCAAATTTGGTTATCTAGCATATTTTGTAGATTTTTTGACATTTCCAATGTGTTTTCATCAGTATCTGAGTACTCTTCTTCAACTGCTCGAGTTGCTTTTGCCTTTGCGATTGAAGCTTGTTGTAGGCGCCAAGTGAGGCCTTCATCGACCAAACCTGTCAAGTCTTGTTCGGCTTCTTTAATTTCATTAAATGCACCAATTAATGCCACGTGTTTGGTTAACTCTTCTTCTAATGTTTGTTGTATCAGATCGGGAGCTGAGTTTTTCTTCAAATATGGGTGATTTTTTATTGGTTTTAATTTCATTAATTTGTCCAAAGGAGAATAGCCTAATAAGTTTTGTATATTTTTTTCAAAACTATTTTTCTCATCTGTATCTGTTTTGTTATCATGTAAATTTATTAAAATCGCATTCATGATTTCTACTAAATCTGCTGTAGTGATTGGGCATCTTTCTAGGGCGCTCTCATTATTAAGCGCTGCAGCTTGGTTTCTTATTGCACAGACTAATATGAGACTTTCACGAAGACGCCAATTGGTTTCATCAGATTGCGTTGCTAACATAGATAATTTTGTATTAGTTGAAGCCATCAATTTTGGTTTTTTATTCCAACTTTGAGTAGGCCCATAAGATCTAGATTTATTTTTTATACTTGAATTGTCTGATGCAAACAGTTGGTACCGTAGTTCTTTTATGGCTTGGCCATAATGGTGTCTGATTGACTTATCTCGAATAGTTAATACTGCACTTCTCAGGGATTTATCTAAAAGAGCTCGTCTTTCTGGGCTATCAAAATTTTTGCCTTCAGTTTCACGTTGCCATAGTAGATTTACCATTGGCACAGCATTATTTAGCAGTTCTTGCATAAATGTTGCACCTTTGTCTTTTAAAATATCATCAGGGTCTTGACCTAGAGGCAGTATACAAAATCGAAGTGACTTGCCTGCCTCAAGTAGAGGTAGTGCCAAATTAATAAGTCTCATAGCAGCTCTTAGGCCTGCTGTGTCGCCATCAAGTGCAATAATCGGTTCATGGTGAATTCGCCAAATTAAAGCCAATTGATTTTCAGTTATTGCAGTTCCAAGAGGTGCTACTGCATTTTTGAAACCAAATTGGGAAAGAGCAATTACATCCATATACCCCTCTGCAACTATAAGAGAATCAGCCTTTCCTGCTGCTTCACGTGCTGGACCGTGGTTGTATAAACTCCTGCCTTTATCAAATAGAGCAGTTTCGTTTGAGTTTAAATATTTTGCTCGAGCATTTGGGTCCATTGCGCGTCCACCAAAAGCTATGCATCGCCCCTGTGTGTTTCTAATTGGAAACATTATTCGCCCTCGAAAGCGATCAAAAATATTGCCACCATCATCAGGTTTAATTGCAAGGCCGGCATCAATTATCTTATTTTCTTTGACTCCTTTATTTAATAAAAATTGAGATAAAGAAACTCTATCGTTTGGCGCAAATCCAATTTCAAAAGTGTTTACTATATCTTCAGTTAAACCTCGAGATTTTATATATGCTTTAGCACTTTTTGCATTGGATCCATTAAATTGCATTTTATAGAATTGAACGGCATTTTCCATTATGCTTGCTAATTCTTTGTTTATGTCAATTTTTTCTTGTGCCTTTGGATCTCTAGCAGGCATGCTCAAACCAGCTTCACGCGCTAGTATTTCAACCGCTTCAATAAAGCTTACATTTTCAGAATTGCGAACAAATGAAATTGCATCCCCTTTTTCATGGCACCCAAAACAGTAATAAAATCCTTTTTTATCATCTACATGAAAAGATGCGGTTTTTTCAGAATGAAATGGACATGGTGCCCAGTAATCACCTTTTGTGATATTTGTTTTCTTTTGTTCCCATGTGACTTTGCGCCCAACAACTTGTGAAAGTGATGAACGATTTCGTAATTCTTCTAAAAAACCAGGGGGCAGACTCATATCATTATAATGCTTACGCATATACTTTTAGGCAAGTGGATATATGTCTTTTTTAATATTATAAAAAAATAGGATTTTAGGATCATTTTTCTTTTTGAATTTTGATGGTCTGGCGTAAAGTATTATCTGATTTATTAAAAATTAAAATTTTGTTTTTTTCGTCAACGATTGCATACCAATTATCACCTTGAGTGTAAGCAGTTGCAGAAACCCCAATTGGTAAAGTTATATCACTTATTTGAAATGTTTGATTATTGTCGGAGAAACGCATGACAAACATAAAAATTAAGGTTAAGAACCCTATGATCATAACTGCTAATAAGGTCGTCACTAAGCGACGTAATAATCTTAAATTAGCTGGCTCTGCTGAATATTCTGAAGGATCATCCATGTCTGCACCTTATGTAGTTGAATTGACTTTGGGCGAAAACCCTGCGCCCCGCCTAGATAAGGCATTAGCTTCTGTTGTACCAGCCGAAGTTACTTTGAGTCGTTCGCGAATTACAAAGTTGATTGCCGAAGGTGCAGTTACTTTGGCAGGGGAGCCTATAACAAAACTCAAATATAAAGCCCCAGCAGGAAGTGTTTTTAAGATAGTTATGCCTCCAACACAAGATTATGAGAATGCACAACCTGAAAACATACCTTTGGATATAGTTTTTGAAGATGAACATTTAATTATTGTAAATAAACCTGCAGGAATGGTTGTTCATCCAGCACCAGGTTCTGAAAATGGTACATTAGTTAATGCATTATTATTTTATTTTGATGGTAATTTATCTGGTGTTGGTGGAGAAAAAAGACCAGGAATAGTTCATCGAATTGATAAAGATACATCAGGCCTGTTGGTAGTTGCAAAGTCTGATACAGCTCATGCAGGATTGGCTAAACAATTTGCTGACCATTCTATTTCTAGAAGATATTTAGCCGTTTCAAAAGGTGTGCCTCAAAAAAGTGACCCAAGGCTTGCGGGTTTACGCGGTGTAAATTTTGAAGATGGTGGCGTAATAAGAGTTGCAACAAATATAGCTCGACATAAAACTGATAGAAAGCGAATGGCTGTTGTGCAAGACGCTGGAAGACATGCAATCACACGTGCAAATGTCCTTGAAAACTTCGGGCACTCAGCACTTTTGGAATGTTGGTTGGAAACAGGCAGAACTCATCAAATACGTGTACATTTTTCTCATATTGGACATGGTTTGATTGGTGATCCTATTTATGGATTACGCAAAGCAATGCCTAGTTCCGTCTTCGAGCCTGAAGATATAAATATTGTGAAAGGTTTTTCTCGCCAAGCACTTCATGCAAAATCAATAGGTTTCCTGCACCCAATTACAAATGAATATATGAATTTCGACTCTGATATACCTAATGACTTGAATGAATTAATTGAAATCTTGAAGAAAAAATAAAATTTAATTCATTCATCCCACAAATGTTAATAAATCACGTGGCGATATCTAAATATGTTAATCTTCCATGGTTTCTAATTCGTCAATCATAGAACTTATTAAGCTTAAGCCCTTGTCCCAAAACTTAGGATCACTTGCATCTAATCCAAAAGGTGCGAGTAACTCTTTATGATGCATTGAACCACCAGCAGAAAGCATGTCAAAATATTTATCTTGGAAGTTGGTATCTCCTTCCTCATATACTGCATACAAAGCATTTACTAATCCATCTCCAAATGCGTATGCATACACATAAAAAGGTGAATGGATAAAATGTGGGATGTATGTCCAGAAAGTTTCATAGCCTTCAACAAAATTAAATACTGGGCCTAAGCTTTCACCTTGTATTGACATCCAAATTTCATTGATTTGGTCTGGTGTTAATTCTCCATTAACTCTTGCTGCATGGAGTTTGCATTCGAAGTCATAAAAAGCAATTTGACGAACAACAGTATTGATCATGTCTTCAACTTTATTTGCTAGCAGGTGTTTTCGCTTAACTGGATCTGTAGTATTTTCTAACATTTTTCTGAATGTTAACATTTCTCCAAAAACCGAGGCTGTTTCAGCTAAAGTTAGTGGTGTTGATGAAAGAAGTTCACCTTGAGATGCTGCTAATACTTGATGTACTCCGTGACCAAGTTCATGTGCTAAAGTCATAACATCTCGTTGTTTTCCCATATAATTCAACATTACATATGGATGTACATTAGTTACTGTTGGATGGGCAAAAGCACCGGGTGCTTTGCCAGGTTTTACTCCTGCATCAATCCATCCCTTAGTAAAGAATGGTTCAGCTATATCTGCCATTTTTGGTGAAAAATCTGCATATGCATCTAAAACAATTTTTTTTGCATCTTCCCACTGAATATTTGAACTGTTGTCACTATCTAGCGGAGCATTCCTGTCCCATACCTCCAATGTATCTAAGCCCAACCATTTTGCTTTTAAAGCATAATAGCGGTGTGAAATTTTTGGATATGCAGCAACGACTGCATCACGGAGTGCTTCTACAACTTCAGGCTCTACTTGATTTGCAAGGTGGCGGCTAAATTGTGGTGTAGGCATTTTACGCCACCGGTCTTCAACTTCTTTATCTTTTGCTAACGTGTTGGTTATTCTAGAAAATAATGAAATATTTTCTCTAAAAACTGTGATTAATGCACGTGTTCCTTTTTCCCTTATTTCGCGATTTGTATCAGAAAGTAAATTAAGTGTAGCCTCTAAGTTTAATACTTCATCATCTACATTAAACTGCAGAGAAGCCATTGTTTCGTCGAATAAACGGTTCCATGCGGCAGCTCCAACAACTGATTGATCATGCAAAAATTGTTCCAATTCATCTGATAATTGATGTGGTTTCATTTTCCGCAAATTATCAATTACTGGTTTATAGCGAGATAATTTAAGGTTTGAGTTCAATAAGCTATGTATATGTTCATCACTTATACTATTTATTTCTAAACTGAAAAAAACCAAAGGTGTTGTAAAATCTGTGATTTTTGACTGCATATCTGCCATAAATTTACTACGATTGGCGTCACTTGTATCTTGATAGTAACTTAACCCTGCATATGACATTATACGTCCAGCAACATTTTGGATGTCTTCATAGCGTTCAATACAGTTTAAAAGACCTTCAGCTGTGAGGCCATCTAGTTGGCCCTGATAGTCAGAAGCGAAACTATTACAATTATTTTGAAGAGATTTTAAATCTTTTGTGATTTCATCTCCATCTGGCGATGGATAAAGATCTTTCAAATCCCAATTTGGCAGGTCTCCGTAGTCGCTATTTGCGGCGTCATGAGAGTCAAAATTAATTTGAGGTAATTGAAAAGATTTAAACATATCAAGCTCCTTAGATTCGCTACAGAATTAAGTACGCAAATAGAAAACTGAAAGCAATTTATATCTATCTGAATTACCAATTAAAATTATTTAATTTTCTGATAACTAAACCAATAACTTATAGTTATTATAAACTTTACTTCTGATATTATTGACACTTTTGAGAAATAAGTAATGATCTGTTCAAATTGAGGAAATAAAATGAAATACAATAAGTTAGGCCAAACAGATTTGGTTGTGAGTGAACTTTGTTTGGGTACTATGACTTGGGGCACACAAAATTCAGCAGAAGATGCTTTTTACCAAATTGAAAAATCAATAGATGCAGGTATAAATTTTATAGACACTGCAGAGTTGTATCCAGTGAATCCAATCAGTGGTGTTACACAAGGTGAAAGTGAACGAATTTTAGGTGAGTGGCTCAGTAGATCAAATGTCAGAGATGAATTAATCATTGCAACAAAAATTGCAGGAAATGGCCCAAAACACATCCGTAATGGTGAAGGCATTACTAATAAGTCACTATTCACTGCAATCAATGCGTCATTGAAGTCATTAAAAACTGATTATATTGATTTATATCAACTTCATTGGCCAAATCGAGGTTCTTACCACTTCCGCCAGAATTGGCGTTTTGACCCAACAAAGCAAAATAAAAATCTTGTTTTAGATCATATGAATGAGGTTCTTGAAGCCTGCGATATACTCAAAAAAGAAGGTAAAGTGCGTGCTTTCGGATTATCAAACGAAAGTGCTTGGGGAACTGCACAATGGTTACGTATTTCAGAAGATAAAGATTTACCTCGCATGGCGAGTATACAAAATGAATATAGCTTGATGTGCAGAATTTTTGATACTGACTTAGCTGAACTTAGTCATAATGAGAATGTTGGATTATTATCATTTTCACCATTAGCTACGGGTATACTATCAGGTAAATATTTAGATGGTGCCATACCAAAAGGCTCAAGAGGTTCTATTGTAAATGGATTATCAGGTAGAATGACTCCAAAGATTGATGCAGCAACTCGTGCATACATCGAAATTGCAGATAAGTATGATTTAGACACCTGCCAAATGGCTCTAGCATGGTGCAGAACACGACCTTTCATGGCTTCAGCAATATTTGGAGCTCGAACAAAAGATCAATTGTCTAATGCACTTGCTTCCGTAAATGTGAATTTATCTGAGGATTGTTTGCGAGACATTGAAATGGTTCACAAAAAACATCCAATGCCGTTCTAGCGATTGAATTAATCAAAACCCATGCATTCTTTTGGCCCATTGCAAACCAATGAAAGCGCCTTTGACTCGTGGTAACAAAAATAGAGCAATTGTGATAAAAATCAGAATGAAACTAACAGCTAAAAGTAACGGGTCTGGACGGTACCATTCAAAAATAACTAACATTAATGGTGCTAGAATATGGCCAGAGATCAATATTGTAATATATGCTGGACCATCATCTGATCTTTGATGATATAGCTCTTGAGAGCAAACGGCACATTCGTCTCTAACTGCTAAATATCCATCCATCATAGGCCCAGAACCGCAGTTTGGGCACTTACGTTTCCAACCACGTAATAAAGCTGGTTTGACTAACCTATCTTGTTGAGATGCATTTAGTTTCATGAACTATTAATAATTTATTGAAGTCAAAATTAAAAAGTGACAAGTTGACCTAGTGGCGGGATGTCGCATAAATTTTTTCACATAAGTTAATGGTTTTGCTTAAATAATTTTTTAAATTCAATAATAATTAAATGATAAAGATAGGGAAGTTTATGGTTTCTAATCCAGCATCAGCTGAAATCCTAGCAATAAAAGCAATAGATTGGTTAGCAGCTGATCATGAACTATTTGGAATATTTTTAAGCAGTTCGGGTGCAGATATAAGTGATGTTAAGACTGGAGCAAAAGATTTAGTATTTTTGGGCTCTGTGCTTGATTTTATACTTATGGATGACGCATGGGTTCAAGATTTTTGTGAAACAAAGTGTTTTGATTTTAATGAACCATTCTTAGCCAGGCAGTTTTTACCCGGTGGAAATTTACCTAATTGGACGTGACATGGATAAAATAAAAGGAATAGCTTTTGATAAAGACGGGACGTTAATTGATTTTGAAGCTAGCTGGTCAAAAGGATTAATCTCATTAATTGAAAGCATATTCCCTAATCAAATTGATAAACAATTAGTTTTAGCACGAAGAAGCGGGTTTCAATTTAGCTTTGGAAAAATTCGTTGGAGGCTCTGTTTTTGTAAATGGTACAACTAATGATGTGATTGATGTATGGAAGAAAGCTTTTCCTGATTTAGTTGTTGAAGATATAATGCAAAAAAGTGAGATTGCATTTAATGATTTAGAACCTATTGCACTCTGTAACCTTGAAGTTTTTATGTCAGATTTGAAGAAAAAAGGATATTTTTTGAGTGTAATCACTAATGCTGCAGAAGCTCCGACATTGATACAATTGGAAAAACTTTCTTGTTTGCATTTATTTGATGAAGTTATCGGATGTGATAGTGGCTTCAAACCTAAGCCATCTGGTGATACAATTTTAGGCTTCTGTGATGCATTTGGATTGAAACCAAATGAAATAGCTATGGTTGGAGATAGTACGCACGATTTGAATGCTGGTCGTAATGCTGGAGTAGGTTTGAATGTTGGCGTCTTGTCTGGGCCTGCTAATATTGATCAAATATCAGGTTTAGCAGATGTCGTTTTGGACGATATATTAGGGCTTCCTGAAATATTGTAAAAANATACAAGACCGACTTTTTTGTCGTAAATGGANAAGCTTGCTAAGTATTATATCGCATTCTTTGGATTTTGTGGGGGAGTAATATGACATCAAAGCGAAAAAGATCAGGTGGAAGAGCAGGAAATCAACGCACTTCAAGTTCATCGATCAGCCAGATGCCTTGGCGACAAGTTGTCAATACTGATAATCCAATAGAACCTCTTTGTGAGGACGGCATTCAGAATATTCATGAAGGTGTTTTGGAGATATTGGAAAATATTGGAATTGAATTTATGAACCCAGAAGCGCTAAAAATTTTAAAAAAAGGTGGTGCAAAAGTAAATGGGGAGAATGTTCGTATCGGCCGTGATCTTCTAGCAGAAATGCTCTCTTATGTGCCTCAAGAATTCACCATAACTCCACGTAATCCTGAACGAAAAATCACACTTGGTGGAACAAAAATGGCGTTTGTAAATGTATCATCTCCTCCTAATATGTGGGATTTGGAACGTGGAAAACGAGCAGGAGATTTTGAGGGTTTTAGGGATTTTATGAAGCTTACACAGTTTTTTAACTGTATTCATGTAGCTGGTGGATATCCAGTTGAACCTATTGATATTCACGCATCGGTAAGACACCTTGATTGTTTATATGAGAAATTAGTTCTAACTGACAAAGTCGTACATGCCTATTCTTTAGGAAAAGAACGTGTCGAAGATGTCATGGAGATGGTTAGAATAGCTGGTGGACTTACACACGAAGAATTTGAAGAAAAACCTAGAATGTATACTAATATTAATTCTGTTTCTCCTCTAAAGCATGATTTCCCAATGTTAGATGGTACGATTCGTTTAGCTAAGCGAGGCCAACCTATTGTTGTGACGCCATTTACTTTAGCAGGTGCCATGGCTCCAGTTACAATGTCTGGTGCGGTTACATTGTCTTTGGCTGAAGGCTTGGCCGCAATCGTTATGATCCAAATGATTCGTAAAGGTTGCCCTTCAATGATAGGTACATTCACCTCAAACGTTGATATGAAATCAGGTGCGCCTGCATTTGGTACTCCAGAATATATGCGCGCTACTCAGATGACTGGACAAATGGCTAGATATTATGGTTTGCCGATGAGATCATCTGGTGTTTGTACTGCTAATGTACCAGATGGCCAGGCTATCTGGGAAACATCTAATTCTTTGTGGGCAGCCGTCCAATCTGGAACTAATCTTGTTTATCACGCAGCTGGATGGCTTGAGGGAGGATTGATTGCAAGTCCAGAAAAGTTCATTATGGATTGTGAAATACTGCAGCATATACAAAGATATATGGAACCATCTTTATGTAATACAAGCCCAGAAGATATAGCGATTAGTGCTGTAAAAGAGGTTGGGTATTTACCTGGAGCAAATTATTTCTCTGCCAAACATACTCAGGAAAGATATGAAGACGCTTTTTACACTCCATTAATATCTGACTGGACGAATTATGAGGCTTGGGAATTAAATGGTGGAACTTGGACTGCTCAAAGAGCTCATAAAATGTACAAACAAATTATAAAAGATTTTGTAGCTCCTCCGATGGATGTCGCAATCAAAGAAGAACTAAAAAGTTTTGTAGAGAAAAGGAAATCTGAAGGTGGAGCACCGACTGATTTTTGATTAAATTCTTTGCTGAATTTAAATGGTACCAGCGCCCCGGCTCGAACGGGGGGCCTCTTGATCCACAATCAAGCGCTCTAACCTACTGAGCTACGCCGGCACT
>JGI20153J14295_10001220_pt1 | contig 20175 bp, 19 predicted proteins | sample COG_03_FD_14295 | JGI IMG/M metagenome (IMG submission 14295) | reverse complement strand
CATTGCAGAGCGACTTTGTGATTGAGGCGGCGCTACTGCAGGGCCAGCCGCTGCACGCGGCCTTAGAGCGCATAAGCACCACCCGTTCACAGTCGGTTGAGGCCGAGCAAAAGGCTGCTGCGCGGGTCATGCTTGAGATATTGGCCGAACCGGTGGGCTACGCATCCGTCGGGCTTGATGATGATGGCAATGCGCGGCTACACCACGCCCTGCCAGGTCGCTTATTAAAGAAAATTAGCAATCGCGGTAGCACGGTGTTTCTTTCTGCAACGCTGACCCACAACGATAAGTTTGATGACTTCAAGATCGCCATGGGCCTAGACGCGGTGAGTAGCCTGTCAACAAGCATTGAGCCAGAACAGCATGGCACGCTCGACTTCACCGTACACGCGCACGAGGTGGACACGCCTGACTGGTTTGCGGCCACCGTTCAGTGCATACAAAGCGCGCAGCGCCCCACGTTGGTGGTCACACCTAGCCATGACCTCACAGAGCGGCTACAAACCGCCGTGGGTGAGCAAGCAGACTTGCTTATACGTGCGGGTGCATGGGCGGGTCTTGACACGCCAACGCGCTGGCGTACCGTGGTTATTCCGCGCGTGCCATTTGGCGCACCAGTCATTGTTGACGGGGTGGCGGTCACGTCTTACTTGGCCGCCAAGGTGACGGCCAGTCGGCGGATGCGCCAAGCAATTGGCCGTGGGCTTAGAACACCTGAGGCGGTGTGCACGGTTGTGGTTTTGGATGCGCGGGCACACAACTTAGGTCGCTTTGTGCCAGAGCGTTTTGCGGCAGATTGGTCGTCTCGGCAAGTGTTTGACGAGGGTGCCCGCCATGCGGTGGTGCTGTCCAAAGCGGAGCGCGACCCCGCTTTGGCCAAAGCCGCGCTCAGACACTACGGCGCTCAATGCCAACAAGCGGGTTGTTCCGTGACAGAGGCGTGTCAGCTGGACGTGCACCACCTTGACCCCGTAAGCGAAGGCGTGCGCCGCACAACCTTGAAGGATGTGACCGTGCTGTGTGCAAACCACCACCGACAGGCCCACCACGACATGAAAATGGGGCTGAACGTGTCGTAGCGCAACAAAAAACCCGCCATACCTTTGGGTACGCGGGTTTTGGGAGTTCTGGCAAGGCCTGAAACCTAAATGTGGTGGTGATAGGTGGACTTGAACCACCGACCCCAGCATTATGAATGCTGTGCTCTAACCAACTGAGCTATATCACCGAGCCTGAAATTATAGCCAAAATTCTCAGGGCTTTGGCTTGCCGCCAAAAGTTTTTGTTAGCCATTTTGTCGCGCCTGTACGACGCGCCAAGCCCTTGGTTATTGGTGTTTGAAGGCGGGTTTGCGCTTGTTTATGAACGCATCCATGCCCTCTTTTTGGTCTTCGGTTGCAAACAGCGCGTGGAACAGACGGCGCTCAAAACGCACGCCTTCGCTGAGGCTGCCTTCAAACGCTTGGTTCACCGCTTCCTTTGCCGCCATGACACTGGGGAGGGAGTAGTTGCAAATCATCAGGGCTGCGCCCAAGGCCTCGGTCATGAGTTGGTCATCGGCGACCACGCGGCTCACCAGTCCGCCGCGCTCGGCTTCTGCAGCGTCCATCATGCGGCCTGTGAGGGCCATGTCCATGGCCTTGGCTTTGCCAACGGCGCGTGGCAGGCGCTGCGTGCCACCTGCGCCAGGGATAACGCCCAACTTGATTTCGGGTTGGCCAAATTTGGCGCTCTCGCTGGCAATGATGACGTCGCACATCATGGCCAATTCACAACCGCCGCCGAGGGCAAAGCCGCTGACGGCGGCAATAACGGGCTTGCGAACGCTGCGAATGGTTTCCCAGTTGCGCGTGATGTAGTCTGACTTGTAGACGTCAGCAAAGGTGTAGGTGGCCATGGCGCCAATGTCGGCACCCGCGGCAAAGGCTTTTTCACTGCCTGTGAGCACAATGCAGCCAATGTCCGGGTCGGCGTCGAATGCGGTTAGCGCCGCGCCAAGCTCGTCCATTAGCGCACTGTTGAGGGCATTGAGTTGTTTGGGGCGGTTTAGGGTGAGTATGCCCACGCGGCCTTCGGTGCGGATTAAAACCAGTTGCTCACTCATGTCTGTGTTCTCCAATGTGGTGCGAAAAGTTGCTTAGAAAAAGTTGTTTCGAAAGTTGCTTCGACGTAAGCGGTTGATCATAGCCAAGCGGTGAGCTTGCTAGGGTCTTTCACCACCAGTTCGGCGATCTGGTTGGCGTGGGTCGATGGCCAGATGAGGGGGCACGACAACATGCGGCCATCGCGCGCGACACCGGCAACCAATGGGTGCTGGGCTACGTCGGCGTGGCGTCTCGCAATGNTCTCCACATCGCTCAGTGACTTNACCCGCCATTGATCGGTGCCNTCAAATAGNGTCACCCATTCGTCACCCGCCGCCATGCCCGCTTGTTCGCCTGCACCGCCTCTTGCCACGTGGGTGATGCGGATGCCGTCTCGCTCAACGACACGCATGCCCAAGCGCTGGGCGAGGGTGCCGCTCTTGGCCGCCACGGCGACACCGTAATGACTAAGCAGTGCGTGTACCGGCAGGTCTTCCGTGCTGTGTACCCAGTGCGCGAGTTGTGTGGCGACGTTGGCGTGCCCTTGCTGGTTGAGCAGGGCGTAGATGTCGGCCTCACTGATGGTGCCGCCTTTGCTTTTGACCCATAGGCCGCGCATGAGGGTGTCGAGATCGCCGCCTTGTTGGCGCAGCATGAGGTCGGTGCACAGCGCTATTAGCGCCCCTTTGGTGTAGTAGCTAACGGTGGCGTTGGGCGTGTTTTCGCCAATGCGGTAGTACTTGACCCACGCGTCATAGCTAGACTGGGCAACGCTTTGCAGATGCCGCCCTGGGGTGGCCGCAACGTGGTTAATGGATTTGGCCAGTAGCGTGAGATAGGTGGCCGTATCAATGAGTTTGGCGCGTTGCAGAAACAGGTCATCGTAGTAGCTGGTAAAGCCTTCAAAGAACCACAGCAGCTCGGTGTAGTTCTCTTGGTTGAAGTCGATGCTTGCAAACTCGGATGGGCGCAGGCGCTTGACGTTCCATGTGTGAAAGTACTCATGGCTAATGAGGCCAAGTAATTGGTTGTAGCCAGCGCCTTGTGCATGGGGGGGCGCTGCCTCGCCAGCGACGGCCGTTAGGGGCAAGTCGGCACGCTGGCAAATGAGTGCGGTGCTGGCGATGTGCTCTAGCCCGCCGTAGCCGTTTTCAGTGGCGTGAAGCATGAAGACGTAGCGGTCAAAGGGTAGTTGGCGTTGCGGTTGTTTGCCGTGCCAAAACGTGATCTCTGTTTCGCAAATTCGGCGGGTGTCGGCAACTAATTTTTTGACATCAAACCCGGGCGCGGTGTGGTTGCCAATGCCCGTGACAACGAGTTCATGCGGTACGCCAGAGACCTTAAACCGGCTGACGTAAAAATCACCCAAGGTAAAGGGACTGTCGGCGAGCTCGCCGCAGTTGCGGGCGGTGTAGCGCCCGAAGCCACGCGCGTCGATTTGCCGCGCGGGCAATGCGGTAGACAGCCGCCACGCATTGAACGCGGGCGCGGTGGGGCGCTCGACGGAGATGGTTTGTATCTCGTCTTCGCCCCCGACCACTTGCAAACACAGGCTGGTGGGGTTGAAGAAGCCGCGGGTGTTGTCCAAAAAGGCGGTTCGCACCGAGGCGTCAAAGGCGTAGATTTGGTAATTGAGCTCCAGCGGGCGTTTGCCGTCGGATTCCACTAGCCACTCATTTTTACTGCACTGCGTGATTTGGCAAGGCGTGCGGCCTTGCTTGGCTGTCAGCGCTTGCAGGTGTTGCGAAAATTCACGCACCAAATAACTACCCGCAATCCAAACGGGTAGACGCAGGCGCTGTTGCTTTTTTGGGCTTGAGATGCGCAGATGCACACCGAACAGGTGCGCTTCCGCGCTGTCAACGCGAATGTTGTGATCGATGCGCATGGTGTTACTTGATGGCGGCCAGACGCTTCTCAACTTCGGCGGCAGAAATGGCGCCGGGGACACGTGTGCCGTCTGAGAAGAAAAGGGCAGGCGTGCCCGAGATACGGTGCTTTTGACCAAACGCGATGTTGCGGTCAAGCGCGCTGGTGTCGCAGCTGATGGCGGCGGCGCTGGTGGTTAGAGGGACTTCATTCACCATCCAGTCTTCAAAGGCTACGCCGGGGTTTTTGTCGCACCAAATGGCCTTGGACTTGAGCGTTGAATCCGCGCCGAGTATGGGGTACAAAAAGATATGCAGGGTGATGTTGTCGACATTCATCATGTCACGTTCAAAGCGCTTGCAGAAGCCACAGTTGGGGTCTTCAAAAACCGCGAGTTGACGCTTGCCGTTACCGCGTTTGATGGTGAAGGCATCTTTAAAGGGCAGGGCCTCAAAGGGTATTGCGCTCAATTTATCGAGGCGCTCCTGCGTCAGGTTGCGTTTGCCCTTGAGGTCAACGAGTACGCCTTGCAGCAAAAATTCACCGTTGGCATCGGTGTACAAAATTTCGGTTTCACCAAAGCGAACTTCGTAGAGGCCGGCCATGGGGGTCTTGGTGACGCTGTTGATAGCGGGTAAGTTGGGTAGTTGCTTGGGTAGCATCTCGCGAATCTTGGCTTCCTGTGCCCAGCCCATGCTTGCCATGAGGGTGAATGCGATGCCCACGGCCAAGCCGCGCAATAAAGAGCGTGTGGGGGTGGGTGCGAGAGGTGACGTGTGGTGAAGCATGGTGTGGTTCGCTAGGTAGGCGTTGTTTGGGGGTAAGAGGGTGGGTGGGTTGGTTCGTGGGAGGGGGCTGTTGGGTAGCGGATGCTCGCTGTTGGAGCACCATCGTGGCAATCAGTTCCCCATGCCAACACGCTGTACCCACGACTTGAGTGGGCCCATGGCATTAAAGCCCGACATGCCTGCATTGCGTAGCCAACTGGCGGCGGGGTTGCGGCCCAAGGGGTTGTTGAACAAGTGAAAGAGTCCGTGCGTGACCCATTGCATGGGTTCGGTGGCGGCGCGTCGACGCCGTTGGTAGCGCTGAAGCACGCGTGAGGCACCCGGAGACTCACCTCGGGCGCGTGCCGCAACGCAGTCACTGAGCGTTTGTACGTCGGCCAAGCCAAGGTTGAGACCTTGCCCTGCGAGGGGGTGGATGGTGTGCGCCGCATCGCCGGCTAACGCGGTCTGCTGGGCAACCCATTGCGTGGTTAAGCCGACGCTCAAGGGGAAGGCAACAGGCCCGCTGGTAAGGGAGAGGTGCCCTAGCGCGCCCTGACTGGCTTGGGTGAGTTGGTCTTCTAGGGCGGCGGTTTGGGCGGTGGTCTCCATGTCCAGCCACGTCTGGTGCGCAGCGTCTGGTAGCGACCAGACAACGGCCAGGTCGTGCCCGTCAGCGCCGCCCATGGGCAGCAGGGCCAAAATATGTGTGCCGTTAAACCACTGGTGGGCGACGCCGCCGTGGCTGTGCTCGGCGCGCATGCGCAACGCCAAGGCACGGTGGGGGTAGTGCTTACTTACCATGTCAATACCCAAGGCGGTGCGCGCGATACCGCTCTTGCCTTCGCAAATGATGGTCAATGCGCTAGGCGGTGTCTGGGCTGATGGTGACGCGTGGTCGTCAAATTGCACGCGTGCATGGCGTGTGACGGCTTCGGCAAGATGGTCCTCCAGGACAGGCACATCGACCATCCACGCCAAGGGTTGCGCTTGCTGCGGGGGTGCGTCGAATTGCAGCGCGCCTGACGCATCGCCAAACACCCGCATATGGGTCATGGGGGTCAGCCACGCGGCCTGATCGTCTTGAGGCCAGACACCGCATGCTTTGAGGGTGTCTCTCGAGGTGTGGTTGATGGCGTAGGCGCGAATGTCGCGGGTGTGCGGTGGCGCTTGGGGCGCGGGCAGGCTGACGGAAAAGCCTTGCTCTGCCAATAACAATGCCGCCGCGTGCGCGGTGATGCCAGCGCCTAAAACGGTGATGTGCCCTGATTGAGTCATGGCGTTATTCTATTGGGACACCCACTTGGGGGGCCAGCGATGACCCTGCCCCGGAAGTGCCTTAAACTCTGGGTCTTGCTTTTTGAGGATTGTCATGAGTTTGAAATGCGGCATCGTTGGTCTGCCCAACGTCGGTAAATCTACCCTGTTTAATGCGCTTACCAAGGCTGGTATCGCCGCTGAGAACTACCCTTTTTGCACCATCGAGCCCAACGTTGGCGTGGTGGAGGTGCCCGACACCCGCCTAGCGCAGCTCAGCGATATCGTGACGCCTGAGCGCATTGTTCCTGCGATTGTTGAATTTGTGGATATTGCCGGCTTGGTGGCAGGTGCCAGTACGGGCGAGGGCTTGGGTAACAAGTTTTTGGCCCATATCCGCGAAACCGATGCCACGGTTAACGTTGTGCGTTGTTTTGAAGATGACAACGTGGTGCACGTCGCGGGCAAGGTGGATCCGATTTCTGACATTGAGGTGATTCAAACGGAGTTGTGCCTTGCCGACTTAGGCGCAGTAGAGAAAGCCCTGCACCGGGTCTCCAAGACCGCGCGTTCTGGCGACAAAGAGTCGGTGCGCTTGGTGTCGATTTTGGAGCGCTGTCAGGCGGCCTTAAACGAAGGCAAGCCCGTTCGCACGCTAGATTTCAGCAAAGAAGAAGCGCCGCTGCTTAAGCAGTTTTTCTTGATTACGGCCAAGCCAGCGATGTTCGTTGCGAACGTGTCTGAGGATGGCTTTGAGAACAACCCCCTGCTTGACCGCTTGACCGCCTTTGCCAACGAGCAGAACGCGCCTGTGGTGGCGATCTGCGCCAAGCTAGAGGCCGAGATGAGCGAGATGAGCGACGAGGACCGCGATATGTTCCTGGAAGAGCTGGGGCAGTCCGAGCCGGGCTTAAACCGTCTGATCCGTGCCGCCTACAGTTTGTTGGGTTTGCAGACCTACTTCACTGCGGGTGTAAAAGAGGTGCGCGCTTGGACTATCCACGTTGGGGATACGGGGCCGCAGGCGGCCGGTGTGATCCACACTGATTTCGAAAAGGGCTACATTCGCGCCCAAACCATTGCCTTTGATGACTTCATTGCATTCAAGGGCGAGCAGGGCGCTAAGGACGCGGGCAAGATGCGCGCAGAAGGCAAGGAGTATGTCGTGAAAGACGGCGATGTACTCAACTTCTTGTTCAGCTCATAAGCCACTGCGCACTCGCGGCAATGGCAAGGTAGCGGGCGAACTTGCCAATGGCCATGTACACCGCGCAGGCCAGCCAGGGCATTCTTAGCCAGCCTGCGAGGGTGCACACCACATCGCCGACCACGGGTAGCCAAGCCAGCAAACACGCCTTGGGTCCGAGTTTTTCCAGTTGAGCCAAAGCCCACGCGGCGAGCCTGCCAGCCGTTGGGGTGGCCTGAGCATCCGCGCGTCGGTGCGGGTGCGCACGGTTTTGGTAGGCGCGGTGCGCTGATTGCAGGCCAACGCCCATCAGCCAACTCACCATGCCACCCAAGGTGTTGCCTACCGTCGCTAGTAACAAGGCGGGCCAAAATAGATGGGGTGAGATGGCGATGAGACCCATTAATGCCGCCTCCGACCCCATGGGAAGCCACGTCGCGGAGACGAATGCCGTGACAAAAACGGTAGTCAACCCCCATTCGGGCAGACTGAACCAGTGAAGTAAGCTCGCAAAAAAGGCATCCATTGGCTTGAGTATAGGTACAATCATGCTTAAATTTTCAGCAAGCACCGACGCGTCAATCGGTGCTTTTTTGTCTCTAACTGCCGTCCAACGTGCATATCGGTCCCTACCACCTCCGCAATAACCTGTTCGTCGCGCCTATGGCTGGCGTGACAGACCGCCCGTTTCGCCAGTTGTGTAAGCAACTGGGCGCGGGCTATGCCGTGAGCGAAATGGTGACATCGCGGCGCGATTTGTGGGACTCGCTTAAAACCTCACGCCGTGCAAATCACGCCGGTGAGAGCGGGCCCATTGCGGTTCAAATTGCGGGGACCGACGCCCAGATGATGGCCGATGCCGCGGTGTACAACATTGACCGTGGCGCACAAATTATTGATATCAACATGGGGTGCCCCGCAAAAAAGGTGTGCAACAAGTGGGCCGGTTCTGCGTTGATGCAAGACGAGACCTTGGCGATCGCCATTGTCGAAGCGGTGGTGAACGCCTGCGCCTCTAAGGGTGTCCCTGTGACATTGAAGATGCGGACGGGTTGGGCGGCGCATGCGAAGAATGCCACGCGGTTGGCGCTGGCGGCGGAGCAAGTGGGGGTGCAGATGTTGACGATTCACGGTCGCACGCGCGAGCAAGGCTATAAGGGTTTTGCAGAGCATGAGACGGTGGCGGACATTAAGTCGCGGGTGCGTATTCCCGTGGTGGCCAATGGGGATATTGCATCGCCCGAGGCGGCGCAACGTGTGTTGCAAGCCACGGGGGCCGATGCGGTGATGGTGGGACGCGCCGCGCAAGGGCGCCCATGGATATTTAGTGAGATCGCTCATTTTTTAGCCACCGGACGCCACGCGCCACCGCCCACCGCTGTGGATATGCGGGCGTGGATGGTGGAGCACCTGCACGCGCACTACGCGCTTTACGGCGAATTTACAGGCGTTCGGTCTGCGCGCAAGCACCTTGGTTGGTATGCGCAACACTTGCCCATGGGTGAGCTTTTGCGTCAGCGCATCAATGCCTTAACCGATTGCGCGGAGCAGTTGGCTGCAGTCGAGGCGTATTTCGCAGCGTGGGACAGTGATGATCTGGCCGCGCTTGGTCGGGCATGGCAACCGACACAGATACCGGGCAGCGCGCAGAGCCAGTCTGTGCGAGAGATGCCTGTCGACATGACATTGGCCCCCCTTCATTGAGCGTTATATGAGCCGTAAAGACATTGAAAAGGGCGTGCGTGAAAGCATGCAAACCTACTTCCAAGACCTCGCCGGTAGCGAGCCACATGGCCTGTACGACATGATGGTTGATGTTGTGGAGAAGCCCTTGCTGGAGGTGGTGATGGCGCAAGCAGGCAATAACCAGTCTCGCGCGGCGCAGTGGCTTGGTCTCAATCGCAACACCTTGCGCAAAAAATTACTTCATCACAAGTTACTCAGTTAACGCTGCAAACGCGGCGGCCTAACTCGTCATTTCCCCCTTTATTTTTCACGACTACCAAGCACCATGAACGCACTCTTATCTGTATCCGACAAAACCGGCATTGTGGCCCTTGCGCGCGCGCTCCACGCCCAAGGCATTGGCCTGCTGTCTACTGGCGGCACGGCCAAGCTGTTGGCGGAAGAGGGCCTGCCCGTTACCGAGGTGGCCGATATGACCGGCTTTCCAGAAATGCTCGATGGTCGCGTCAAAACCTTGCACCCCAAGGTGCACGGCGGCTTGTTGGCTAGACGTGACGTGCCAGCGCACATGGCGGCGTTGGCCGCTCACGGGATCGATACCATTGACGTGTTGGTTGTGAACCTCTACCCCTTTGAGGCGACGGTGGCCAAAGCGGGTTGCACCTTGGAAGAGGCCATTGAGAACATCGATATTGGCGGCCCCGCGATGGTGCGTAGTGCCGCCAAAAACTGGAAGGACGTCGCGGTTTTAACGGATGCCAGCCAATACGAGACCGTCATTGCCGAGCTCGCCGCTAACGGCGCGGTGTCTACCCCGACGAAGTTTGCGCTGTCCGTGGCGGCGTTTAACCGCATCAGCAATTACGATGCGGCGATCAGCGACTACCTGTCGGCGTATCAGTTGGAGAGCGATACCTTGCAAGCGTTCCCTGCACAGGCGAACGGACGTTTTGTGAAGTTGCAAGACCTGCGTTACGGCGAGAATCCGCACCAATCAGCAGCGTTTTACCGTGACCTACACCCCGCGCCCGGCTCGCTGGTAACGGCGAAACAGTTGCAAGGTAAGGAGCTGTCCTATAACAACATCGCCGATGCGGATGCGGCATGGGAGTGCGTGAAAAGCTTTGACGTGCCCGCCTGTGTGATCGTGAAGCACGCCAACCCCTGCGGTGTGGCGTTGGCCGAGGATGCGTTGGGCGCCTATACCAAGGCGTTTCAAACCGACCCCACATCGGCCTTTGGCGGCATCATCGCGCTCAACGTTGTGGTGGATGAAGCGGCTGCCAAGGCCATTAGCCAGCAGTTTGTCGAGGTGCTGATGGCGCCCGCTTATACCGAGGGTGCCTTGGCGGTATTTCAAGCCAAAGCCAATGTGCGCGTTTTGCAAATTACGCTGCCTGCGGCGGGTGGACAGACGGCGTGGGAGCGTGGGCGCAACGTGCAAGACATAAAGCGCGTGGGGTCTGGTTTGTTGATTCAAACGCAGACAACCATGACCTGAGTTTGGCCGACCTCAAAGTGGTGTCCAAAGTGCAGCCGACCGAGGCGCAGTTGCAAGACCTCTTGTTTGCGTGGAAGGTGGCCACGTATGTGAAGTCGAACGCGATTGTTTTCTGTAAAGACCGCATGACCGTCGGCGTTGGTGCGGGGCAAATGAGCCGTTTAGATTCAGCGCGAATCGCGCGTATCAAGGCCGACCATGCCGGTTTGTCATTGGCGCAGTCGGTGGTCGCTAGTGATGCGTTCTTCCCTTTCCGAGACGGTCTCGATGTGGTGGTGGAGGCGGGCGCGACTGCGGTTATTCATCCCGGTGGTTCCATGCGTGATCAAGAGGTGATTGATGCGGCGGATGAGCATGGCGTCGCGATGGTGTTTACGGGCGTGCGCCACTTCCGTCACTAAGCCGTTGCGGGTGTTGCTTGCGTGGCCATGTTGACCTGGTTGGATATCTCGCAGACGGCGAGCGATGACGACTGGGTGACCTTAGAGGTCTGCGCGTCTGTGACCCGTGCTGACCAGCATCGCGTCGATGCTGCGGTCTGTGAGTTGCTTGGTTATTTGTACGCGCGCTGTGGCCGTCCCAGCGAAGACCCCGACGTGCCGCCCGGCCCACAGTCGTGGCTGATCGATGTGCAGGCGTATGCCGAGTCGGCAGCCAAAGCGCCGCTGGCCGTCGCCTTGGATTGGCGCGACGACGCCACGGTGTCTCTGCAATGGGGCACAGCGGGAGCCGCTGACGCGACCACGGAAGACACCCGGCGAACCCTTCTCATTAGTTTGGGCTTGTCACCCGCGTTAGCGTTCGCTTGCGATGAGGCATTCGAACTGGGGCTCTAGCTGACGCCCCCTAACGCGGTGTATGCCCCGCTCGTGGGACTACAGGGTTGCAAATGTCCGCTTTGCCGCGGCGATGGTGTCGTCAATGTCTTGCGCGGTGTGCGCGGCGCTCACAAAGCCAGCCTCAAATAGCGCGGGCGCAAAGTAAACACCTTGGTCCAACATGCCGTGGAAGAAGCGGTTAAACACCGCGCCGTCTGTGGTCATGACCTTGGCGTAGTTTTGTGGCAACTCAGGGAAGAAGAAGAAGCCAAACATGCCCCCTTCGCTGTCGCCACAAAACGGGATACCCGCGTCCTTGGCTGCGGCGGTCATGCCGCTGACGAGTTGTTGGGTGCGTTGATTCAGTTGGGTGAAAAAGCCGTCCTTTTGAATCTCTTTTAAGGTTGCCAAACCGCAGGCGGTGGCGACGGGGTTGCCTGACAAGGTGCCCGCTTGGTAGACCGCGCCAAGTGGTGCGAGGTGGGACATGACTTCGCGCTTACCGCCGAACGCGGCTAACGGCATGCCGCCGCCAATGACTTTGCCCATCACGGTCATGTCAGGCTCAAAGCCCGGAATTTCTTTGGCGTACAAGCTCTGAGCGCTTCCCAGTGCCACGCGGAAACCACACATCACTTCATCAAATGCGAGTAGCGCTCCGTGGGCAGTGCAGAGTTCGCGACAGCGTTTTACAAATGGCACGCTGGCCCGCACGAAGTTCATGTTGCCAGCAATGGGCTCCATCATCAAACAGGCGACTTCATCGCCGTGTTCCTTAAAGGCGGCCTCTAGCGCTTCCACGTCATTGAAGGGCAGTACTAAAGTGTGTTGCACAACCTCTGGCGGGACGCCTGCGCTGGTGGGGTTACCAAACGTGGCGAGGCCAGAGCCGGCCTTAACCAACAGGGCATCGGCGTGGCCGTGGTAGCAGCCTTCAAACTTAATGATTTTGCTGCGTCCCGTGGCGCCCCGAGCCAGTCGAATGGCGCTCATGCCGGCCTCGGTGCCTGAGCTGACCAGTCTCACCATTTCAATGGATGGAACCAGCTTGATGATTTCTTCGGCCAGTTCTATTTCGCGTTCAGTCGGTGCACCAAATGACAGCCCTTGCTCTGCAGCGCTCAGCACCGCGGCGTGTACGGCGGGGTGGCGGTGCCCCAAGATCATCGGGCCCCAAGAGCCAATGTAGTCAATGTAGCGCTGATCTTCTGCGTCCCAAAAATAGGCGCCATCGCCCCGCGTGATGAAGCGGGGTGTTCCGCCGACGGCTTTGAAGGCGCGTACGGGTGAGTTAACCCCACCCGGAATGGCTAGCTTGGCGCGTGTAAATAATTGGTCGTTTTTGTTCATGATGTGTTTCCGGTTACGTTGCACGGTTCAGTGTTTGGTGTCGTCTAGCGGGAAGTCGCCTAACGTGTGGTGACCGACATCCAGCGTCGGTGTGTCGGGGGCGTCGAGATCCTCGGTATCGTCTATGCCGTCATCTTCGCCGCGTCCCCAAAACAAGCGGTCGGGTAAGGCGTGTCCCATGCCGGGTGCAAAGCCTGCATCCAGACTCTGGTCGAGATAGGTCAGCGCTTCTGCGCAGGCGGACTGCAAGTCTTCGCCTGCACCCAGCAGGGCCGTGAGGGCGGCTGACAGGGTTTCACCAGCGCCGGTGAAGGTGGTGTCAAACCGCTCGAAGCGTGCGGTGGCCAACACGGTCTCAGGGGACGCTAGGTGGTTTTCTAAGAATTGTTCAGGTGCATTTAACCCGGTGACCAAGGTGTAACTCACACCGTGTAGCTGCGCGGCGCGAGCTACGTCGCGCGGTGTGGGGGGCTTTTCGCTCGCCCAGTCGGGTAATAACCAGCGACACAAGGTGCTGTAGTTGCCCACGAGCACGGCGGTTTGCGGGAGCATTAATTCGGTGAATGCGTCTAAGTAGGCATCTAGAGCGATATCGTCCATCCACGTCAAACTGGGCATATAGGCAACGACGGGGGTGTCCGCGTAGTCGTTGGCAATTTGCGCCACTGCGCTGATGTTTTCCGGACTGCCCAAAAAGCCGACTTTGATACTGGTCACGGGGATGTCTTCGAGCACCATGCGGGCTTGGTCGTTGATGGCATCAGCGTCCAGCGAGACGTGGTCTTGGACGGCGGTGGTGTCTCGGATGAGCACCGCGGTGACCACGGGCAACATGTGCACAGAGGCGGAACCCATGGCGCCGATGTCAGCGGCCAAACCGCCAGCACCCGTTGGGTCATTGGCATTGAACGACAGCACGCACGGCAGCGTTAGCTGGTGCGCGGTCGTGCTCGTGTCCCGTTTGCTGGGCTGCTTGGGCGGCGAATCTAAAGCATCGGTCATGGGTTTGCTCGTTGAGGGGCTGTCTCAGTTCCTTCGGGGGTATGCTTCTGCACCGATACAATGTGATCATTCTATGACACGGTTTTAAAAAAATGAGCGACTCAACGACTTGGATGTGCCTGATCTGCGGCTGGATGTACAACGAAGCCGAGGGCGCGCCAGCGGACGGCATTGCCGCAGGCACCAAATGGGCAGATGTCCCCATGAACTGGACCTGTCCCGAGTGCGGCGCGCGCAAGGAAGATTTTGAAATGGTTCAAATCTAATTCTCGCGCATGGCGCCCTTCAGGGCTTGGGCTTCTTCACGACGGCGTAGCGAGCCAACGTTCGCTCGCGGGCGGCGGCATGGTCGACGATGGGTTTAGGGTAGTTCTCCCCTAAGGTAACGCCGGCGGTGATGAGGTCGAAGGGGTCAGCTAGCCAAGGGGCGTGTATGCGTTTGTCCGACAGCTCAGCGAGAACCGGTAAGTAGCGGCGAATAAACTTGCCCTGCGCGTCAAACTTCTCGCTCTGTGTCGTGGGATTAAAAATCCGAAAGTACGGTTGCGCATCACACCCGCTAGAACTGGCCCATTGCCATCCCCCGTTGTTGGCAGACAGGTCAAAGTCGATGAGCTTTTCCGCGAAGTAGTCAGCCCCCCAGCGCCAGTCTATGCCTAAGTCTTTGGTGAGGAAGCTGGCAACGACCATGCGTAAGCGGTTGTGCATGTAACCGGTTTGGTTGAGTTGGTGCATCGCAGCATCCACCAGTGGGTAGCCCGTTGCGCCTTGGCACCACGCGTGAAAGAGGGCCTTGGCGCTGGCGCCGTGTTCCCACTTGATGGCGTCGTATTCAGGCTTGAATGCGCGATCGACGATGCGTGGGTGGTGGTGCATCACCTGCATATAAAAATCACGCCAAATTAACTCCCCTAGCCAGGTGCTGGCACCCACATGGCCTTGGCTATGACCGGCGAAGGCATGTTGGGCGAGGGTGCGAATAGACACGGTTCCAAAGCGCAGGTGAACGCTTAGGTAGCTGGGGCCCTTGACGGCAGGGAAGTCACGCGTGTCCTTGTAGCGGGCCATGCGGGGCAAGAAGTCGGCCAACAAGGCCGCAGCGCCAGACGCGCCCGGCGTGATATTTTGTGCCACGAGGTCGACAGGCGTAAACCCCATACTGGTTAGTGAGGGCATGTCGCCCAGTGCCTTGAGGTCTGAGGGCAGGGCATCGGTTTGGGCCAGGGCGGTTGCGTAACGCTCGGTGGGGTAGGCCTTTAGGTAGTAGGGCTCTAGCTTCTTGAGCCAGGCGTTTTTGTAGGGCGTGAAGACGCCAAAGGGGCGCGATTGTTGCGTGAGGACCTCGCTACGCTCGAAAATGCATTGGTCTTTGTAGGTGTTGAGCAGGATGCCGTTGTGCGCAAGGTGCCCAAAAATAGCGGCGTCTCTCGCCAGTGCCTGTGGCTCATCGTCGTGGTTGGCAAATACCGCATCCACGCCCAAGGCTTTCGCCGTGCGCGGTATCGCTCGCTCGCTCTGGTCGTGGAGGCATAGCACGGGCTGGGCATTGGCGCCGGCTACCGCGCGTAGCTGGGTGTTGAGGTCCACCAAGCTGCTGTGGATAAAGGCGACGCGCCGATCGGTTGTGGGCAAGGTGTCCAAAATGGCCTTGTCGAATACAAAGATACAAAAAACGGTGTCGCACTGCTTGAGCGCGTGATAAAGCGCGGCATTGTCCGTCAAGCGCAGGTCCCGCCTGAACCACATCAGGCCTTTTGTGTACTTCTTTTTCATCGTGTAGATTGCTCGATTGGGTCGTGAGAGGGTGCGGATTGTCGGCAGCGCCCGCACCCCTTAAAATAACATCATGCCTACTGATTCTGCCGCGATTGACCTCACCCATCATTTCCTCATTGCTATGCCCGGGTTGGAGGACGACCTTTTCGCTCGCAGCGTGGTTTATGTGTGCGAGCACAGTGCGCGGGGCGCGCTGGGCCTGATTATCAACAAGCCGAGTGATCTGCCGCTGGCCGGTCTCTTTGAGAAGATCGCGTTGCGACTGCATCGTGACGACTTAACCGATGCGCCTGTGTTCCGGGGTGGCCCCATTCAAACCGAACGGGGTTTTGTGTTGCATGCGCCCATGGGGCAGGGCGGTGAGTCGGTTTACTCTTCCACTTTGGTGATTCCTGGCGACGGCTCTGGCCTGAAGGGTGTGGACTGGCCAAACTCTGAAATTCATGTTGCGCTTAGCGTGGAGACCGATGACGATGCAGCGCCGTCCGCGCCGCCTGAAGCCCCAAAATATGGGCCTGCGCGCCTAGAAATGACCACCTCTAAAGACGTGCTGGAGGCAATGGCTGAAGGCGCAGGCCCTGCTCGGGTGTTGGTCACGTTGGGCTATGCCACTTGGGGCAAGGGCCAACTCGAATCGGAGTTGGCTGAGAATGCCTGGCTGACCGTGCCCGCGGACGAGTCGATTATTTTTGATACACCGCCTGAGCTTCGCTACAGCCAAGCCATGGGTTTATTGGGTTTGGATGCAGGCATGCTGCACGGTGAGGCAGGACACGCCTGATGTCCATGCGGCCACTACCGCCAGTGATCGCCTCCGATGTGCAGTTGTTCCTAGCTTTTGATTATGGGGAGAAGCGCACCGGTGTCGCCAGCGGTAACCGCCTGACCCGCAGCGCCACCCCCTTGGGCACGATCGCCGCGCAAGGGGACGCGAAGTGGCCTCAGATTGCCCAATACCTGAAAGACTGGTCGCCACAGGCCGTCGTGATTGGGGTGCCACGGCACCCAGACGGCGCCGACCACGAGAACACGCTTGCGGCGCAAAAGTTTGGCAGACAAATCGCGGGTCGTTTTGCCGTGACTGTATTCGAAACCGATGAGCGCTACACCACCACCGAAGCGCATAGCCTCGCTGCAAAGGATGCAGACGCCGTGGCCGCTTGTATTATTCTTGAGCAATTTCTTCGGAGCCTACCGTGACCAGCCAGTTTGATAACACCGTGCAGGCAGATGCCTTGGACGCAGAGGGTCTCTATCAGCAACTATTGACGGCGATTCGCCCCTTGACGGCGACGGCTGACAAGCCCGTGCGTTTAGTTGGTATCGCCTCCGGCGGCGTGTGGCTTGCCCAACGCCTGCAGAAGGACTTGGGCTTGGCGGGGGAGTCGGGCGTGATTTCCAGCAGCCTGCACCGCGATGACTTTTCCAAGCGTGGCCTCAGCTCTATGGGGGTACAAACGAAATTGCCTTTTGACGTGAACGGCGCCACCGTGTGGCTTATCGACGATGTGCTGTACACCGGGCGCACGATACGCGCCGTGCTGAACGAGTTATTTGACTACGGTCGCCCAGCCGATGTGAGGTTGGCCGTTTTGGTCGATCGCGGTCAGCGGGAGTTGCCCGTTCAGGCCGATCTGGTGGTGGCTCGTTGCTCGGTGCCGAGCACGCAGTCACTGGAGCTGTCGCAAACGGACGGCGGTCGTCTAACCTTTGGGATTGAAACTGCGGGTTGAACGCCACAGAATCACTTTGCACCGCCACACTTTATTGCCCTAGCGCCCCTATGCGAACACAACGTAACCCCCAACTGAACGCCAACGGCGAGCTCATACACCTGCTCTCAACCGAAGGCCTGTCCAAAGAGATGTTGACCCACATCTTGGACACAGCCACCAATTTCGTGAGTGTCAGCGACCGCGAGGTCAAGAAGGTGCCTTTGCTGCGCGGGAAAAGTGTTTTCAATCTGTTTTTTGAAAACTCCACCCGTACACGGACCACCTTCGATATCGCCGCCACCCGGTTGAGCGCCGACGTGGTTAACCTAGACATCGCGCGCTCCTCTGCCAGCAAGGGCGAGAGCCTGTTGGACACCATTGACAACCTTTCGGCGATGGCCGCGGACATTTTTGTTGTCCGCCACAACGAGTCTGGCGCCCCCTACCTCATTGCGCAACACGTGGGGCCTCATGTGCACGTGGTGAACGCGGGCGATGGGCGACACGCCCATCCGACCCAAGCCCTGCTGGACATGTACACGATTCGCCACTTCAAGGGGGACTTTTCCAATTTGAGTGTGGCGATTGTTGGTGACGTGGCGCACTCGCGTGTTGCGCGCTCAAACATTCACGCCTTGACGACCTTGGGCTGCCCTGACCTGCGTGTGGTGGGCCCCAAGACCTTGGTGCCGAATGACATGGCACAAATGGGCGTTCGGGTCTGTAACGATTTGCGCTCTGGCATCGACGGTGTCGATGTGGTGATTACCTTGCGTCTGCAAAACGAACGCATGAGTGGCGCCTTGTTGCCGTCCGCGCAGGAGTTTTTCAAGAGTTACGGCCTGACGCCCGAGCGCCTGCAGTGGGCTAAGCCCGATGCCATTGTGATGCACCCGGGGCCTATCAATCGAGGGGTTGAGATTGCATCGTCGGTCGTTGACGGGCCACAAGCGGTGATTTTGTCGCAGGTAACCTTCGGTATCGCGGTTCGTATGGCCGTGATGTCTATTGTTGCCAGCCACGAGGGCTAATGACTGGCCATGGCGAGTGCACCCCAACAACCGACCCCTTTAACCCAGTACGTGTTTTAAATCGCCTGAGCACCATATCGATATGAAGATTCTGATTCAATCCGGACGTGTCATCGACCCCACTAGCGGGCTAGAGGCCGTTCAAGACCTTGCCATTGCCGCTGGTCGCATTGTGGCGATGGGCGCGCAGGTCAAAGACTTTTCGCCCGAGCGTGTGATCGATGCCACCGACTGTGTGGTGGCGCCCGGCTTGGTTGATCTGTGCACGCGCTTACGCGAGCCGGGGTTCGAGCATGAGTCAATGTTGGAGTCTGAGATGTCCGCCGCCGTTGCGGGCGGCATTACCTCCTTGGTCTGTCCGCCAGATACTGACCCGGTCTTAGATGAGCCGGGCTTGGTTGACATGCTCAAGTTTCGAACCAAAAAGCTGCGTCAAGCACGCGTCTTCCCGTTGGGGGCTTTGACCCGTGGCTTGGAGGGGGAGGTGCTGACCGAAATGGCCGAGCTCACCGAGTCAGGTTGCGTGGGTTTTGGGCAAGCGGATGCGCCGATACAGAACACGCAGGTACTGCAACGCACGTTTCAATACGCGGCCTCGTTTGGTTACAGCGTCTGGTTGCGTCCGCAAGATTACTGGCTGGGTCAGGGTGTCGCTGCCAGTGGTCCGCTGGCCACGCGCATGGGCTTGTCTGGCGTGCCTGTGTCTGCTGAGGTGATTGCGCTAGAAACTATTTTTGAGCTGATGCGAGGCACCCCAGCGCGGGTGCACCTCTGTCGTATTAGCAGTGCCCGCGGGGTGGACTTGGTGCGCGCCGCGAAGGCCGAAGGCTTGTCCGTGACCTGCGATGTCAGCGTGCACAATTTGCATCTCATTGACGTGGATATGGGCTATTACGATGCGCGCTTGCGTTTGCAACCACCCGTTCGGCAACAGCGTGACCGCGACGCCCTGCGTGCGGGGTTGGCGGATGGCACTATTGACGCCTTGGTTAGCGACCACAACCCCGTCGAAGCGGATGCCAAAAACCTGCCCTTTGCGCAAGCAGAACCGGGCGCCACTGCGGTGGAGTTGTTGCTGAGTTTGGCTCTTAAATGGGGACGTGAAGACCAGGTGCCGTTGCAGCGCGTGATCGCGGTTTTGACGCAAGGGCCTGTCAAAGTTCTGGGTCAAAGTCTGGGAAGTTTGCAAGCCAGCTTAGGCCAAATCACCCTTGGTGGTGTGGCGGATATTTGTGTTTACAAGCCGGATGCCGCGTGGGTGGTGGGCGCAGACACATTGCGAAGCCAAGGAAAGCACACCCCCTTTGCGGGTTATGAATTGCCCGCAAAAGTAGCCACCACCATTGCCGGTGGCTATATTGCCTTTGACGCAGGCTGAGCGCGATGCGAGCAATCCCTGCGGCTTGGCGCATGATATTGGGCGTGAATCACGTTCTGCGCGGTCTACGAACCATTAACAAATACTTTGCCACGGCAACGCAAACCGAGCGTGACGCGATGGTGCAGGCGTGGTCTCTCGCCCTGCTTGAGCTGCTAAATGTTGAATTGGTCACCGATGGTGCTGAGCCTGTACCCGGCTTGGTGGTTGCAAACCACGTCTCGTGGTTGGATATCTTGGTGATGAATGCCGCACACCCCGTTCGGTTTTTATCGAAATCAGATGTCAAGAAGTGGCCCTTACTCGGCCGCCTGATTGCGGGGTCTGGTACGTTATTTATAGAACGTGCAAAGCGCCGCGATGCGCTGCGGGTGGTGCAGCAAATTACGACGTATTTACGTGATGGTCACCGCGTGGCGATCTTTCCCGAGGGCACGACCAACGATGGTATTCATGTGCTGCCGTTTCATGGCAACTTGATTCAATCCGCTATCGACGCCGAGGCGGCGGTGTGTCCGGTTGGGATACGCTACATGGACAAGGCCACTGGCCAACGCAGCTTGGCGCCCGCCTATATTGATGACGACACGCTGGTAGGCTCTATTTGGCGGACGCTACGCAGTGGTCGCATGGTGGCGCGGGTGCGCTTGGGTGAGCCACAACTAAACGTGGGACGTGACCGGCGCGTATGGGCGAGCGACCTTCAACGCGCGGTCGTCACCCTGACCGCTGAGTAAATACGAGGCCGTGCGACG
>JGI20153J14295_10001219_pt1 | contig 20191 bp, 18 predicted proteins | sample COG_03_FD_14295 | JGI IMG/M metagenome (IMG submission 14295) | reverse complement strand
ATAAGGTGCCGTGGCTTCGGCACTTGAAGCGTACACATCAATTTTTAAAATATCGTGGGGTTGAATGGTTTGTTTAGGAAGAATGACTTGAACACCCTCAGTAGGGTCTGATCGGTCAAAATCATTAAAGTATGTAATCTGTTTTTTGGTGGCACAGCCACTTAAAACGACGATACTCACGAAAATAAAAAGTAATTTTTTCATTTTTTAATTGATGTTTAGCAAATATAATTTAAAGATTTGATTTAGTTTCCCTGGGCATTTTTTATTGGTTTTATGTGAAAATCATATAACATGTGATGTAAATCAGAACCAATTAGAATACAACGAAGATTTAGGATGCTTTATTTTTTAGAGATTTCAGGTTGGAATGTAGATTCTCTATTTTGGAAGTCCCAAAAACCACATAGTCTAATTCAAGTTTCTTAACATATTCAATGGAAGAAGAAATATTAGCTGCACCACTGGCAAAAATGCTCATCCCCATTAATTTATATTCTGGTCGGGCTTTGATAAGACTTTCAATTTCATCTCTGGATGGAAATACATTAAAACCTTCTTTATTCACATTAAAGCAGATGACTAATTCTTTTAACAAGGATTCTTTTAGCTGACCCTTCAAAATGTTGTCAAGTAGAACCGGGTTTAAAGTAATGATTCCAGGCTTGTATCCCATCTTAACGACCGTTTGAATAAAATGAATAAGAATGTCCCCTCGACCCATTCCAATCAACAAATCGGTCACAATATTTTGAATGTAAATATAACTTCCTTTTTTCAAGTTTTTAGGAATCTCTAGATCCAAAGCCAGAGGTACAAGTTGTTTAAGGTTTCTGGAAACCAACAACTTGGATCCCACAATGATATTATTTATTATAGAAGTGTGTTTGTAAACATATTTAAATAAGCTCATCATGCCATTTTCATTTATCATATTGGCATACTTATGCGGGTAAGGGATACTGTAGTGAATTTCTTTATCATCATTAAAATTATACGAATCAATAATTTCGTATCCTTTTTCATTGGAATTAATCATGAAACCATCCATTCCGATAGATAAAGATTTGTCGATAAAACGTTTAATTTTATCAACATCATTAAAATGTAATTTCGTTTTTTGACCCTTTTCAAGATCAAAATGATTCACACCAAAAAACTGATTATCTCCGAGGATTATTTTCATAACTCAAAATTTTGTTCATCAACATGTTTACACCTATAGCATCGTTGTAGGTTGCCATTATGGTACTTTCGGCTATTAAATCAGTCATTTGTTTTGTGAAATCCACGCCTCTTAAATAATAGGGCACTTGCTCTGCTAAATCAGCTACTGAAATCCTATTTATTAGCACTCCATTTTTATCGTATTCTTTTATTTGTTGCTGATCTACAAAATATTTTAGACCGTCTTTCTTTTCGATTTCAATACTAAAAATCGGTTTACGTACATCCTTTTTGACCCAATTAAAGTACATGGAAACCGAGATTCCACTTTTTGTTTTTAATGTTGTATCAACGATATCGTCAACATCAGAGATAACAGATTCTTTTTTCGAGCTAGTCACATTCATTTCACTAGTCTCAGCGATGTACTGAATTAAATCAATCACATGGGAACCCATTTCATTTAAGACTCCTGAGAATGGACCGTTTCGCCAACCAGATGGTTTTTTCTCAATAGTGTTGCTAAGATATTGTCCATGAACAGAATTAATCTCTTCAGGTTTTATATTGTTTTTCACCCATTGAATACATGGGTTGAACCGAAGTACATATCCTATGTAAATATTTTTGGTTTTTAAACTGTAATGAATGTTGTTATTTGTATGACCTCCGAATGGCTTTTCAATAAATATTTTTTTGTCGCCTCTTTCTATTGAGTTTTTAAGAAGCATAAGATGAATAGATGGAGGGGTAGTAATTAATGTAACATCAAAAGCCTCTTTAAGATTAGAGTCGTCATTGTAAAATTCAGCCTTCACGTTTTTTTCTACAATTTTTCTGAAAATTTTGTTAGGCTCTACGATATGAAATTCATAATCAGGGTATAATCCATTTAGAATTGAAAAATGGGTTAAGCCCATTCTACCGAAACCGTAAATAAGTATTTTCATTATTTGAGTTTAATAAGTTGAAGTAAACAACACAGAGAATTATTTCTTGTTATTAAAGAGACAAGTTATTTTGATAGATGCTTGAAACTCTCTTCCAAGTATATCTTCTTTGAGATATTTCGGTCATTTCATTTTTTAACTGGTGTAATGTCTGCTCGTTTAATGATTTCAAGATATCTCTCAATTGCGCTGAACTATCAAAATACATGGACTTGTTTTCGGTTGTTTCTCGATTTGTTGGCACATCAAATGAAACAACAGGTAATTCCATACACATAGCTTCAACTAAAGAAGGAGCAGTTCCACACAATGAGTGACAATGGATGTATAACTGTGCATTACTCCTGATAGCATTTAATTCAGTCTCGTCATAGACTGCCTTGAGTAAAATGATATTCTCATACTTATCAAGATTATTGTCATACAACTCTTTACCATAATCAGAAATATGCCAATTAGAAACAATGACTATTTTCTTTTCGGGCACCTCTTTGAATGCGTCAATTAATACGTGGATATTCATGTCTTCTTGAGCTCTAGAGACCGAGACAGTGTATTTTGAATCTAAAAAGGGGTACTTGAGTAGTAGTTCGTTCGTTATTCCAATTTTTTTGGCGTGATCACCACCATATTCTGCCAAAACAGGTTCTTTTCCATACCTGTTAATAATGTAGTCTTTGAACGCTAGATTGTCAATTATTACAGTATTTGAGTTATATACACAAAGCTGCTCCATGTATTTTTTTAGAAGAACCTCGAATTTTGAAGTAATCTTGGAACCTCGGACCTTTTTCCATTCAATGCCACCAATGTTAAAAATGATATTCTTTTTGAAGAGTTTATTGATCGGAAAAGCAAAGGCCCCAGAAAAACCTAGTATAATTAAGTCATTTGCTTTAAAAAACGCGTGAATTATAGTAACAAAGTCATAAAGCATCGACTGCCAACCGTTTGCCTTCAATGGGAAATAAATAAGTTTTGCTCCATTGTAAGATTTTAGTCGATTTTTCTTCGGTGTTTTTGAACAATAAACAAGGATTTTATAGGTGTTCTTATCAAAATTGTCCACTAAATAATTACATAGGGTTTCAAAACCGCCATATTTTGCAGGTAAACCATTAGTTCCAATGATAGCTATTGTTCTCATTAATCGAGGTAACCTGAGTAATAACTATCAATGTATGTTTTTAATGCAATTTTCCAATCCTGCATTTTATTGACCCCTCTTAAATCTAATTTTTTTGTAATTAGTCTTTCTGAGGGTGGTCGTTCAGCATAATAAACATCTTTAAAATGATCCGAACTGACGGATGTAATTTTAACTTCATTTTCTTTGCCGAGAATTCTTACCAACTCTTTCGCAACTTCTAACCTACTTGTTTCACCTCCACAAACACAATTATATAAGCCCCAATACTCTTTTTGAATCAGTTCTTTAACGGTTAATGCAAAATCATGTGTGTAGGTAGGGGTTCCATCTTTATCATTTACAATGAAAAGTTCCTTATTGCCCTCTTTTAATTGCTTCATTAATTTTTGAATGAACTTTTTGTCTTTTTTTGGACCCGCACCCATCATCCAACCTGCACGGCAAATTACGAAACGATTTGCATTTTCGCAGACAAAACGTTCTCCCATATACTTTGATCTCGCATATACACCCAAGGGGTTAGGCGTGTCCCAATCATCATATAAGTCTTGCTTGCCATCAAAAATACCCGCAGTGCTGATGTATAATAAAGGAATGTTTAATTTGTTGGCTATATAAACAGCATTTTCAACGGACAAAGTATTTGTACTGTACGTATCTTCTTTGTTTTCTTCACAGAATTCTAAATCAGTATAAGCACCTATGTGGAACAAATAGTCAGGCTTAAAATTTTCGACATCTTTAACATAAGCCTCTCGCTCTCTGAAGTCTAAAAAGGACAACCAATCTTCGTTAACATCTTTATCTGTACACATTAATTCGTAATCTCCTTTGAATTGTCTGTAAAACGCTTCTCCCAACATTCCACCACACCCTGCTATGTAAATCCTTTTTTTCATGGTCCTTTTTCGTTTAGTTAATCATTCCAGCCATCTTTTTCTGTCCAATTCTCAAGTGCTGCAAAGGTATTCATTTGTATGTTTTTTCTGATGATTTTTGCAGGATTTCCAGCCACTATACTAGTTGGCGGTACATCTTTAGTGACAACAGCTCCAGCGCCTACAATAACCTCATCTCCAACTCTAACTCCTGGTAATATAATGGCACTTACGGCAATAAAGCAGTTTTTACCGATATAAGTATCAACCAAAAAGGGTTGGTTGTTTGAAGTCCTTTTACAATGGTCATGGCTTAATATCTTGACACCACTCGCAACTAGGGTATTCTCTCCTATGTGAATCCCTTCCGGATATAATTTGTCTAACAATACTGAGCCCTCAATAATTGCAGAGTAAGGAATGTCGTAGCCTTTAATCCTATATTTGAAGACTCTGATTTTTCTGATTATTGTAGCTACAAATAATCGTACTTTGAAATTTTTATTTGAAGTTTTTTCCAAATTAAATTGATTTGTAAATATTTAACAATTTTTTAGAAACCGATTCAATGTCTAATTTTTTTTCAAACAATTGATTCCTAGATGTAAAATTTTTATGGCTTAATGATTTTACAATTAATTCCGCTAGCTCTGAAGAGTCAAATGATTTTGAAATATAACACCCATTAACATCTCCGATTAAATCATGAACGTTTCCAACAGGAGTTGAAACGACTCTTGTATTACAAGCCAAACACTCTTTTACAGAATTTGGAGAACCCTCAAAATCAGAAGTGATAAGATGCACTGAAGAAACACTTAAATAATAGGGAATTAAATGCCGCTCTGTGTTAGTTAGCTTTAATGTTTCAATATTGTATTCATTGCCATTCTTTGATAATATGTCAATTACTTTATCAAATCGATCGACTCTTTTTTGAGCTCTTTTCTTATAAGAGTCCATGAAAAGCACATAGTTTTTGCCTTTTTCCAAACCTAATTTGAGAATACTCTCATCGTATGGATATTCTCTGAAAAAACGGGTATTAGTTCCATTTGGTAAATAATAATTTTTTCTTTTGGTTGCTGTAGGATTATTTTTTAAAATTATTCCATTAAAGAAAATTTTAATTATTAAATAAAGAAATAACCCACCTTCTTTTTTTGGAGGGTTTTGGTAAGAAACAATTCTTTTAAATTTATAAAATCTAAACGTAAGAAGTAATAAAACGGCACTAAAAACATGATGACAATGTAAAATATCATAATCACTATTTTTCAACTTTTTTCTTAATTCAAACAGGCCATTAAAATATGCATTAACTCCATTTTCTCTACCATTCACAAAAAAAACATCACATTCAACATCCTCTGAATTTAAAGACTCGATTTGTTCTTTTACAAAAATTCCGAAAATAGGATGTTTACTAGTTGGGAAATTATTTGTTATGTGTAGAGTCTTCATTAAGATAATTTTTTCATATCTAGCCCTAATATCGTTCTGTTATAGTCGCAAATTTCGGATTGCCACAAGATAAATAGTTAGAACTTTTAAGGGTTTAATTTTTAGGAGAATTTAGAACATCTAATTAATATTAAACGTCCTTTTAAACATTAATTTCTTTCCACTTTTTTCAACAGGAATTTGTGAAACATTGTTAAACTTAATTTCAAGATTACTGCCAAAATGATTTTCTAATGTAAAGACAACCTTATTAAAATAATCATTTTTATTGGTGTTTTTATCTGCAATATAATTAATCACAAACTCAGAGTAGTTTTTTTGGATAATTTGATGTTGTTTAATTTTTAAATCTAAGGTTGATAAATATGTGCTGATTGCAGATGTAGATACTTTTTGATTTTTTTGATTTAAAAAATCATCAGTAATTCGACCTATTTTTAATTTCATTAAATTAAATGGACCTCTGACAGCCTCTTTGTAATCTGATGATATTTCACCCACATCACCATTTTTATAATTGATTAGAGGAAACCCAAATGAGTATAATGGGGTAATTAAAAACTCATTTTTTTTATTCAAATTAAGCATTACAACATCATCAGTCAAAACCATTTCATTTTCATCAACCTCAATACCAATAGCAACAACTTCTCTGCAGCCATACTGGTCGTAAACCTTACAGTTAAAAGCTTTTTCTATTACTTTTCGATTAGTAAGTTTTTCTGCTGTCGTAACAACAATTTTTATCGAAGGAATAGACATTTTATTTTTTATTAGAAACGCTGAAAACTCCTCAATAATTGTCGCATAACCGTATACAACTTTTGGTTCGAATTTTACAAGTCTCAGGTGCCAATCAACAAAATCTTTTTCGGAATACTTAAAAGCATTTAATATAATTCTTCTATTAAGCATGATACCTATCCTAGTCAAAATACTTTTGCCATACTTTGTATGTTCAATTGGTGAGCCCCATATCCAAGCTGATTTATCAGTTGGCATCCATCCGATCATAGAGTTATTTCTCATCCAAGACCCGCGTGCGATATCTTCGGAGAAGCGAGATTGAAAAATAGTAGTTTGATTCCCTGATGATCCACCAGATGTAATTTTTTTTAGTTCCAACCCATGGCTGTCTTTAGAAATTAAATTTGGGATGTTGTTTCTTATAATTTCTTTTGTAAGAGATGGTATTTTGGCTAAGTCATCCTTTGTAAGGATTTCCTCTGGGCAAATTTTATTTTTATCAAAAAGGTTTCTGTAATAATCTGTATTGTGATATGCATGATGCACTAGTCTTCTAATCTTCTCTTGTTGAATTTTTATAATTTCTTCACGATTAAATGTTAAATTTTTCGATAAGGATTTATAGTATGAAAATCTTTTGTCTTTTTTAGATATACGATATAAAATAGAGAGTAAAAGTTCAATTATTTTCATAAACTAAGATTAAAGAACATATATTTTGTTTAGTCTTTTGACATTTGACTCTATTGAAAAATTGCTTGACACATAGTCATATGCTTTTTCTGATTTTCTTTTTAGACAGGCGAAGTTATCTGACAACATAAGTATTTTTTGAGCTAAATCTTTTGAATCATTGCTTTTAAATAGTGTAGCATAATTTCCATTAGCTGAAATTTCAAGATGACCTTCCACATCAGACAGTAAGACGGGTAATTTTGCTCCTAGAGCCTCTAAAGCAGTAAGTCCGAATCCTTCAAATTTGGACGCTTGTATGAATAGATCGTATTTAAACAAATTATCTAAAACCCATTTATTTGATTTGTTTCCAAGGATTTTAACGTTGCTTTCAATATTTAATTCAGCGATTAGGCTCTGAAGTAAGAGAGAGTCTGGGCCTTCTCCAACTAGATGCAATTCTAGATTTAAACTAGTTTCTTTATTTATTGAACTTAGTGCTTGAAGGATCAATGTTTGACATTTATGTGATACATCTAGCCGACCGACACAAATAATTTTTTTTAGAGGTTTGAACATATGTTTTTTTTGAATTCTAGAAAAATTCACTCCGTTATAGCAGAGTATAGGTTTTAAATCAGAATTGCTAGAAACAATATCTTTAGAAACTGACTTCGAAATGGATATAATTTTGTCTTTAGTTGTAATATTTTGATTATCCAAACCGGTTGAGTGTATTGTGGTAACAAATTTACTTTTGAAGTAATTTGAAAATATTTTCTTCAGATTTATAGAGTGTAAATGAATTATATCAGGAGAGATTTTTAGTACAAAAAAATTGGTTTTAATTATTGGAAACAAACTCAATGACCTGGCTTCTCTTTTAATTTCAAGAACCTTTATTTTTTTATTAAGCTCATTGATGAGTCTTTGATCTACAGAGTCATTAATAATCAATATAGAAACTTGATGACCAATTTTTATTTGTTCATTAGCAGTATTTACCAACATAGTTTCTATTCCTCCGTTCCGAAATGCCCAGACAACATGTATAATTTTCATGTTAAATAATTTAGTTTATGATTTTTTTCTGAAACTAAAAGAGCAATCAAAACATAAATAAATATGAAATACTGACCGTTATAAAAGGTCTCGTTTATCAGGGAAATAACTGATAAGGAGATTAGATAAATAAATAATATTTTACCAAACACTAGTTTTCTGTTCAGGTAACTGAAGGATACTATTTTCAGTATAATAATCATGTAAATTATACTTCCCAACAGACCATATCTAGTAATTATATTTGGAAAGAAAATATCTATAGAATTATATTGTTCAAAACCTGTTGGAAGCATTGGTGAGTGAGTACCTAGTATAAATATAGGTTTAGTAATATCCATATCAGGCACAAAACCAACTCCTAAAAGCATCCTCATCCCATCTTCCACCACATACATAAAACGTTCATATGTAAGCCCTAACCGAAATATAAAGGATCCCTTTTGAGAAAAATATTCTAATCTATCATAGTTTAAACCATTTATAATTGAGATTTCATTTTGCAACAAATTAAATCGCTCCCCAATTATTGGGAAAAAGTAAATTAACAAAATGAACACAATTGAAATAGATGCAAAAGCTTTTAAGAAACTAAAAATTTTCATTTTCTTATTGAAAACTAAATATGAGAATAGAATACATAATCCAGAAATAACAACCCCCCGGCTTTGCCCTAAAATTATAGTCATTGATAATACTGACAACAAAGAAAATAACTTGATTTTATCACGAATAAAGTAAATTGATAGAATGATTACGGGTATTAAATAAGTCGGACCATTCGTATATCGTGCACCACCAAATTCATTACTAGTGATAACTTTCAATTCATCTAGATTGCTGGTGTATGAATAACCAAAAACATATTGGGATATATAAGCTACAGCATGTATAGTAGTTGTTATGATTAAAAACTTGAATAGTTTTTTGTAGTGATAAAAATTGAAAGAGCTTATCAAAATAAAGAATAATAAATAACCTAGGCTTCTAGTTGTCCTGAAAATCTGCATTAGGGATGTCCCTCTTATGGTATAATCATAAAAGATACTTATCCCAAGGAATAGAAAAAAAACAATTAGGGCTTTCTTAATTTCGTTTAATTCTTTTTCTTGTGTTCTAGCTCTAAAGGGTATTAATGCAAAAATTAATAAGAGTGCTAAATCTCCGTGCTGTAATGTTGTATTACCAATATGAAAGAAGCCAGAAACCAGTTTAAAGTAACTAGATGACAAAATAAAAATTACAATAAGCGTTAAGTGCTTATTTTTAGTAAAAAAGGATAAAAACCCTAAGCAAAAGAGGGAAATACTCAGTAAGCCCAACAAATTAATTTTGTTTTTTTAATTGGTTATAAATTCTTAAAATGAAAATTTGAAATAATCGTATCGCTTTAATCAATATTATACTCAAAGTTGATAAGCTCCTGAAGCTTTTCATGTAGTAAATAAGGCTTTCTAATTCTATACTTAGAATTTTAGCATTTACTGTTTTCTTTGTTGATTTTGCGCCTAAGTGAATTGCGGATGTTGAATTTAATATCGACATGTTTAAATTCATCTTAGCTAATTTTTCAAAAAGGATATTTTCTTCATAATATAAAAATGTGTTTTCATCGAATCCTTTTAACCTTTTCCAAGTATTCGTTTTCGCCATCATACATGCACCGGATATTATGTCACAGTTGACAATTTTTTGATGAATTAAGCCAGGGTTTGTTTTGAACAAATATTTTCTTTCAAGGTATTTAGTTATGATTTTGATATTTAAAAACTTTAAACTTTCTAAAATTAGAATTTTTTCAGTTGGATTAATTCTGCAACAATTGTGATCTATTTCATTATTTATGTTCAATAAAATTGGACTAATGAGACCAATTTTAGGGTTTTTGACTAAAGCATCTCTTAATGGCTCAATCAAATTATCAGTTAGCAATATATCATTGTTCAGTATGAGAATGTACTCAACATTTTGTTGGATAAGAAATTGGATACCCAAATTGTTTCCCTTGGCATACCCTAGGTTTTCATCAGATTTAATAAGAGTAACCTGTTTTTGAGGGGGTTTAAATGAGTTGTTAGCTTCTAAAACTTCATATTCTTTGCTAGAATGATTTAAGAAAGAAGAAATTTCATGACAAGAATTATTTTTTGATCCATTATCAACAATAGTTATAATTAACTCCTCGTTTAAACAAAATTTATCAACTGATTTAACACAATTAATAGTATCGTCGAAGTTGTTATAATTTAATATTACAATTCCTGTTTTCATTTCAGATCAGATATAATCTGAGTGCTTTTGTATAGCTTTAAAAATTGTTTTTTACCCGTTTCAGCTAATTCCCTTGCTTCAGTTTGTTTTACTTTTTGACTTTTGCCTTTCAATATAGTTTCATCTAACATTTTGTATATGACAGATAAATTTTCATTCATTTTTTCATTAGCTGAAAGAGGATTTTTTTCTAATAAAAAAGAAAAATCTACCATATTGGAATCTAAATCCAAATCCTTAAGTAAACCTGAAATTTTGTGTTCATATGATAGTGCTGTAAAGGGAGTTTTATTGTTAACTGAAAAAACAACAGAGTGGTATCTTGCGCCGATTAGATATTCAGCCTTTGATATTATCGTTTGTTGAATGTCAGAACTATATTGATCATTTATTACTTTAATTCGACTATTATCGGTTATTTTAGACTTCAAATATTTGAAATAATCTACATCATTCCCTTCATCATAATTAAATAGTTGTGGAAGCATTACAATTTTAACATCTTCTTTTATTTGCAATAAATATTTTAATATTGATAAATAATAGGCTTCTAATAAATTGGAGTCTATACTTATAAATTTGGGATTCCATTTCAATTCATTTGGGACATAAACTATATAATTGGACCCTATCTGTTCAGAGATTTCATCTGGGACATTAACATGTGGAGTATCTAACAAGGCTGTATCTACTGTGCTTATGAAATCTAAATTTAAACGCTTGGCATATCCCTGGGTTACACTATCTCTTAGAGAAAGAAAATCAAATTTTGGTAACATTTTTAAACTCTCATTCTTGAATAAAATTTGGCTTTTATTCTCTAAGGGAAAAGGGCCAAACGATCTTCCGTAATAAGCTATTTTTTTATTATAAATTACACCTAGTTTTAAGAACCATAAATGATCCCAACTCTGATACGGCCCCATGCAAATACCCCCTGGGGAGCATATGACAAGATCAGCGCTTTTTATTTCTTTTGCGACTTTTCTATGCGTTGGATGTATTAGGCTAAGAAAACGTGTTATACCATAATTAAACCCTTTTTTTATAGAATAACCATGAGCCTTAAAAGGCTTTAAGTTTATATAGGTGTTATTTTCTCCCTCAACTTTAAATTGGTTAATGCTGTCTTGGTTACCTCCAACATGAAGTACTTTGATTTTAGCATTATCAATTTCTTTATTTAGCATTCGTATTAGGCTTTTGTGAGCAGCCTCATCGCCTCTGTTGCTGAGTGGTTGGTTTATAATGATTATGTTCATCGCTATTTTAGTTTTACTTTTTAATGGTTTTTTTTAGAAAGTTTACCCCTTTCTCACCCAAAATTTGTTTTACTGCTGATTTTGCACCACCTAAGTTGTCTGACTGAATACTCACCAACTTCAATAAAGCATCATTTTCATTTTCATTATTGGTAAAAACTTCAAAGAGAATTGATTTTTCAGAAGGTTTGTCATCAATAAATTTTTTGTGGACCTCACTAAATTCTTCTTTATTTGAAGCGCTTATGTAATCAAACCCTAAATTTTGCATATAATTTTTAACGAGAGAATTTGATTTGTTGCCAAAATGACCACCAGCTGAAATGTATTTATCTGTTTGTTCACCAAGGCTATAAGCCATATTCATAAATTGACGAAACTCTGTACCTTTTCCATTGTTTATCATAAGAATTCGCAGATTATTACCAAGATGGCGATTACCAATACTATTCATATCATAAAAAAAGGCTAAATCGCCTATAATACCATAAAACAGTTTTTTGGGCTCTACTAATGAAGCACCTATTAGTGAAGAAAGACACCCATCTATACCATAACCACCTGAATTTGAGTCAGATAAAACCGAAGAAGGAATTTTGAAAAAATTCCAAGACCGTAGACTATTTAAAATTCCAAAATGAATAACAGATCTGGCAGGTATGTTTGGCGCTAATTGTGATGCCGTCCAAATGTTAGAAAATGGCAATTCAGGTATTTTCTTAATTAGGTTATTAGTCAATATTTTAATCTGATTAAAATAGGTGTTTTCTCTTTTGTTTTCTTTTGTTGAATAATGCTCGAAGAATTTTTGCTCCGACATTTCGAAAACATATTCCATTTTTTTATACCTATCTCGTATTTCACCATCTAAACTAACGCGCCAAACTTTATTTTTAACAATTTTACCATTGTATGTTTCGCCATTAATTTCACCTATATCAATAATAAGGTCAGGAGTTACAGAACTAAATGCTTCATAATTCTGACCAGTTAAAAGGCATGTTTGAATCCAATATTTTCCTCTGTAATTGCTGCTGTGTTCACAAAATACCGCTGCATTGTTTGAATCACAGAATTTATCAAGTGCTTTAGTTTGTTGATCCGTCCATTTTGGGTGACCACCAATCAACACAGCAATTTTAACTCCATTAATCGGTGGAAATTTGTCACTATTTGTTATGCGCTTGATTCTTCTTACTACAGGTAGTTCTTTTGATTTAAAAGATTTGTTGTACGTTGTAGGAAGATTAATGTGTGCAGGCCCCCCACCATGACGAGTTAATTCGCCAATAGCTTTGTTAACCAGAACTTCACATTCCCAAAAATCATTTTCGTCTTTTACTATAGGTAAATTGACACTGATTCTTGCTACGTCTTTTTGAATTGAACTTCTATCGATAACTTGAGCAATATGGTGACCTACATTTCTTACAGGTTGGGTTGAGGTAATTGCCAGTATTGGAAGCTTTCTATAATAAGCTTCTGTTAAACCAGATAAGTAATTTCTCGATGCCGTTGCGCCTGTACAAGTAATAACTACTGCTTCACCAGATTCAGCTGCTAAACCACATGCTATGTATGCAGCTGAGCGTTCGTCAACAGCAGAGAACATTTCGAAATACGAATCGGATTGCATACTTGCAACAAGAGCAACATTGGTTGTTCCGGGTGAGGCTACAACTTTTTTAATTCCATTTGCCTTCAACAATGTAATGATTATCAAAACATTTTTTTCGTCCGTGTAATTATTCATGTGTTTAATTTTTTACAAAATAAATCTGTAGACCAAGTATTTTAGCTTCTCCTTTAATCCGTCTATTTCTGAAAGAGGGGTGTATTCACCTATTTGTCTATCTTTAAGCGCTTCTTGTTTCCAATTAATATATTGGAAATTAGGATTATCTAAAAATAGCTCCAAACTCCTTATTAAGCCATCTTTAACACTGTTAAATTTAGAGGTATCTATTTGATTAGAAATTTTACTGTTATTAAACTCCCTGTCAAATAATCGATCGTATTTAATTTGATACGAATTGCCTTTCCATTTAAAAAATTCTTCAGAATCTTGTAATATGACATTGGGCTTATAACCTAGAAATTTTTCTAAATGGCTAAGATAAATATTTAGAATATCTTTCCATTTTAAAGACTGTTTATTCACAATGTGGTAAGCATTTCTATGACATTTTGAATCTCCAATTATTCCTAAGATACCCATAGCTACGTCAAGCCCGTAGGTTAACGTGGTAAGTTTTGTGTTAATTTCTTTTGAGAAAACAATTGTACGACCCTTTATTGCTCGGTAAAGCCACTCTTCTTTTTCTAATACTCCTAACTGAAGTCTATATGTACTATAGGTTATGTAGGGTCTAATAATGGTCCAGTTATTATAAATGGAGCTGTTTAATATATCTTCTTGTCTCGCTTTTGTCAAAGCGTATTCATCTGTTTTTAAATAATCACTATCTTCAATTGTATCAAGTAATCGGTCGCTATCTTCTTTTAAAGGGTTTTTTGAAATAGAATATACACGTGCGGAACTTAAAAAGATATAATGATTTGTGGCATTACACAAGTATTTATACCTTGATTTAAATTCTTCTGTGGTATATGTCATGAAATCTACTATGACATCCCATTTTTCACTTAAAAGACTCGTTAAAAAATCCAATTCTAGTGCATTACCTTGAATAAAGCGAACATTTTCCTCAGAATCTCTTGGCTTTCGTGATGTAACGCATACTTCATAGTCTTGTTTTCCCAGTAACTCGACTAAATGTACGCCCATAGCTCCTGTTCCACCTAATACTAATGCCTTCATAAGGATGTTATATTTGTTTGAGTTTTTGAGCTATTAACAGTCTCATTTTTAACTTTGACTCTTTGTTTAATCCAATTAAGTACATAGAAATACAAGAAATTAAAATACTCAGCGTCATTAATACAATCGAATATATTAGCCCATTTGGTATGCTCAGCTTAATTATTAATGAAATCACTGTTGATAAAACAGCAACTAAGGATAGTGGCATGGCTACATTTTTTAAATACAACATTATGTTTAGTCCAGTTAATTTATTTACAATAATTAATCTCACAAAAAACATAACAATATTGACAGCAATGGCAATGACATATACAGAATGAGCAGGATACCCCATTTTTAGAAAAACCAATACTAAACCAAACAATAATAATTGTAATGCACCAAGTACTAATTCGTATGTTTTCATATGACCAGGAGCTCTGGCGGCTGTAGCAACGGGAAGGCTTACAGATACAATTAATGATTCTACTAGGGCTAAACGAGTAAAAATAACAGCTTCCAATGGAGGGTTTTTTAGCCAGAGATTTAAAATAGTATCCATCTCTAAAAATAGTGGTAAAGCAAATATCCACATTAGAAAAAAAGTAATTTTGGACCCATTGTAAACTAATTTGTACATGCTTTCTTTATTGTCAGAAGCATACGCTTTTATAATGGGAGGGTAGAGGCCTGTGTTAAAGTTAGCTGAAAACAAATTAATTCTACTTGCAATATTATTGGCTATAGCTCTGGCAGCAACAGTTATTGGGTTGAATAGTTGGTTTAATAATATTGTTACGCCTTGATTTCTTGCAACAGTAGTAATTTGTCCAACTAATGTCCACCCTGTAAAGTCGACTATTTCTTTAAAGAGCTTTTTGTCCCAATAAAATTTTTTAAACTGAACTTCACGATATTTTTTTAAACAAACAAAAACATAAATCAAGAAAGTAATAATTGAAACCACTAATAATAAGAGTCCGTACAATTGTAGTTTGTCCCAATTTAGGGATGTCAGAAAATAAATGACCCCAAGTTTTAAGACTACTTCAATCAAAGAAATATAGGCATAATAGTGCATGTCTTCATGAGCAATTATAATAGCCATAAAAGGAGCAGAGAATATTGTAGCTATAAAAGTAAAAACAGAACAGTGAAAGATAAAGATAACTGCATCTGTACGCCCAGGGGTAATTACTAATTCATTTTTTATAAACCATAAACCTATTGTCTCAAGAAAAAAAACAGCAATGATAGCGATCGCGAAATATACAATTAGATTTACAGATAAGGTTTTATTCAATTTATTCTTGTCACCTTCGCCGATAGCATAAGAAAAAAATCGCTGTGTGGCAGAGCTCATGGTGTTACTTAGAAAAGACAATAGTGTGACAACTCCTCCTATTACACTGTAGATACCATAATCTTCAACACCAAGTTCATCAAGAACAATGCGAATTGTGTATAGGCTCACAAACAGAATGAGTATCTGCCGAGTATACAACATCAATGTGTTTTTTGCTATACGTTGCTTATTTACTGTAAATTGATTTCTTGACACTGTTTTCTCAGTAAGTGTTCTTAATTCTAGCGAAAATCATGGGGTTAAGACATTTTTCAATGTGTCTCTCCAGAATGAGGCTTCAATCGAATAATGTTTTTTCATTTTCGTTTTGTTTAGCAAACTATAAAAAGGGCGATCAGCTGGTGTTGGATATTCTGTACTTTTAATAGGATTAACTCTAATAGAAATCTTTTTAATTTCAAAAATTGCCATCGCAAAATCATACCAACTACATACCCCCTCATTTGAATAATGAAAGATTTCAACGGTTTCATTTTTAATTTGCGGGAGTGAAGTTAATATGGCTTCGGCAAGATCTGCTGCGTTGGTAGGAGAGCCTATTTGATCTGCTACCACACTTATTTCATCTCGATTCTCCGCTATACGTAGCATGGTTTTGACAAAATTATTACAGTATTTTGAATATACCCAGGATGTACGAATGATGATTGAGTTCGCTGGGTTAATTCTTTGTAGGGTCAGCTCTCCGTCTAATTTGGTTTGTCCGTATACTGACTGAGGGTTGGGGGTGTCTGTTTCAAGGTAAGGTTCTTTACTTCTTCCATCAAAAACATAATCGGTAGAAATGTGTACGAGTTTGAGTTTTTTATCCTTAGCGATTTGAGCCAAATTTGCAACCGCCAAATGGTTGATGGCATTTGCCAAATCGGGTTCTGATTCAGCCTTATCTACCGCCGTGTAAGCTGCACAGTTGATGACAGTATCAATCTCGTTTTTAGTGATGAATGCATCAACCGCTGCATGGTTGGTGATGTCCAACTGAGATCGATCGGTAAAGAAGAAGTTGTAGTTTGGATGATTAGGAGCCAAATCACTGAGCTCAGAGCCCAGTTGGCCTTTCCCACCCGTAACGAGTATGTTATTCATATAAATTTATTGAATGATCAAAGTATTCCGCATTTTCAAATAAGGGTTGACTTTTATCTTTTGGGGATAATTGTAAGTCTGCAGACCTTAATTTCCAGTCTATACTGAGGTTAGGGTCGTCAAAAGCAATCCCTCTGTCGCATTCTGGGCTGTAATAGTTGTCTACTTTATAGGCAAACACGGCTTCTTTACTTAACACGACAAATCCGTGCGCAAACCCCCTTGGCACGAGAAGTTGTTTTTTGTTTTCTGCGGTTAATTCTACCGCAACGTGCTGCCCAAAGTTCGGAGAACCTTTTCGAAGATCTATCGCAACATCCAGCACAGATCCTTGAATGACGCGTACCAATTTGGTCTGCGCATGGGGGTCCAACTGATAATGTAGTCCCCTCAACACACCATAGGAAGATTTTGACTCATTGTCTTGACAAAAATTTAGGGGATAGCCCAAAAAATCATGGAGTTTATCCTGCCTGAAGGTTTCTGCAAAATAGCCGCGATCATCACCATATACAGTAGGTTCACATAAAATCACATCCGGGATTGACAAGCGTTTAAAGTTCATCTATAATTCTTTTGCGCGTTGAATGAGGTATTTCCCATAACCGTTCTTTTTTAGTGGCTCAGCAAGTTCTAATAGCTCATTTTTAGAGATATAACCCATCTCACAGGCAATTTCTTCTATGCAGGCTACCTTTAGCCCTTGTCGGTTTTCAATAGTTTGAATGTAGTTTGACGCTTCCAGCAATGATTCATGCGTTCCTGTGTCCAACCAGGCGTAGCCGCGCCCCATCAATTCTACCTTTAAGTTTCCTTGCTCTAAATAAGTCTGGTTTACGCTTGTGATTTCGAGCTCTCCCCGTTCACTCGGTTTGATATTTTTGGCAATTGAAATGACAGAATTCGGATAAAAATACAGCCCAACAACCGCATGGTTACTTTTTGGTTGCTTTGGTTTTTCCTCAATACTCAAAACGCGGCCATCATCGTCAAAATCAACAACTCCATAGCGTTGAGGGTCGGTCACGTAGTAACCAAATACCGTTGCTTTTTGTTCGTCTCTTACATTGGCTAAGGATTTGGCTAATAATCGGGTGAAGCCGTGGCCGTAAAAAATGTTATCACCTAGAACCAAACACACATCATCATCTCCTATAAATTCTTCACCAAGAATAAAAGCTTGTGCCAAACCGTCTGGAGCGGGTTGCACTTTGTAACTGAATGACACACCTAATGAAGATCCATCGCCTAAAAGTCGATTAAAGTGTGGCAAATCCCGTGGTGTTGAAATGATCAGAATTTCTCTGATACCTGCCAACATTAAGACCGAGATTGGGTAATAAATCATCGGCTTGTCGTAAATGGGAAGCAGCTGTTTAGAAGTTCCCTTGGTTATCGGGTAAAGTCGGGTTCCGGAGCCTCCAGCGAGTACAATGCCTTTCATGATTTCTAGCCGTTTTTCTTGTTGTAATTTTTGTATTCACCCGAGATGATGTTTTCCAACCATTCCTGATGGTTTAAATACCAATCGATAGTTTTTGACAATCCCTCTTCAAAAGTAACGCTTGGCTTCCATCCCAACTCCTTGTTTATTTTAGAGGCATCGATGGCGTAGCGTAAATCGTGTCCGGGACGGTCTTTTACATAGCTGATAAGTTTTTCACTGGTTCCTTGTCCTCGACCTAATTTTTCATCCATTTGCCGACATAAGACTTTGACCAAATCAATGTTTTTCCATTCGTTGAATCCGCCGATGTTGTAGGTTTCTTCTTCTTTACCCTCATGGAAAACCAAATCGATGGCCAGGGCATGATCAATGACATACAGCCAATCGCGTGTGTAATTCCCGTCGCCATACACTGGAAGGGGTTTGTCGTTGAGAATGTTTTGTATGAACAGTGGAATCAGTTTTTCAGGAAACTGCTGCGGCCCATAGTTGTTGGAGCAGTTGGTAATGACATACGGAAGACCGTATGTTTCGCCATATGCACGGACAAAATGATCTGAACTTGCTTTGGAGGCTGAATAAGGGGAATTTGGATCGTACGAAGTACTTTCCTTGAACAAGCCGGTTTCCCCGAGGGTGCCATATACTTCATCAGTACTGACATGATAAAAACGTTTTCCTTCCCAATTGTTTTTCCAGAGCTCTTTGAATGCATTCAGTAGAACCACGGTCCCCAGAATATTTGTCTTTGCAAAAGCCAAAGGGTCTGTGATGGATCGATCGACATGAGATTCCGCTGCTAAGTGGATTACAGCTTCGAATTGATGCCTTTCAAAAATTTGGTTGATGTAGGATTCATTTGTAATATCACCGTGAAGAAAGGTGTAATTTTCTCTATACTCAATGTCGGTAAGGTTTTCTAAATTACCGGCATAGGTTAAGGCATCTAAATTGAAGATGTGATAGTTGGAGTATTTGTTCACAAATCGTCTGACAACATGTGACCCTATGAAACCTGCACCACCAGTAATAAGTATTTTTTTCATTTAGTGTAATTTTTAAACCAATTGATAAATTTTTCAATTCCAAATTTAATGTCAGTATTTGGACTGTAGTTGTAGTCTTGTTTTAAGGCATGAATGTCAGCAAATGTTCTAGGAACATCACCAGGTTGCATAGGAAACATCTCTTTTATCGCTTTCTTTCCAATGGCTTTCTCAATTGTAGCGATGAAGTCGGTTAAACTTTCAGTATTATTGTTTCCGATGTTGTAGATTTTATAATGCAATCTTTCTTCAATATCTGATTCGATAATTTTGGTAACTCCATGTACTATGTCGTCTATGTAAGTGAAATCTCTTTCCATTTGACCATTGTTAAAGACTTTAATGGGTTGGTTTTTTGATATTGCATCGGCAAATAAATAATAAGCCATATCAGGTCTTCCCCATGGGCCATAAACGGTAAAAAAGCGTAAGCCTGTGGTTTTAAAACCATACAAGTGCCCATAAGTGTGGGCCATTAATTCGTTGCTCTTTTTTGTGGCAGCGTATAAACTAATAGGATGATCTACATTATCAGTTGTTTCAAAAGGTACTTTTTTATTTTCTCCATATACGCTAGAACTACTCGCGTACACCAGATGTTTTACTTTATGGTTTCGACATCCTTCAAGAATGTTTAAAAACCCTGAGATGTTACTATCTATATACGCTTTTGGATTTTCTATAGAATATCTGACACCTGCCTGAGCTGCTAGATTACAAACTACTTCAAATTGTTCTTGCTTAAATAAATTATCGATACTTTCATGATCAACTAAATCTATTCTAGAAAATCGTAAAGAATTGAATTTAGCAC
>JGI20153J14295_10001214_pt1 | contig 20242 bp, 16 predicted proteins | sample COG_03_FD_14295 | JGI IMG/M metagenome (IMG submission 14295) | reverse complement strand
AACCCTAAAAATAAACCCTAATACTAATAAATTCAAAACAAAAATGAAAAACTACTACTATTACTTAATTTTACTCTTTGTAAGCTGTTTTACATTTCAAGTTGCTGCGCAGAACTCGCCAGAAATAACTTGTCCAATGGATGATACTTTTACTACTGATATGGGCATGTGCATAGGCACTGCCACTTTTATTACACCCGCAGCTACTGACCCCGATGATTCTAATGCTGTTTTAGTTGTAAACCAAACTAGTGGTCCTGCTTCAGGAAGTCTATTCCCCTTAGGAGATACAACCATAACTTTCGAAGCTATTGATAGTAATGGAGATAAATCCACTACGTGTTCCTTTACTATAACTGTTGTAGACGATCAAGTTCCTATTGCTGATATAGAAACGCTCACAGACGTTACTGCTGAATGTGAAGTAGATACCAGCGGGTTAACGCCTCCAACAGCAACCGATAATTGTAGCACATCCATAAATGGTACAACACCCGCTGTTACGATTAATGCACAAGAGACTACAACAATAATCTGGACGTACGATGACGGAAATGGAAATACCTCTACGCAAACACAAAATATTGTAATTACAGATTCGAGAGCTCCAGTAGCTGATATAGAAACGCTCGAAGATATTCCTGCTCAATGTGAAGTAGATACCAGCGGGTTAACGCCTCCAAAAGCAACCGATGCTTGTGAAGGGGAGAAAATAGGTGCGACACCACCTACAGTTATCTCTGACCAAGGAACGACAGAAATAACTTGGACCTATACAGATGCCCAAGGAAATACATCGACGCAAACACAAAATGTTGTGATTAATGATGTAACACCTCCTACCATAGATGTCAATCTACCATTTACAATAAATTCTGAATGTGAAGTCACCAGTTTAACAGATCCGTCGCCAACAGATAATTGTGGAGGGACTATTATGATAACAAACGATGCTACGCTCCCTATCACAACAACAACATTAGTAACTTGGACCTATGATGACGGGAACGGAAACACAAGCATGCAACAACAAAATGTTGTGATTAATGATGAGACGGCTCCAGTAGCTGATGCAGCAACACTCCTCGATATTACTGCTGAATGCTACGTAGACACTAGTACATTAACCGCACCAACAGCAGCAGATGCTTGCGAAGGGAATATAAATGGTACAACTCCGGATATAATGATCACCACACAAGGTACGACACCAATAACTTGGACCTATGATGATGGGAATGGAAATACATCGACGCAAACACAAAATGTTGTGATTAATGATGTGACGCCACCAGCATTAGATAGTGCGCTCCCTTTTGCTATTACTGCTGAATGTGAAGTAACCAATTTAACAGAGCCTATACCAACAGATAATTGTGGAGGGACTATTACTATAACAAACGATGCTCCTACTACTATCACAGCAACAACATTAGTAACTTGGACGTATGAAGATGAACAAGGAAATAAATCGATGCAAACACAAAATGTCGTGATTAAAGATGTTACAGCTCCAGAACCAGCTGTAGCTATGTTAGATAATATTACTGATGAATGTGAAGTGACTACGTTAACTCCTCCAACAGCAACCGATAATTGTATGTCCACAGTAACCGTAAGCCACAACATCGCTACTTTACCCATCACTACCCAAGGGACAACAGTCATAACTTGGACCTATGATGATGGTAACGGAAATACATCGACGCAAACACAAAATGTTGTGATTACCGATGTAACGCCTCCAACATTAGACGGGACACTGCCATTTACAATAAATGCTGAATGTGGAGTCACCAGTTTAACAGAGCCTACATCAACGGATAATTGTGGAGGTGAGGTTACTATAACGCATGATGCCGAACTCCCTATTACTACCCAAGGGATCACGCTCATAACCTGGACCTACACAGACGAGAATGGAAATGAATCGATGCAACAACAAAATATTGTGATTAAGGATGAAACAGCTCCAGAACCAGATTTAGCTATGTTAGCCGATATTATGGCGGATTGTGAAGTCACCAGTTTAACACCACCAACTGCCACCGATAATTGCGGTGCTGATGTTACAATAACTCACGATGCTACGCTCCCAATTTCTGGAGAAAGCACAACTGAAGTTACTTGGACGTATGAGGATGTTAATGGAAATAAATCGATTCAAACACAAAATGTCGTGATTAAAGATATGTCGGCTCCAGTTGCTGATGTAGAAACACTCACTGATATTACTGCTGAATGCTATGTAGACACCAGCATGTTAGCTGTTCCAACAGCAACAGATGCTTGCGTAGGGCCTATAAATGGTACAATTACGAACCAAACGATCACTGACCAAGGAACGACAGAAATAACTTGGACCTATGATGATGGTAAAGGAAATACATCAACGCAAACACAAAAAGTTGTGATTACCGATGTAACGTTCCCGACGTTAACTTGTGCTGAAAATGTTGTAGTGAACTCCGACCCTGGTGAATGTGAAGTTGTTGTTGTTTTTGGGAATGCCGTAGCAACTGACAATTGTGCGGGTACGATTGTGACTCAAACTGCTGGACTACAAAGTGGGGATTCATTCCCAAAAGGAGTTAATACTATTGAATTTACGGCAACAGATGTTGGAGGAAATAAAACAACATGTAGTATTACTATTACTGTAGAAGACAACGAAGCCCCAGTAGCTGACCAAGTGACACTAGCCGATATTACTTCAGAATGTGAGGTCACAAGTTTAACAGCTCCTTCTGCCACTGACAATTGTAGTGCCGATGTTACAGTAACAAACAATGCTACCTTTCCTATTCAATCTGATTTTATAGTTATTTGGACATATGCAGATGAAGATGGCAACTCAACAAATCAAAATCAAAACGTTATTATTAACGACTCTATAGTTCCAGAAATTACAGATTGCCCAGTTGATTCAGTTGTTACTCCTGATGATAACGGAGATTACAGTGTTCTAGATTATAGTTCAATAATTACAGCTACAGACAACTGTACTACTGCTGAAGATCTCGTTGTTACACAAAGTCCAGCTATTGGATATGTATTAAAAGACGGAGATGTACAGACTGTAAACGTAGACGTCGCAGATCTTGCTGGAAATAATTCAACAACATGTAGTTTTCAGATTACAGTTGATTCTACATTAGGAAATGCTGATGCTGAGTTTACGGCCTCTAGAGTTGTTTTATATCCGAACCCTTCATCAGATACTGTTTTTATAAAAACAGCTAATATTCCTTTAATAGATGCTCAAATATATGACTTGAGTGGTCGACTTATAAAAACAATTAATTTTGAACATACACAAGACTATAAAATTGATGTTTCTAATTTAGAAACTGCTCAATATTTCCTTAATCTAAATTCAGAAAGAGGAAGCGTATTCAAAAGGTTTGTTAAAAATTAATAATGCTCTTATAATATCCTAAAAACTATACTCGTTTTTAATGGATACTATCTCAAAAGGTCTCATCAAACTCAGGTTTGATGAGACCTTTTTTTATGAAAAATTTTCTTACACGAAATAGCGTAGCAATCCATTAAATAACTATTTCATTGGATCTGAAATTTCAAAAGAAAACATATACAACAATTATACAATTTGCATCAAATATTAAAACATTAAATGTAAGTACGCTGATAATTAGCGACTAATTCATGGTGTATAGAACAATTTAAATCCAATTCGTAAAAACAACAAGAAATGAAAACGTATCCATTATTAGTATTTAGCATTATTTTTTCTTTAAACATAAATTCACAAACTCAAGACTATGCAAAAGCTCAATATCTTTCTACTTATTATTTAGGAGGACAAAGGTGTGGTGATAATGATTCTTGGCTACACGGCGCGTGCCACACCACAGACGGACAAGCAGTAAATAAGGATTTAACAGGTGGTTGGCATGATTGTGGAGATTATATCAAATTTCATGTGACAAGTGGATACACCGCACTTACGTATTTATATGCTTATGATAAATTTCCTGAAACCTATCTTGACCTATATTCTCCTAAAATGTCCGCACCGCCTTCAAATGAAATTCCAGATGTGTTGGATGAAGTGAAATTTCAGACCGATTACCTAATACGCTGTGTAGACGGGTCTACTATATATTGGGAAGTTGGAGGGAAAAATGATCATAATAGTTTCAATGAGCCTGTAACTAATTCAGAACAAAAGTTATACGATGGTTCAAACATCAGACCCGTAAGAAGTGCAACCGAAGGGCACTCAAATGCTTTTGGAGATGCCGCTGCCGCCCTCGCTTTAATGTCTATTTTGTATGAACAGTATGATTCAGAGTATGCGCAAAGTTGCTTGACTGCCGCTCAAGCCTATTATACTACTGGACAAATAAACCAAAGCGCGACTGCCGATTATGACGTTTTTGCCTATGAATTTTTAATGAATACGGAATCAGATGATAATATGGGGATGGCAGCGGTAATGCTATACAGAGCGACCGGAACTGCATCTTATTTAACAGAAGCAAAAAATTATGCTAGCGATTTACCTGCATGGGAAAATTTTACATACTATAGCTTGCACCCTATTTTATTTTTGGAGTTATATCAAATTTCAAAAAACACCACCTATCTAGATAATATTAAAAATTTAGTTAGCGGCTTTAAAAATGAATCTTGTGGCTATTTTCATAATGTCAATTGGGGGTCATTAAGAGATGCTGGAAATGCCGCTTTGATTGCTGCTTTATACCATCAGGAAACATCTGATGAAACTGCTTACAATTTTGCAAAAAGGAATGTCGATTTTATACTAGGAGATCATGGTGCAATTCTTCCTGATGCTCCAGCCAATAGTTCATTTTTGATAGGCTATGATGAATTAGGGGGTGGCTATCCACAATACCCCCATAATGCTGCTGCCTTTGGAAAAACAACTTCAGATGTATGGGATTTGTATTCAATGGAAAAAACCAATCCAGGAACTATTCCATTTGAATATGAATTAGTAGGTGGTTTAGCGGGAGGTCCAGGAAGTCCTTGCGGCGATTTTGCGGATAATATAGATGATTTTATGTCGGGCGAATATTGTGGCTATTATAATGCTGCATTTACTGGTGCTGTAGCCTATATAAATAAAATTGAAAATAACATATTGGCCGTCAACCAAACGGAGTTTGAAGATGAGTTGATAATGTATCCCAACCCTTCAAATAAATTTACAACGATTAGAGGTAACATTTCTGGAAAAAAAATCACAGTCTATAATACTTTAGGGAAAATTATGAATCAGTTTTCTCCTACAGAAAATAGGTTGACCATACAGACAGAGAATTATTCAACAGGTGTGTTTTTTCTAAAAATAAAAGGCACTCAGAATTCTAAAACACTAAAGTTAGTCAAACACTAACTCCAGACATGAATAGAGCTTTTAAAATCGAAGTAAACACTGCCTTTAGGCGAGCATTTCCAAAAATTCCAGTTCAGAAATAATAGGCACTTTGAGGGTTTCTGCTTTGGTACGTTTACTTGGTCCCATATTGGCACCAGCTATCACATACGATGTTTTTGCCGATATAGAACTCACCACCTTTCCGCCATTGGAATCAATTAAAGCCTTAAGTTCGTCTCTAGAAACCGTTTCAAATACGCCAGACACTACAAAACGAAGGCCTTGTAATTGTGTGGTTTGTTTGGAAAGTGCTTCTTCGGACAATTGTAATTGGAGTCCATATAAAATTAAGCGTGACACCATTTGAATGTTCGCCTCCTTACTGAAAAAGTCCACCACACTTTCGGCAATTCTAATACCAATTTCATCAACCGTTTCTAAATCTTCTAAAGAAGCTTTAGATAAGGCTTCTATCGACTTATAATGTTTGGCTAATTTTTTAGCAACCGTTTCCCCTACATAGCGAATTCCCAATCCAAACAAGACACGCTCAAACGGCACCTCTTTTGACGCTTGAACGCCGTTGACTAAGTTATCCGCACTTTTTTCTGCCATGCGGTCGAGATGGATTATTTGATCGGTTGTCAGCTCGTATAAATCGGCATAATCATGGATCAATCCTTCATGAACCAACAAAGCCACCGTTTCGCCGCCTAAGCCTTCTATATCCAATGCTTTTCGAGAAATATAATGTTGAATTCGTCCGATAATCTGAGGTGAACAGCCCATATCATTTGGGCAATAATGCTGCGCTTCTCCTTCTTTTCGAACCAGTGCTGTGTCACATTCTGGGCAGTTGGAAATATAAAGGGTTTTGGTGCTGTCGGGCGTACGACTGCTTAAATCAACACCCATAATTTTAGGAATAATTTCGCCGCCTTTTTCGACATAAACCCAGTCGCCGATACGCACATCCAATTTCTCAATTTGATCCGCATTATGTAACGACGCTCGCTTCACTATCGTCCCTGCCAACTCCACAGGCTGAAGATTGGCTACGGGGGTGATGGCGCCCGTTCTTCCTACCTGGTACGAGATATGTTCAAGGCAGGTCGAAACCTGCTCTGCTTTAAACTTATAGGCCATTGCCCAACGTGGCGCTTTAGCGGTATATCCTAACTCCGCTTGCTGAAATAAACTGTTCACTTTCACCACCACTCCGTCTGTTTCATAAGGCAACTCATGGCGATGGACATCCCAATAATTGATAAATTCTAAAACGCCATCAATAGAGTCTGTAAGTTTGGCAATTGTAGGCACTTTAAAACCCCAGGATCGTGCTTTTTCTAGATTTTCAAATTGGGTTTTGATTGTGGAGTTTTCACCAACAATGCTATACAACAAACACTCCAAAGGGCGTTTCGCTACCTCAGCACTGTCTTGTAATTTCAAGCTTCCAGAAGCGGTGTTTCTTGGGTTTTTATAAGGTTCCTCCCCTGCTGCTAAACGCTCGACATTCATAGCATGAAAGCCTTTAAAAGGCAATACGATTTCGCCCCGAATTTCAAATTTGGATGGGTAGTCGCCACGTAATTTTAAAGGCACCGATTTAATGGTTTTAATGTTTGCCGTGACGTTGTCTCCTTGCGTACCATCGCCGCGGGTTAATGCCTGCACAAGCAGCCCGTTTTCGTAAGTCAAACTTATAGACGCGCCGTCGTATTTCAGTTCACAGGTGTATTCAATTGGGCCGTCAACAAGTTTACGCAATCGCGTTTCCCAGTCCATTAAGTCATCTTTGGAATAGGAGTTATCTAAGGAGTACATTCGCTGTGCATGCACTATGGTGTCAAAATTTTTAGTGACGGCACCACCTACCCTTAGCGTTGGTGAGCTCGCATCATAAAACTGTGGATACTCTGATTCTAAAACTTGTAGTTGCTTTAGTTTGCTGTCAAACTCAAAATCAGAAATGGAAGGGGTATCCAAAACATAATACTTATAATTGTGTTGACTGAGTTCGTCCCGTAGTTTTAAAATCTGTTCTTTAGCGTCCATCAAAAAAAAATCTTACTTAATATTTAGCATACTAAGATATGAAAATGTGTGGTACACAAAAGCTAAAAAGGAAGAATTTATTAGCAATTTAGTCAACAAAAAATCAACGCTTTGTGGCACGAATCATTCTATGTTTATCAAAAATATCTGTCTTTAATTGTACGTCATCAAAATCGTCAGTAGCAAAAAGTGTTTTGGTTTCAGCTCCCAAGAATTCATTAATTTCAAAATAAAGCAGGCCCTCTTTTTTAAGGGATTGTTTACTCAAATCAACAATGGCTTTATAAAACACTAAGGGGCTGTCATTTTCAACAAACAGCGCTAAATGCGGTTCGTGCTCCAGCACATTGGGAGCCATGAGTGCTTTTTCACTCTCGCGAACATAAGGCGGATTGGAAACAATAATATCAAATGAGTGTGCGGCCGCAGACCATTCCAAAATATTTGCTTCGATATACTGAAGCTCCACAGCATTGAGTTGGGCATTATTCTGAGCAATTTTCAATGCTTTAGGACTTACATCCAAAACAGATACCGTGGCAGCAGGCAACTGTTTTGCCAAGCTAATTCCAATACAACCAGAACCAGTGCCTATATCTAAAATTTTAATGGGTTTATCAGAATTTGTGTGATTCAAAATCCAAGCGACTAATTCTTCGGTTTCAGGTCGTGGTATTAAAACATTTTTATCAACTTTAAAGTCTAAACCAAAAAACGAAGTGGTTCCTAGGATATACTGAATGGGTTCATAATATAATAAACGACTGATAACACTTTCAAAATACTCAAAAGTTTCAGCAGAAATCAACGTTTCCGATTTCAGATGTACATCCATACGTTTGAGTCCCAAATGCTGTTCGCAGACTCTATGAAAAAATGAAGCTATTTCTTCTTTAGGATAATAGCCCAAAAGTCCATTTTGAAAAAAAACACGAAGTGATTCTAGTTGCATTATAAGGTTTTTATCATTCGTACACCACAGGAACTATGCCCCGTATTTCCCATAGACATCTCCAAGTACTCAAACCCATGTTGTTTGTATAATTTCTGAGCGTTTTTGAGTTTTGAAAGTGTTTCTAAATAACACTGCTTGTACCCCATTGACTTAGCAGTATCTAAACACAGCTTCATGAGTTTATTTCCATAGCCTTTCCCTCTTAAGTNGCTAGAAAGGTACATTTTCTGAAGCTCACAAACGGATCCATCTTCACTACGTAACGCTTTAATACCTGCGCCACCTTTTACAATACCATCATTTTCTATTACAAAATAAATTGCCGTATCTTCTTTATAGGATTCAAACATCTGTGTCGTTTCCTTATCTTCGTAAACGGTCCCCGTTAAAGGCAATTCTAGCTCTAAAAATGCTGTTTTTATGACGGCTTCTAGTTGTGAATTATCCTCAAATTGAATTTCTCTAATACGCATATTGTAGATACCAATTAATAAATCTTATTTTTGTAGATCGAAGATACATAAAATACCCAAAAAAAATGATAAAAAATTTTACGATCCTTCTTTTACTCTGCTTTACAACAGCTTGTACTTTGAAGCAAAAACCAGAATTTATAAAAGTAGATAACATTCAATTAGTTGAAGCAAATTCAAAACAAATAACCCTCAGTGCAGATGCATTATTTAACAACCCAAACAGCGTTGGTGGACGGCTAAATACCAAAGGTGTCAATGTGTTTGTAAACGATGTCTCTTTTGGATTTATTAGCGCTGAAGAATTTAAAGTCCCCCCAAAAGATAATTTTACGATCCCGTTACAAATCGACATAAACACCATAGAACTTTTAGGAAAAGACCCCAATGGGTTTTTAAGTGGGCTACTAAACAGTGTTATAAATAAGAATTTAAAGGTGACTTACAAAGGCATTATTGAATTTAAAGCTTTAGGAATTAACTACAAATATCCTATCGACAAAACAGAAATCGTTAAAATTAAATTATAATCACACACGAGCATTACATAGCACGTTGTATAGAAATCGCCAGAAAAGGCTTAGGATCTACCGCACCTAACCCCATGGTGGGTTGTGTCATTGTGGTGGAGGATCGAATTATCGCAGAAGGCTATACAAGTCCTTTTGGCGGCGCTCATGCCGAAGTTAATGCTATAAAAGCAGTAAAAAACCCAAGTGTTCTTGTTAATGCAACGCTATATGTCACCCTAGAGCCTTGTGCGCATTTTGGCAAAACACCGCCTTGTAGCGATTTAATTATTGCGCATAAAATCCCTAGAGTAGTGATTGGCTGTATAGACGAACATGATAAAGTTTGTGGTAAAGGAATTTCAAAATTAAAAGCTGCAAGTTGTGAGGTCACCGTTGGCGTTTTGGAAGCGCAGTGCAAAGCACATCACAAGCGTTTTTTTACGTTTCACACAAAGAAACGTCCTTATATAATATTGAAGTGGGCTGAAAGTAATGATGGCTATATTGCGCCTCTATCAAAACCTGAAACGAAACCTGTTTGGATCAGCAATCCACTTTCTAGACAACTTGTCCATCAATGGCGTGCAGAAGAACAAGCCATTCTTGTAGGCGCCAATACGGTTGTTCAAGATAATCCTAGCTTAACTACAAGAGAAGTAAAAGGGCCGAACGCAGTCAGAATTGTTGTCGATTTGAAAAACTCGCTTGCAGACTCTTATAATGTATTTAATTCAGAAGCTAAAACAATTCACCTAACGTCTAAGGAAATTGATACTCATGAACCATTAGCTTTTCAAGTTTGCAACGCACTCTATAGACGCGATATAACTTCTGTTATTATTGAGGGGGGACAAAAAACACTACAATCGTTTATTGATGAAGATCTTTGGGACGAGGCTCGTGTTTTTTCAAGTGAACTAAATTTGGTCGAAGGAGTTAAAAACCCGAAAATTGAAGGAACACTCATTAGTGAAATGGCAATTGGATCCGACACTTTAAAAATACATATCAATGATTAACACAATTATATTTGACTTTGGGGATGTATTTATCAACTTAGACAAACACGCCATCGAACGCGAATTATATAAGCTTGGCGTCAAAACGATTTCCGAAGACATGCTTCAAACTGCTATGCTATATGAAAAAGGATTCATTAGTACCGATGACTTTGTAAATACATTCACTACAAAATACCCTTCAATTTCAGCTGCTGAGTTTAAAAAAGCTTGGAATGCAATTATTTTAAATTTTCCAAAACATCGTTTAGAGTTTATAGAAAAACTATCAACAAATAAAAATTTCAAACTCATACTACTTAGCAACACTAATGCACTTCATATTGAACAAGTGATAAAAAACATGTCCTTATATATGTACAGGCGATTCAAAAATTGTTTTGATCAATTTTATTTGTCTCATGAAATAAATTTACGAAAACCAGACACCTCCATTTATGAGTTTGTATTGAACGAAAATAAATTGGAAGCTTCCACTTGTTTCTTCGTAGACGACACCAAAGAAAACACTGAGGCTGCAACTCAGTTAGGAATACACACATGGAATAACGATCCCGAGAAAGATGATATTACAAATTTATTTGACCATCAGTTATTTATCAATAATTGAAACCTTTGCAAACATATAAAACGGTATTAGAGCCAACTGAAGAAATTCTATATAAAGACAAAGGAAGTAAGTTTTATGGATATACATTTCCAATAAAAACAGCAAAAGAGTTTAATCATATTTTAGAAACAGTTAAACAAAAACATTCCAGTGCCGGTCATTTTTGTTTTGCATACCAACTCGGCATTGAAACACATTATTATCGAGCTTCGGATGATGGAGAACCTTCCAATAGTGCAGGTTTACCAATTTATGGGCAAATACAAGCCTTTGGCATTACAAATGCACTAATTGTAGTAGTTCGGTATTTTGGGGGTACAAAACTAGGAGTTGGTGGCTTGATTAGCGCCTACAGAACCACTGCAAAATTGAGTTTAGAAGCCAGTACTATAAAAACGTTGGATATTCTGATTCCTCTCAAACTCACTTTTGTGTACAAAGATTTAAGTCAAGTCATGAGGATCATTAAAAAATATCAGCTTGTTTTACAATCTCAGTGTTTAGAAATGGACTGTGAGATCGTGATTTTAGTTAAAAAAAACGTCCTAAAAAGCGTTCAAAGTACTTTTGAAGCATTTCATAAAATTAAAGTCGAAATTTTAAACGATTAAATGTGCAGTTTATCTAAAAGATAGTCCGGGCAACGCATCGGAAAATTAGACTTCATGTTAATAAACACTAATTTAGTATAGGCTGTAGTAAGCAAATCGCCGCTAGAATTATGAATTTCGTAATTAAACTCAATAGACGCCGTAGGTTGCTTTAAAAGCGTAGTTGAAACCGTTAGTATGTCATCGTAAAGTGCTGGTTTTTTGTAGTTTATAGTTAGCGATACCACAGGAAGCATGATGCCATTTGACTCCATTTCTTTATAAGAAATTCCTAAAGCAGTAAGCCATTCCAAACGCCCAATTTCCAGATAATGAGCGTAGTTACCGTGGTAAACAACAGCCATTTGATCGGTTTCCGCATATCTCACTTTAATCTTGGTTTGATGTGAATTCATATATAAAAATTTGTATATTTATAAAGCATTTAAGTATGCAAAAAAAATATTGAATATTCAACTGAATTTGATTTTTTTTTTTAGAATTTTGTTCACATATTTGTAGTATCAATAAAGGTCCACTAATTCATCAGAATTATTGTTTTATTTGATAAATCATAAAAAAAATCAACCAACAAAATGAATAATACTGCGCAATCGGTCTGGGAAAACTGTCTGAATTTTATAAAAGACAACATTCAGCCGCAAGCCTACAAAACGTGGTTTGAGCCAATTGTCGCTGTAAAACTAGACGACCATGCATTGAGCATACAAGTGCCTAGTAAGTTTTTTTATGAATGGCTAGAAGAGCATTACGTTAAAATTTTAAAAGTAGCGCTCACAAAAGAGCTTGGTGTTAATGCCAAATTGGTATACATTATAAAAATGGAAAACACTTACGGAAACAAACAACCGTTTACTGAAAAGATCCCAAGTTCTAATCGATCTGCCATTTACTCTCAACGTGTTGATATTCCCCTTAAAAATATAAACCCTGAATTAAAAAATCCTTTCGTAATTCCAGGAATTAGAAATGTTAAAATTGAATCTCAACTAAATCCAATTTATACATTTGATAATTTTTTAGAAGGAGATTCAAATAGATTAGCTAGAAATGCAAGTATAGCCGTGGCTAATAAGCCAGGAGGCACCTCTTTTAACCCATTGCTAATTTTTGGTGGCGTTGGCTTAGGAAAAACCCACTTAGCGCATGCTATAGGGGTTGATATTAAAGATAAATATCCTGAAAAAACGGTTCTCTATATTTCCGCAGAAAAATTCACACAACAATACATTGAATCTGTAAAAAAGAATAATAGAAATGACTTTATTCACTTCTATCAAATAATAGATGTTTTAATCATTGATGATGTTCAATTTCTTTCTGGGAAATCAGGGACGCAAGATGTGTTTTTCCACATCTTCAATCATCTACATCAAAACGGGAAACAAGTCATCTTAACTAGTGATAAAGCGCCCGTTGACATGCAAGATATCGAACAACGTTTGTTATCGCGATTCAAATGGGGATTATCAGCTGAGCTTCAAAATCCAGATTTTGAAACACGTGTTTCAATTGTAAAAAATAAGCTCTACAGAGATGGCGTTGAAATGCCCGAAGAAATTATTGAATACCTCGCTAAACACATCACTTCTAACGTTCGTGAATTGGAAGGCGCTATCATTTCATTAATTGCACAATCTTCATTTAACAAAAAAGAAATCACACTTTCTTTAGCGAAAGAAATCGTTGAGAAATTTGTAAAAAATACTAAAAGAGAAGTATCAATTGACTACATTCAAAAAGTGGTGTCGGATTATTTCCAAATGGATGTAGATACACTTCAGTCCAAAACTCGTAAACGACATATTGTTCAAGCGAGACAACTGGCCATGTTTTTTGCTAAAAAATTCACCAAAGCTTCTTTAGCAAGTATTGGTTCTCAAATTGGAAAACGTGATCATGCAACGGTTTTGCATGCCTGTAAAACAGTCAACAACCTTTCTACAACTGACAAACAGTTTAGAAAATACGTAGAAGATTTGACTAAGAAACTGTCTATATAACTACCCTGATTATTTAAGAATTCTTAGGTGTTTCCACAGCGGAATATCTAAGATATATTCGATTAATAAATTACTAATACTTCTAAAAATGACTGGAAAATTATATTTAATTCCAACAGGCCTAGGCGATAACGCACCCCTAGAAGTATTGCCTATTTCCATCAAAAAAATTATTGAGAACATCGATACTTATATTGTTGAAAATGAGAAGGCAGCACGAAAATTTATAAAAACAGTGAGCTCAGGGAAATCTCAAGGGAGTCTTAGTTTATTTAGTTTAAACAAGTTCACAGACCCTTTAGAAATCCCTTCTTTTTTAGAAGAATGCTTAGCTGGAAACTCCATTGGATTACTATCCGATGCTGGCTGTCCAGGCGTGGCTGACCCCGGAGCTGAAGTCGTAAAAATAGCACATAAACAGAATATTCAAGTAATTCCTTTGGTAGGACCTTCATCCATACTACTAGCAATGATGAGCTCTGGAATGAATGGTCAAAACTTTGCGTTTAATGGCTACTTACCTATAGATAAAGTGGAGCGTAAAACAAAAATAAAACAACTCGAAAGACGCTCTTATGAAGAGCAGCAATCACAATTATTTATAGAAACTCCCTATCGAAACAATAGTATTTTAGAAGATTTAAGCACTATACTCCATCCTGAAACTCAAATATGTGTGGCTTGCGATTTGACACTAGCCTCAGAGTATGTTAAGACACAAACAGCAAAGGACTGGAAGCACTCCAAAGTAGATTTCCATAAACGTCCCGCAATATTTATTATTCAAAAAGATTAGGGCAACGCTAAATCTGATTTCTTTTGTGCTGTAATAAAAGAAGTATCATAACTTGAAAATTTACGCATATAAGTTAAAATATCAGTGCCATAAGCATCTTTCGCTTCCAATGCTCCGAAACTTCTTAAATAGCGTTTTACATTCCCTGGTCCCGCCAAATGAGCAGCCGCTAAAATTCCAGATTCCGTGATCCGTATTCCATTGATTTTTTTTCCCACAAAGCGTTTAATATCTCGTCTTAAAACCCATTTGTTTCGCTTGGTATTTACTAAAAAAGCTTTTTCTTGAAGCGCTGGGTTATTTAAGAATTCTTGCGGCTTATTTTTAATTCCGAGTAAGTCTAAGGTAGACACCCCAAACTGATATTTACCTAAATACCCAAGGGTATTTACAACACTATAGTTTCCTTGAGATTCTTTGAAAGCAATTGCTTCCTTAAACCCAACATAGGAATTGTCTAAAAACAGGACTCCTGTATTTAATTGAATCGCGTTTTTAGAAGGAACTTGATCAGAAACTGAGTAAACTAGTTTATGAGTAAAAGCAGTGTCGCTATACGCTATTTGAGATCTTGTTGAAAATGAAATTAGCAACCAAAATGTCACTAAAAGAGATGCTATAAAGAAAAACGATTGTTTTGAACTCATATTTACTTTGCTTAAAATTCTTTATTAAAAATTAAAACACGGCAAATATACAAAAAATTTTAATTAGCTGTTTTTCAGTAGATTAACCTACTCTCTGATGCCTTGCTTATTTAAATAAGCTTGGTAATTTCTAGCGTTCCGGTTGTGTCCACTTAATGTTTTTGCAAACTGATGAAATCCTGGTTTTTTAGCATCCGCTGCAAAATAAAAATAGGAATGCCTCTCGTAATTCAAGACCGCCTCAATAGCGGTTAAGTCTGGCATCGCAATTAAACCTGGAGGCAATCCTTTATACATATAAGTGTTATAAGGCGATTTGATGGTTTTATGTTTGTTCAAAACACGTTTAATAATTGTATTTTTATAGTCCGGCAATTGATAGGCTGCAAATTTGAGCGTAGGATCCGCCTGTAAAGGCCAATCATTATTCAACCGATTAATATAGACGCCAGCTATGAGCGGTTGTTCAATAGCCTGTTTAGACTCTTCATGGACTATCGCCGCAAGGACCATTACTTCATGGGCAGTCAATCCAACTGACTTGGCTTTCGCTAATCGGGTCGCATTCCAAAAACGATTATATTCTTTCAGCATTCGATTTCGAAAGGTAGATGCAGATGTATTCCAAAAAAATTCATAGCTATTTGGAAGGTACATTCCAAGCGCGTTAGCTTTAGTAAATTCATTAGAATCTAAAAATTTTTTATCTGTAAAAGCAGTTATGAGCGCGGTACTATCCACTTCTATTTGGCTAGAAATTCGTGCCGCTAAATCTCCTAATGTATGTTGATTATTAAATGCTAGTTTAATTGGTAAATTACGACTGCGAATGGAGTTGATAATGTCATTATTAGTCATCCCTTTAGTAATTCTAAACCGTCCTGCTTTGATATTATTTATATATTTTTTTTGTTTCGCAAGCGTCTCAAACGTTTCAATATCTTTAAGAAGAGGCTCAAGATCAGATCGTACTTCCTCAAAAGTAGCATTAGAGCCTACAAAAATATAGGCCTCTTTAGAATTGAAATTCGTGTTAGGCACCAACATTACAGAATAAATAAAGTAGGAAAAAATCCCTGCGCCAATCAACCCAATGAGCACAATGGCAATTGCAATTTTTTTAAAGTACATGATTTATAAATTGAAATAAATATTCGTTTTTATAGCATCCATTATAGAAACGCCATTCTTTTTTAAGTCCTACGTTCACAAAACCGACAGATTCAAATAAACCAACGCTTGCAATATTATCTTCTAAAACGTTACTATATAGCTGATGTAGCTTCAAGTTTTTAAAGCTATAACCCAACAACACTTTAAGCGCATCTTTTCCAAAACCCTTTCCTCGATTTGCCTCTGTAATAACAATACTGACTCCTGCACGATTGTTTTGAGAATCAAAATCAAAAAGATCAATAAACCCTAATGACTCGTTTGTTTTAGATGTAATTACCATCCGTAATTGCTTAATATCTTTACTTTTTTTTTGAGAGGTTTCTAAGTATTTTTGAAGGATGTCTTTAGAATATGCTGTTTTTGTTTCACTAAGCTCCCACAAGGATTTGTCATTTTCAATCGCGTATAAAAACGATAAATCATTAAGCTCTAGCGGCCTTAACATAATATGACTTCCTTGTAACACTACCATTTCAATTCCGCTTTAAAAACCTGTTTAGTAGGTCCACACAACCAAACATCTGAATACGAAGATGGTAGTGGTTTAAATCTAACTTCTAAACTCCCTCCTTGTGTTTCTAGTTTAATTGAAGTTGATACCGTCTGATTTGAATGATACATAGCAATCGCTACTGCGGTTGCTCCCGTACCGCAAGACAAGGTTTCTGCCTCTACACCCCGTTCATAGGTGCGAATAGCAAAGGAAGTAGCGTCTAATTTTTCTGCAAAATTTACATTGACACCACTAGCATCAAATGGAGTCGAATGTCTAATTTTAGAACCTTCAAAATTCATATCAATAAGTTCTAAATCCGACTTTAGCGCTACATAATGTGGAGAACCTGTATCAAGTAAGTAATAATTGTCTTTAGAAGTAATTAATGAAACATTTTGCATTTTCAATTCAACATATCCCTCATTAATATGTGCTAAATGAGGTCCATCAATAGCCAAAAATGTAGTACTCCGTTCTATAATTCCCAAAAAGTTTGCAAAAGCTACAATACAGCGCCCACCATTTCCACACATGGTACTTTCATTTCCATCAGCATTAAAATACACCATTTTGAAATCAAAACCAGGCTCAGATTCTAATAAAATTAAACCATCTGCGCCAACACCTGTCCGACGATTACAGAAGTGTGCTATCAAATGTGTATTACTTTTATCAAACACTCCTAGACGGTTATCGATCATTACAAAATCGTTTCCTGTTCCTTGATATTTATAAAATAGTTGCTTCATATATAAAAACAAATATAAGAATATTATCCAGTATGTTGGGCTGTTAAAAGGGCGTTAAAATTGATTTAGAAATTCAATAAATAGTTAATTTTAGGGTTATAGTAAACATATTAAAACATAAAGCTATGAAAAAAATTCTCACACTAGTATGTGTTTCGGCTATGGGTGGTGCATTAACCCTTGGCGCCTACAAACAATTTTTTGAAGATTCCATAACCAGTCAAGCTATTGAAAATAAGGCAAATAACACTCTTTTCCCCGTGAGCTACTCCAATAGTATTAGTGGTGGAACGAATGTAGATTTTACGACTGCGGCTGATAAAACCGTGCATTCAGTCGTCCATGTAAAAAACACTACACTCAGTAAAAGTTATACCAGTTTTGAAGATTTATTTTTTGGAAGATCCCAACAACGCGAACAAATTGGAACAGGATCTGGCGTTATTATCTCTCCTGACGGCTATATTATTACTAATAACCATGTTATTGACGGTGCACAATCAATAGAAATTACAACCAATGATAATAAAACGTTTGATGCCGAGCTCATAGGAACGGACCCCAATACCGATATTGCTTTGTTAAAAATAGAAACCAATGAAACGTTGAATTACACGACTTTTGGCGACAGTAATTCGGTTCGAATTGGAGAATGGGTATTGGCAGTTGGTAATCCTTTTAATCTTAACTCTACAGTGACCGCTGGAATTATTAGTGCTAAATCTAGAGATCTTTCAGGTCAAAATACACAATCGTTTATTCAAACAGACGCAGCTGTGAATCCGGGGAATTCTGGAGGAGCATTGGTCAATATTAAGGGCGAATTAATCGGCATCAATACGGCTATATCTTCACAGACAGGTTCTTACATTGGGTATTCGTTTGCAGTCCCGAGTAATATTGCACGTAAAGTCGTAGAAAACATCATGGAATTTGGCAACGTCCAAAACGGAATTTTAGGCGTTATTGGAGGCGAGTTAAATAGTAAAAACTCCATAGAATATGGCGTCGATCAAACTGAAGGATTTTTTGTAACAGGGATTCAAAAAGGAACGGGTGCTGAAAAAGCTGGCATTCAAAAAGGTGATATCATTCAACGCATGGATGGCGTGACTATTTCTAAATTTTCAGACTTAAAAGGCTTTTTAAATACCAAAAGTCCAAACGATCAAGTGGACGTAGAAATCTTAAGGGATGGCTCACAACTTAGCTTACTAGTTACTCTAGAAAAACGGACTACAATTGATATTCCTATCATTGGAACTTTACAAGAACCGACAAAAAAGACCCTTGAAAATCTTGATATTGACCATGGTTTACAGCTTTCTGAACTCTCCGAAGTCCACCGTGAAGATTGGGAAATTGATGGTATTTCAGAAGGCAGTATTGTGACCGCTATCAACGATATAAAAATTTATTCTATCAATGATGCCCAGAGAGCGCTAGAAAAATATTCCTACAAAGTACTTCGGATAGCAGTTGTGAAAAATAATGGCGAAAAAGTAGTATATAGATTTAGGTAAAACATTGCTTTTCTGCGATTTAAAATCCATTATTCAATTTTTGAATGGTGGGTTTTTTTATTAAAAAAAGAGTTACGAAAACGTTTGAAATTTTCTATTTTCGCAAAAACATTTTAAAACTCAAATTAAATGCCTTTAAAACCTACCTACGATTCAGAAATTGCGTTTCAATCTGACCGCAGAAAAGCAGCGGTCGAATTTATTAAAATTATAAGTGATTTATGGTATGACAGCGCCATCGAATTAGTCCTATTTAGAAATCAATTAATGGATCGAAATGTTAGTGAGATTCTTAAACTTCATGAATATGCCGGCGACTTTGTCAATAAACGCATCTCCATCTTTGATTCTGTTGAAATGGCACAAGCCCTAAAATCATTAAACCTCCCAGCTTCAAAATTAGACATCGGTAAATTAACCTTTGAATTTCACAAAGAGTACCTTTCTAACCACAGTTCTTCTGCCTTTCTTTCAAAAACATTAAAAGCAGCGCAACAGCAACCAAAGCTTGAACCCAAAGATGTGGTGCTTTACGGGTTTGGACGCATAGGTCGCTTGGTGGCACGCGAGCTCATGGGCAAATCTGGAAGTGGAAATCAATTACGACTTCGTGCCATTGTGACCCGTGATAAGATCTCTCCCACTGTTTTAGAAAAAAGAGCCGCATTGCTAAGAAGCGATTCTGTTCATGGTGATTTTCAAGGAACCGTAAAAGTGGACACAAACCTACACGCCTTGATCATCAATGGCATGACGGTTTACATCATATCCGCTTTAAAACCTGAAGATATTGATTATACAAACTATGGTATAAAAAATGCATTGATTATTGACAATACGGGCGCTTTTAGAGATCAAAAAGCATTACAAAGACATTTGATTGCAAAAGGCGCCGAAAAAGTATTATTAACAGCGCCCGGAAAAGAGGTTCCAAATATAGTCCATGGCGTAAACCATTTAGAACATTCTCCAGATACTGTTGATATTTTCTCTGCCGCGTCTTGTACCACCAATGCCATCACCCCGATCCTAAAAGTAGTTGATGATACTTTAGGAGTTGTTCATGGCCATCTCGAAACAATTCACGCCTACACAAATGATCAAAATTTGGTAGATAATATGCATTCCAAATACCGAAGAGGGCGCGCCGCCGCCCTCAATATGGTCATTACCGAAACGGGTGCCGGAAAAGCCGTAAGTAAAGCCCTTCCCAATTTAGAAAATAAGCTCACTTCTAACGCCA
>JGI20153J14295_10001196_pt1 | contig 20389 bp, 19 predicted proteins | sample COG_03_FD_14295 | JGI IMG/M metagenome (IMG submission 14295) | reverse complement strand
GCGGATGAGGTGATGTCCGCTGTGTCGTTGCGCGAACTCTTTGAAGAGGCATTCGACGCAGAGCCTAAACTGATTCTAGCCGCAAGTGCCGATATCAGAGCAGTTTATGAGCGCGATGCTGCAACCAGCGCGTATCTGCCGGTTGTGCTTTATCTCAAGGGTTTTCAGTCAATTCAGGTTCATCGACTCGCCAATTATCTTTGGGTTCATTCAAGGCGAGCGCTCGCATCCTTTATTCAGAGTCGCAACGCCGAGGTGTTCGCTGTGGATATCCACCCCGGCTGCACGCTTGGCATGGGTATTATGTTCGACCATGCGACAGGCATTGTGATTGGTGAGACGTGTGTCATCGACGACGACGTATCGATACTCCAACACGTCACGCTCGGCGGCACAGGCAACGAACAAGGCGACCGTCATCCGAAAGTCCGTTCGGGCGTGCTCATTTCGGCAGGAGCCAAAGTATTGGGCAACATCGAAATTGGCAGTGGCTCAAAAATTGGGGCCGGCAGCGTGGTGTTGTCTGACGTGAGGCCGCACACGACTGTGGTAGGCGTCCCCGCGCGGGAGATAGGCAAATGCGAGGCCGATAGCCCCGCCCAAACGATGGATCAGAGCCTCGCCTAGCCAGCAAACTGAGCAAGACTAATGCGACCGCACTACGCTACCACTGCTTGCGCAACACAACTGCCTCGCATTGCATCTACCCCTGTAAATATCTTATAAAGAGTATCCGTTAACACTAAATAGCTGCCGCCTAGGCGACAGGGAGCAAGTCAATGTCAGCACTCAGTAAATCGAGCAAATCAGAACAATCGCTTAAAAGCCTTACGGCTCGCACTCTCACTGCAGCATCATTCGCTTTTTTCCTCGCGGTGACGTCGTTTATACCCAGCGGCGCACAGGAGGAAGGCAAAGTTTTCGAACTTAGAACCTATACAGCGACACCCGGAAACCTTGACAATCTGCATGCCCGTTTCCGCGACCACACTACGCGCATCTTCCGTAAACATGGGATGGAAGTCGTGGCCTATTGGGCGCCGACCGAAGGAGAAGAAGCCGAAAACACACTGGTCTACGTGCTAGAGCACAAGAGTCGCGCCGCGGCTGATGCATCGTGGCAGGCGTTTATCGCTGACCCAGAATGGGCAGAGGTAGCTGCAGCGTCTAACGCTAACGGCCCCATTTTGGCAGGAATAGAAAACTTATTTATGAAGGCGACTGACTACTCGCCACTGCAGTAACCTAGCGCCAATCGGACTCCGCGTGTCACTCTTTCTCTAGAGGCGCGGAGCCCAAGCACCTCTCTAGCCGTACGCCATTTCTAACAGCTCTCGCACCGACAAGATTTCGAAAAACCAATAGACCGCAAAAAACGCGACGATGCTGCCTGCAACAACCACTGCAGCCATCTCATCATCTTTTAGCCCTCGCGGGGTCGCGCTATTTTTCTTTTCTAATTCACTCATCCTACTCTCCCATTTTTCCGCTCGCCTGGCAGCGTCTTCATTCGCCCACCGATGCAATTACTTGCCTGCGTTTTCGTCTCTGTTCATTCCGTAAAAACTGCGTTCACAGCGGCATTTAGCTAAACCCGATCCAGCGACCCGTTGCCGCGACGGTAAACCACACCATGATGCTTGCAACAGCGGTGAGTTTGACCACTAAAGGACTGACAACGCTCAAATCACGATCAATGAGTGGTTTTCGAACATAAAACGCGAAGAGGACACCCACTGTCAGCGTAAGCATTTTGTACCAGAAAACGGGCAGGTAATAGACTTTGACGGCGACACCGCAGGCCATAAAAACGCCGGTAAAAACCACCACTGCGAGTGCCCACTTAAACACCTGATGCGAGCCATCGATCACCTCGCGCAGCGGAAGTGAGGAATAGAGTCCTAAAAGGCGGCCATCACTAAACAAAACGGCACCGCCTAAAACTCCAAGGGAGACTAGATGGCCAGCTTGAATAGTTGCAAAGGCACCACCCCATGTTTTGCCCACATAGCCAAACCACGTCGTCTCCATCCATTCGAAGAACGGTAATAGCGCGGTCCAAGTCTCTGCACGTAAACCCGAGAATGAAAAAGCGAGCAGCACTAGCAGTGCGANACCGGCAATCGTTGCGCGAGGATAAGGCCCAATAGGCGATTGTCGATCCGACGATGAATTGTTAGATAAGTTGTTAGTTGAGTTGGTAGCTGAGCTCATAGTTAACTCCCTGCGTTATTCACCCCAAGCCTTAGCGAAGGGATTAATTATCTAAAATCGGGTTTGTCCGTCGATGCAACCTGCAAGCGCGCGAACTAAATCTGGCTGTGGGTATTCACAATCATACCAATCGTAGGCGATGAAACGGCCGCAGAGGACTATCACTGTCCAGAACGCGAGCGATATCATCGCTCCTTTACGCAGAGTAGAAGGCGCGCGCGGCTCGTTCTCCCAGGTGCTCATAGACTGAGTCATGCGCCGATGAAATAAATACGCATTCACCGCACACACAACCAAAAGGACCATCTTGATGCGAAACCAGAGGCTTTGAGAACTTCTCACAGGTACGGCGTAGAACAGCAAAATTCCGGTGATAAACATGACGATAAAGCCAATCAACATAGGCGTATTGAGGCGTTCTGCAAGTCGGGTCGCAGGCACATTGGGCAGCGCCCAGCCGAGCATCCTCAAGTCGATGAGAAAAAGAATCCCAAGACTTAGCATCAACGTGATGACGTGTGTCGATTCGATCCAGTTATATAAATAATAGGACTCATGGATAGCGGTGCTCCAGGCGGTGTCGTCAAGCCAAACGGAAATGTCGAAGATGAGTTGATTCACTGGGTGTTTTCCTCTTAATTCGCGAACGCGAGCATTCGTCTATGAGTACTGTTCAAATCGTGGCGCAAGAATAACTCAGCACTAGAGTTGTGGCTATAAGCTGTTCGCCGAGTCTATTTCATTTAAAGGCTAACCTAGCAAGCCTTGGCTTTTACTAATGTAAATCACTAAGCTAGCCAAACGCGTGCTTCAGTTTAGTCAAGCGCTTGCTTACGAAACTCCGAGGGCGTCATGCCTTTGAGTTCGCGAAAAGCGTTATTAAAAGGAGTTATCGATTGATACCCAACTGACAATGCGATGGTTAGCACAGGCAAACTAACTTTTTTGGGATCAGCGAGTATTTCACTCGCCTCTGCCACGCGATAGACATGAAGCATCGCGTTAAAATTCCGAAAACCTAACTCTTGGTGAATAAACGCCCTTAACTTGTATTCAGGCAGACCGAGTTTGGTCGCGAGTACAGCAATTGTCAGTCCGGCTTCTCGATAGAGATAGCCCTCTCTGAATGCCACATTAAACCCTGCGATATCGAACGACGCCTTGGCGGACTCAGCGGGCAAAACCTCGCGCTCAGTCACTTTACGAATAGCTTGGGAAAGCGAGACATAGTCAAATTTCATTGAAACAAGCAGCATGCCGAGCGCGAGCGCGGCGATAGAATAGACTGTAATCGCTTGCACTCTTACGAAGGCCTGAGTGCCGCCATCGAATACAAAATTCTCGAGAAAGAGGACGAAGAAAATCAGAGCACCTTGTACGCCGATGACAAACCACCTAAAAACACGACGGTCTTCGACGAGGTCAGCGCGCCAGCCTGAGAGCGTCCAATAAATCGCAAGCACAACAAACCCTAGCTGCATCAGGTCGAGTACCAGCGCGATATTACTGATTAGACCTGCGCCCTGAATGCCTGTCTGCGACGCGAGAATCATAAGGGTAAACTCAGCGCAAACCTGAGTTAAAAAAGCGCCAGCTAGCACGAGAGGAAAGCGGCGAGCCTCCTGAAAAATCAAGAAACAATAGAACATGAAAAGCCCAGAGATACTGCTGCTGGTGACGCCGATAAGTGGCTGCCAGCGGCCGAAATCTAGCCTGTACTCGGCCCCTATGTTTGGGCCCGTCATCCCGCTCATTAGGTAAAGCGCGACGCACAGAGCGATGAGGGCGAACACCCGAGCGCTCGAGGCGCGGAAGTCGGCTTTGAGATACCCTACTGCGAGCAGCAAAACGCTAAATATTGCGACTATCTGGGCGGTGAACAACAGCATCTAGCGGTTAAGTCCTTTGATCGGGTTTTAACGTGGCAAGAGTATCCGAATTAACCCTATTAGATCCATCCGGCGCTTTACTCTAAAATACCTCGCAGCGAGTAATAATCTAAGACTATCACCGACCCTCGTGATAAACGAGGACTCTCAGAGGAGGCGTTCGCCATTGCGAGATGATTCGCTAGGAGTTGTGGCGTATGATGCGGAATTTTAATCTAACTCTAGTCTTAGCACGCTTATCTAGCGCCGAGGCTAATGCACTAGCGGAAAAAAGCATGCTCTCTTCTTTTCAAATTATCACGTGCTCATTTATCGTGGAGTTCTGCCGAAGCCGGCGAGCAAAAAGCCTGCTTGCGTCAGTAGCGCTGGCCTCCTGCGCACTCGTGTCAGTGCCATCTAGCGCCGCGGACGCGTCCGCTTGGCGGTTAGATCAAAGCCTAGATTTACCCGAGGGTCTGTCGCTATCCGGCGCTTTTCGCAGCCGCTTTGAAAATGCCCGCAATTCTGTGCGCAGCGGGACACCCAATGACCAGGTGTTAACGTTTCGCACCCGCATTGACGCGAGATACAAAGAAAACGGCCGTGTGTGGCAATTCGAGGTCATGGACGCAAGGCAGCAATACGCTGACGCCGATGGGATCTTGGGCACCGGCGATGTCAACGCGCTCGACATCCAGCAGGCAAGTGTGAAACTTGCGCTTGGCTCGGAGGCTACCACGCTAAAATTGGGACGTTTTACGTCGGACTATGGCAGCAGGCGCCTCGTCGCAAGACCTATCTATCGCAACACCTTCAATGCCTTCGATGGCCTCGAATTTACGCACATAGCGCCGAATGGCAACCAAGTCGCCGTGCTTGCAACACAGCCAGTTCAGCGACTGCCGACAGACAAGGCGTCCGTACTCGATAACGACTTTGAGTGGGATAAATCGAGTAATAACCGCCGTTTCTATGGGGTATTTACAACTCAGCCCGCCCCGCTAGCAGGCAAAACCGGCGGCTACTTCGACCGGCTTAGAACCGAGGCTTATTATTTTTCCCTGCGTGAGAAAAGCGACACGATTCTAGATTCGTCGATAAACACGCTAGGTTTACGCGCCGAAGTGCGCGCGCAGCCCGGCCAGTTTGATTTCGAAGTTGAAGGGATTTTACAGCGAGGGGACAATACAAGGATTACCGCAGATGGCAGCGTCAGCCGCGGAGATCATCGAGCCGAATACGCGTTCTTCGAACTAGGTTACAGCTTCGCCGTTCCGTCGCGGCTCAGAGTCTTGTTTGAGATTGACTATGGCAGCGGCAATGACCTTGAGACTCCGCAGCGGCAGGAGCGGTTTAATCAACTCTTTGGCGTTACCGCCTTCGCTTACGGACCCACTGGCTTTTACGGTGTGTTCAATGCGAGCAATATCATCACCCCGGGACTTCGCGCGAGCTTTAATCCTATCGCGGGACTTAATCTCATGGCGTCTTATCGCCACTTTTGGCTAGCAGACAGGCGCGATTCGCTGGGGCGAACAAAACAGAGTGATCCTAGCGGACTTACTGACAGCTATATGGGCCAACATCTCGACTTGAGAGCACGCTGGGACGTGTCCCCCTTAAGCATTCGCATCGAGGTGGGGGCTGTCATTTACAAGCCCAAAGGGTTCCAAGAAAGAAATTCGGTGTTCACTTATGGCGGCGCAGAACTTACCTTTTAAGCCGCCCGCGTCTACCCTATTCAGCGCTCGATGAGGGCGTTGCCTCCAACACATCGAAAGTCAGGCCTGCATGCGCCTGCAGCCGCTCATAAAAACGCTCGTTGAATGCTGTCGCCGTGGTCCAGAACCCCCCACCGACAGACTGCTGATCGACATCACGGCGTAGGCTAATCCCCGCTTGAGCGAGCATTTTCGCCGTTGACCCATAGCCCGGGTCGCGATCGCCTGTTACGCGGGTAACGATTTTGTCTCCCGCCTCGGTAGTGCCAATGAAATGCAAATCAAACATCCCATTAAGTTGCTGCTCTGGTGTGGGTCCTTCCCCTGGCTTTGGCAAAAAGAAACGCTGAGCGAACGCCCGAATAGGCGCGATCGCCATCGCCGTCATTCCCCACTTCATGCCAAACGCGAGTTTCTTGGCTGCTTTATGACCTTTCTCGCCATCGCCTAGAAGCAGGGCTTCGTCGTAGAGGAAGTTGTTGCTGTAGTGATTTGGCCACAGGGCATTCGAGCGTAGCACTATCCGTGTGTTTATCGATGCCATGATAAAAGGTCCGGCCCACGACTTCATGTCGTCGTCATATTCGACGCCAACGCTCGGTTGCCGCAGAGTAAAGTCGTGTCCCTGAGGGCACAAAGAATAACTGTCTCTGAGCTCTGCCTGCAGAGCGGGATCTTTAGCCGCCTCGCGGTAGACATTAAGACCGCTCGCTACTGTGCCGCCAGAGGCGCCGCCCTTCATCTTGACTACGCGCATCTTCACTTTGTCGCAGTAGCTGCCGAACTGCGTTTGCGCAGCCTCTTGTAAATGCCTCACACCTAAATCCGAAGGAATCGAGTCGAAACCACAGCTGTGCACGATTCGAGCGCCCGACTGCTGCGCGAGCGCCTCGTAGCGGTCGACCATCCGCCGAATCCATTGTGGCTCACCCGTGAGGTCACAGTAGTCGACGCCACCGCGGACACAGGCTTCGATTAACAGCTCCCCATAGAGCGCATAGGGGCCCACTGTCGAGATCACCAATTCGGTCCGATCGCAGAGCTGAGCGAGGGATTCTGCATCCGCAGAATCAGCCACAATAAGCGGAATCGCCTTCGCATTCTCACCTAATTCCGCCTTCAGTTCGGCGAGCTTAGCACTAGACCGCGCGGCCATCGCCCAGCGCAGGTTCGGCTCTCGGTATTGGTTGCAAAGATAGTTGCACAGGATTTTGCCGACAAAACTTGTTGCGCCGAAAACGACTATCTCGAACTCTTTCGTGTTGACACTCATGCTGGGTTTTCCATCGAAGGGTGGGACGCGTTGGCATCTCTGGCGTGGCGATAGCTCATCCAGATTAAGAATTGCAAACCAAACAGCAGCGCTGCGGCGAGCAGATGAGTAGGCTGCACAAGGGCAGGCATACCTAAGTGGCCTAGGGTGGCACCCGAGACAACGGAAAGAACAATGACAGCAATCATCGCGAGCGTCATCTTCGTTAGCGCATGACCGAATCCGAGCGAGGTGATCAGCAATTTCGCAAGCCAGAGATTGCTAAACAAAACGATCGCCGAGAAGCTCCTGTGTACATAAAAGAACCAGGGCATAGCATCGATCCAGCTCGAACGCATTTGCTCGCCCTGCATCTTGCTAATGAGATCCGTCATCTCTCTTACTTGCGTCCCCATCGCAACCTGTAAAATAGTCATGCCAAGAACAATATAAAGCCATTTAGGAAAGCGCTGATCTAGAGCCGTCACTGGCTGCGCCGCCATTATCCCGCGACGTGCTTGGGCGACCGCATAGAGCAACACGCCAACAATAGCCAAGGCAACCAGCATGTGAACTGTGATCAGTCCCGGCATCAGATTAGACCCGACGACTTTACTCCCGAGCCAGCCCTGAAAGCCGACCATAAGAAATGCGGCTATCGAGGCTTTGGCGATAGCGGGATCGTGCGCTCGTGTGCGCCACGAGAAGAGCGCGGTCGCAAAGATCATAAAGCCGATGGAGACACCCAACAGGCGGTTCATATACTCCGTCCACGTCTTGACCACATTAAACCGTGTTTCTGCATAGCCCCTTGCGGCATAGATTTCTTGATAATTGGCCGGCAGCTGCGCCTCGCTCGTCGGNGGAATCCATTGCCCAAAACAGGTCGGCCAGTCGGGGCAACCCATGCCAGAACCAGACGCACGCACGCTCGCNCCGACCAAGATCAAAACATACACCGCNATGATTGTGATCCACGCCATGCGNCGAAATAGCACGAGGCTTCTATCGTCGCTAATGGCTTGGCTGGTGGGGTTAAGAGTCATTGTAGTCATGGGGAAATCTCGCAAGCTATCTATTATTCTAACATTCTAAAGGCGATCCATTAGGTGTCACTCAAGGGCGCGGCGCCCGGAGAAATACGTGCTTGAACTTGTTACCGCTCTGCTTGTAACCGCTCGAGCAGCGCTTTGGATGCGTACGCATCCATTCGAAGTTGTGCACGCTCTTGATACGCCCTGATGGCGCTTCTAGTTTGGCGCCCTACTCGCCCATCGGGTTCACCAGAATCGAATCCTGCAAGATTGAGCAATTCTTGTAGCTCTCGTACATCGGCCAAACTCATTGCCTGCTCATTGACTGGCATTCGCTGAATGGGGCCGCTGCCACTAAAGCGATCGGCGAGATGGCCTACCGTTAGCGCGTAAAAAGTTGAAGGATTATAGGCGAGCGTCGCCCGATAATTGCCATAGGCGAGAAACGCGGGGCCATCTGCACCGGCGGGAAGGATGACGGAGGCTTCCATATCGGCGACTGGCAGCGCTGCGCCGGACACCTGACGGATCCCAAGTGCTCGCCAGCTCTCTAACAAGCGTCGTTCAGAAACGCCGGTGAGTGAGTAATCAAAATTCGCAGGCAGTATTACCTCCCTTCCCCAGCGTTCATCCCCTTGCCAGCCTGATTGGCTTAAGAAATTGGCAGCCGAGTGAAAAATATCCGGCAAGCTGTTCCAAATGTCGATTCGGCCATCGCCATCGCCGTCCACGCCGTAGCTGAAAAACACGCTGGGCATGAATTGCAACTGCCCCATGGCACCCGCCCATGAACCTGTCATGCGCTCCGCGCCAATGTGTCCCGCATCCAGTATTCTCAGCGCGGTGATTAGCTGGTCTCTAAAAAATTGAGCGCGCCGCGGATCATAAGCAAGAGTGGCCAGTGCTTGAAGCACTGAAAAACCGCCAGTCGCACTGCCGAAGTTACTTTCTATTGCCCAAAAGGCAGCTAGATAATGCGGCTGTACATTGTATTTCGCCTGCACCTCGGCCAGCAGGTCAGCATGCTCATCGAGCAGCGCTTGACCGCGCTCAACCTGACGCGCTGTGACGCGCAGATTGAGATAGCGGGTAAAAGTCTGGACGAATTCGGGCTGACTGTTATCGTATTCGAGCACTTTTTCGAGCGGTGCCTCCAAGGTATCGAGAGCTTCGAGCGTTTCTGCGCGAATACCTAGACTCAAAGCCTCAGCCCGCAACTCCTCAACCCATTCATCGAAGGTGAGCAACTGGTTCTCGACTACTGGCTGCGCGAGGCCTATCGACGCGTAGCCTAGGCAACATAGAGAAAATAGAGTACGTAGAGAGCACAGAGAGAAAGGCAGACTCAGAAGACGCATTCGCAGCGAGCGCGCGAACAAAGACCAAGCAGACAAAGAAAGCCATGAAAGGAGAATGGCCGCAGACGGGGATTGAGCGATAGAACGAGTTGATTTCATGCCGACATGATAAAGGATGCGACAGAGAATTAGAATCATCGTCCTTGCCGTTAGAGCGCCGCCACGACAAGACCCCAGCTCGTCCTCAAGAGCACTTAATTTCTTTCCTCTTCGCTCGGGCACTGCTAGCATGATTTTGGACTTTTTAATGATCGCGTTCGTCTTGCTAGGCCTTTTGCTAGGTCTTTTGCCAGGCCTGTTGCTAAGCTCATAGCGCGTNGACAAATATACTGATTCAGCAATCGAGGCGCACGCCAGCGAGGCAGTGACTAAGTATGCTAGACCACCACCAGAACCGAAAAGCTCGCTGGATAACTCGCTGGGTAACCCTCTTGGTAACCCTCTTGGTAAAAGGCATCACAGTCACGTTAACTGGCTTCTGCAGTCTTGCCTTCGCCGCCGCAAGCGACCCTCTAGCCAACTCGGTGGACATAGCAGGCGTTGGCAACCAAACGACTTCAGCCACAACCGTTGCCGGCGAATACATAGCGTGGCGCGAATGGATAATCGACTCGCCTGAACTAGCAGGCTTCGCCTTGAATGGAAGCGACGGATTAGTCGTCGGCGATTTGGATAACGATGGCCGAGAAGACATTGTGTCCGTCCATGAGTCCGACAGCGAATACGATTCCAGCGAATTTGATCCAGATTATATTCCAGACTCAGAGGGCCATGTACGAATCGCTTTTGCAGGCGCTACCCCTTCGGATTGGGTCAATGTCACGCTCGCCGAGGGGGCAGATTCTCCCGCGCCCGAGGACGCCGATATAGCTGACGTTAATGGTGACGGCTTTCTTGATGTGATTGTCGCAGCAGAACTCTCCCACCTTATTTACCTGCAAAACCCTGGGCCCGATGACGCGAGACGAGGCGAAGCGTGGGAACGCCTCATCCTGCCTATGACGAAAGGCAATGGCTCCTACATTCGCGTGTTTTTCGCAGACCTCGATGGCGATAACACCCCTGAAGTAATCGCCGCGAATAAAGGCGCGCAGCGACCAGGGCCTAGCGACCTTGTCCGCTCGACACCCGTTTCCATTTTCTCAGTCACTGGCGATCCGCTAGTGGCCGACGCGTGGCACGAAACTGTTTTAGGACGCTACAGCGTGCCACAGAACGCGCAGCCGGTGGATCTTGATGCTGATGGGGACCTTGATATCGTCGTAGGAAGCCGCGGGGAAAACAGACTCGCTTGGTTCGAAAATCACAGCAGCCTCGGGCAGCTGAGTTTCATTGAACACGCCATCGGGATAGTCGGCGGTACAGCCTCGGGGTTTAACCTCGAGTACGCCGATCTCAACAACGATGGCCGAACGGACATCATCGGCGCGATTGGTACAGAGTCACTAGCCTCCTCCCTTGGATGGCTAGAACAACCAAAGGATAAAGATAGCGCTTGGATTCATCACCCAATTGGCAGCTTGGCACCCGACGCTATAACCGGCATTGTCCTGACCGATATCGACGGCGACGGCGATAGCGATGCCTTCGTAGGCAGTTACAGTAGCGGACCCCGAGAAGGCGACGGCGAGGTGAAAGCAAGCGACGCACTCGGCCGCCTCGCGTGGTTTGAAAATCCCGGTGCAACCAAAGTCATCTCCTCGGTTTGGCCGCGCCACGATGTCTCGAGACGCAAGCGCGGCATGTTCGATAAATTCATCGCAAGAGACATCGATGGCGATGGTGACATTGACCTTCTTGGCACTCGCGGCAACAGTGCACCGTTTGATGGGGTTTTCTGGCTTGAGCAGCAACGCGCGGAAGAACCAATCGCGCGCTTTACCCCTGCTCGACAAAACGAAAGTCCAGAAATGCCTCTGCCCTAAGCGAAACTCAAGTCACCACGCCCGATCTTATTCCTTGGCGCTCAACTAAAGTCTTGTTATCTTTGAAACTAACATTCTCCCGCAAAGCTTATGCGTTGGCGGCCACAATTAAAACTTCAACCTCCCCTCTGGAGAGCCATATGTCTTTATTTCCGACCTCGCACCAAAAATTATCTGGCTGCACAAAACCCGTCTTGCGTGATTGGCTAGCCACCGCCGCAGTGGGAGCCTTTTTTTCGCTGCCCCTCAGTGCCGCGGAAATCGATCCGAGTGGCCCTTCCCCCTACAATTTCAACACCCAAACTTGGATGCAACCGTTCGCTGCCGACGGGCTTTCTTGGGGCGGGACTTCTGGCGTGTATGTCGAATCCACCGAGCGCATCTTCGTTCTCCAACGCGGAGAGACTCAATTACCGAACCCAGTGCCAGGTGAGTACACGAACTTTGCAGGCTCATTGGGATGGAACGTGCTTCGTGGTCGCGGACGTGTTTGGCAAAACTGCCTGTATGTCATTAACGCTGAAGGTGAGCTTCTAGAAGTCTGGGATCAATGGGATCACCTGTTCACTGGCACCGACGGACCGGGACCACATCGCATTCGCATGAGCCCTTATGACGAGGAAAAGCGGCTGTGGCTCATCGATGAAACCGGCCATATCATCTATGTCTTCTCGAATGACGGCGAAAATTTGTTAATGACTTTAGGTGAGAAAAACGTCGCTGGCGAAGACGAAACCCATTACGCACAACCACAAGACGTCGCGTTCTTGCCAGACGGTAAATTTTTGATCGCCGACGGCTTAAGAAATACACGAATAGTCGTGCGCAATGCCGATGGCAGCTACCGTTCCGAGTTTGGCGAGCGCGGTAAAGAGGCGCACCAATTCAGCAGCGTTCACTCGCTCGCACTGGGGCCAAACGAACGCCTTTATGCGCTCGACCGCGACAACCGCGACATAAAAGTCTTTCAACAGATCGCCGCACATGATTCAGATCGCTACCCAGACTACGAATACGTCACCACCTGGGGCGGACTGGGCATGCCACTAGACATTACAGTGAGCGAGGACAGTGCCTGGGTAACAGACCTGAATCCGCCAAAAATCGTGCAGTTCAATTTAGACGGGACACGCCATTACTCATGGAATCTTCCTACCGAGGGGCCAGATTTCTGGATCGAAATGCATTCATTGTCTGTCGATGTAAACGGCAACCTCTACGGGACTGATAATCAGGCAGGCAGACCACAGATGCTGTCGCCCAAGGTAGATGCAGATCCGGCGCTAATTGTGAAGCGTCCTTATATACCGCGCTGAACGCCCCTAGGGTTAGCGAGAACTGGTTCGCGATGAGTACGGCCGCTACGTATTTATAGGCAGCGTCATCGCTNGTTGTNAAGGATNTANAGCAGAATATACCGACTTATCTATCAGATAGGAGGCGAGGCGACACTATGTACGGAATGATCCACAAAGCGATACGAGATATGGTTAAAACTGTGCACGGCGAGCAAGCCTGGCTATCTGTTTTGAATGAATCCGGAGCCGCAGACGGGGACTTTCTGTCGCTGCGTAGCTACAACGACGAGATCGCTTACAATCTTGTTGGGGCGTGCTCGAAAATTTTAGGCGCCCCAGCAGAAGCTTGCCTCGAGGATTTTGGGCGATTCTGGATTCTGGTCACAGCCTCTGAACACTATGGAGACATGATGCGCAGCTATGGGCAGGACACGTTCAGCCTACTGGGCAAAATGGACGAAATGCATGAACGCATAAGTTCGACCTTCTCTGGTTATAAACCGCCCTATTTCACTGTAGAGGTACTCGATGAACACCATTATTTATTACACTATCGAAGTATACGCGCAGGGCTAAGTCCTTTTGTTATAGGCCTAGTTCTTGGGCTGGGTGAGTTTTACAGTGAGCCGGTTAGCATCGCTCTCGATAAAACCGAGAATGCAGACGGGGGAGAATATTCGGTTTTTTCGGTAACCCGTGGTATGGCTGCCGGCGCGTAAAAAAGACAATGAGCTCAAGCCTCGACCTTTGCCTACGACTTTTTCCCTATGTGATCTGCATGGACGCCGACGGCCGCATTAATTTTGTTAGTGACCAGCTGTCCAACCGGTTGGCTAGAGACCTTATCAACAGCACGCTCGCCCAGAGCTTCACCATACTGAATCCCGCCCCTCATGCGCTAGATTGCACACAGATTGGCGATCAACATATTGGTAAGCTTTTCTTGATGCATACCGCAGACAAAAGTATGGCGCTTCGGGGCCAGATCGTTGACGGCACACTTCAGGAAAAAAACGCCTACTTCTTTGTTGGAGCGCCGTGGAGCTCCTGGCTCTACGAGAACGGCAAAAGAATCGCGCTCGGCGCCGATGAATTCCCGATTCAAGACAGCCAACTCGAGCATCAAATGTATCTGACAACGCAAAATATGATGCGCGCAGATTTAGAAGAGCTTGGAGATGAATTAGGTCGAGCACGTGTCAAGGCTGAGGCAGCAAACCAAGCCAAAACAGAATTCGTCAAACACATTAGCCACGAAATTCGCACGCCTCTCAATGGTATAATCACGTCACTTGCCCTCATGGCCGAGCCCTCGACCGAAGCCCCACTCGAGCGCCTGCTGACGATAGCCAATACCTCTGCACACGCACTCATGGACCTAGTAGACGACGTTCTGGACTTTGCGCGCATAGAGCAAGGGCTAACCGCGAGCGATCCGGTCGTCTTTAGCCTTCATGAATTCGCTCGTGATCTGGAGACATCGTTTACGGCGCGCGCAATCGAGCGCGGCATGAAAATGCACTTTTACCTGGCCGACGACCTGCCTGATTTTATTCAGTGTGACAAAAAGGCGTTTCATAAAATCTGTCTAAACTTAATCAGCAACGCCATAAAATATTCCAAGAGCAGGCTGTTAGAGATCAATTTCTCCACACGACTTGCGCAACCCAACACCACAGACCCTCACTCGCTACTCTTCGAATGCGCCGATTACGGTATCGGAATCGCAAAGAGCGATCAGGCGTCGGTATTCGAACCCTTTTGGACATCGGCCGAGGTCAAGCGAGGCAATGAGCAAAGCACAGGCCTCGGGCTTTCCATAACCCGCGAACTCGCACAGGTTTTGGGCGGTGAACTTACTCTCGAATCAGAAGTGGGCAGCGGNGCAACGTTCACCTGCAAAATNCCTATNACCTTGTCNTCACAAGCGCCTTCAACCGGCGAGAAGCAAGACTTAAAAAATCACTCTCACGCTCAATTTAATGGCCGAGTTTTANTGGTCGATGACAATGCGATTAATCTAGAGCTCGGGACTATTTTACTTAAGCGCGCGGGTCTTGAGGTTACTGTTGCCAGTGATGGGCGGGAAGCCGTCGACTTAGTGCGTGAGAATGAGTTTAATTTGGTTTTCATGGATATAAGCATGCCTATTATGGGAGGTATAGAATCGACGGAAACCATCCTTGCCCTCCCCAACAAATCCGACACAGTGATTGTCGCGTTAACGGCAAACGTCTCGAGCGACGACATCGCCCGTTATAAACAGGCTGGAATGCTCGATACGCTCATCAAACCTATCAACCAGAGCGAGCTATTGAAGCTCTGTGACGCTTATCTCGATCCGGCTGATACGGCACTTGCAGCTTCCGAGCCGGCGCTGAGCGCCGGCCGCGTCGCTGATGAGATGATTAGCGAGGCCGAGGATACTCATGCGCTATTGGACACTGCGCGCCTGCGACAACTGAAAGACGATATTGGCGAAGACAATGTCGATCGCATTGCCCTCTTGTTTCTCGATGAGACACGCTCTCGTGTGACAGAACTGGGCGAATTTCTCCGTTCAGGACAAATTCAAGACATTGCGAGCTCTGCGCATCGATTAGCGAGCAGCTGCCTTGCCTTTGGGCTACTGCGCCTCGGTACCGCGCTGCGCGAGGCCGAAGCCTCCGCCAAAGAAGGGAATCTGCCAACCCTAAAAGCTGAGGCGTTAAATCAGCTACTCGACCTTTCACTCGCCGAGCTTAAGCACACCCTCCGCTAGCCCAATCCCACGAAACAATCTGATACCAATAAAACCTGTGGGTACGCTTAGCCCTCGCTTAGACTGTATCACATTGTAACCATGCGTAATCGAGCAACAATCGTGAAGAGAAACCAAAAGTAGTAGTGATTGAAGACGATATTGTCTTTGCCAATTTGTTAGAGCTGAGTCTTCGCAATAACGGCTACGATGCCTATATTATCGCCACCGCTAAAGAAGCAATTGACTTCATCCCTGCATCTAAAGGCGTTGACCTGTTCATCGTCGACTATGACCTAGGCGATGTAAAGGGCAACGGGTTAGACCTCTGCCGCAAGATCAAGGCCTATGCTCATAAGCCGGTTGTAATGCTCACCGGAGAAACCTCTACCGATACGACTGTCGCCTGTCTATATGCGGGCGCCGACCAGTATGTCTTAAAACCCTATGACCTCAAGGAGCTACTCGCCCGCATTCATAGCGCCCTGCACAATCAACCTAAACCGTCGAAAGATACAAGCAGTCATAAGCTCTTGGTCAACGACGTCGAGTTAGATGGCATGGCAAGAACCCTCTCTTGCGGGCCCACGAGTGTCAAACTCACAGAGCGGGAGCTCGCTGTCGCTGAAGTGCTCTTTACTAATCACAATACCGAAATTAAGCGTGACTACATCTACTCGGCCGTTTACGGACATCAAATGAAAGCCTTTAGCCGCGCCGCAGACATTTTGATCGCGCGCTTTCGCAAAAAATTAAGAGAGATTAGTGACGACCTGCTGATCCTACCAACGCGCAGTGCTGGCTACATTCTCGTATCCAAAAGCAACGCACGAGTAGAAAAATAGTTTCCCGAGAACACCCCTCTATGACTGAGAACAACGCAGCAGCGTTCGATAAAAATGCATTCAACACATTGCTCGGCAGCGACGACGCCTCCTCGCTTTCTCCCCTATTCGATCGCGCGTTAGAATCGCTTACACAGTTTGTGAACGCAGACAATTTCGACTACTTCGACTACTCGCAGCTTGAATTTGACGCACATAAACTCAAGACAACTTGCACACAACTGGGGGTAAAAAGGCTCGCGAATGTCTTCTTGTCATTAGAACATGCTGCGGCCCAAGGCGACGCAGCGCGCTGCGATGCACTTATAAGAATGCTAAAATCCGAGTTCGCACAAATCCAAGATTCACTGCGACGCCACTCCGAGCTTCTGATGCGAGAAGCGAAACCTAGCTCATAGGCCGCTCGCATGCTATCGTTCCCTTATTAGAAATTAGCGTCACAGTTGGGATTATGCAAAAGAAAATTCTTGTTTTAGATGACGATTTAATCATCACAGAAATACTGGGACAACTAGTTAAAAACCTTGGTCACTACCCTGTGATCGCCCACAATGCGCCGATTCTTGCGTCTGCCAAAATAAAAGAATTTGACGCCATTCTGCTCGATCTTTGGCTATCGGACTCCTCGGCTGAGGAGTCGCTGGAAGCGATAGCNAGNCAGGCTTTTCGCGGGCAAATCGTTTTAATTTCAGGCTTAGAAAATNAAGCGTTGGAAGAGGCTTGCGAACAGGGTCGNANCTTGGGCTTGCGCGTTACCGGTNTTCTTCGAAAACCAATCAACGCCGACTCACTCAAAGCGCTTCTCGCCGACCTTGAGTACTAGCCAATCACCACGCTAGACATTAACGCACTATTTCTTAACTAGCATATAGCCCGAGTTGCGGGTTGGTATGATCACGTAATCGTCGGTAACAAGTTTTAGCTTCTTTCGCAGACGTGCGACCAGAATATCAACGGCGCGACTGAAGGGCTCCATCGCGCGGCCGAAGATTGCGAAATAGATATGCTCTCTCTCCATTTCGATACCCATACTACCCAATAGGCTTTCAGCAAGGCTCACCTCACGCTGAGTGAGCTTGGTTTCGTTGTCCCCGCAGCTAAGCACTCGGCTTCGCCCCTGAAGCGTAAGCGTTAGTTTTTCGGCGTCCCCACTCGATTCGAGATAAGAGACGGCAGCTCGTGCCCACCCCTTTAGAACCACATGGATTCTTGCCACCAGTTCATCGAGCTCGTAAGGTTTGGTCACATACTGCTCGGCACCGGCATATAGACAGGCAACAGTGGTTTCGACGTCGTCTTCTCCCGTTAGCATGATGACCGGATAAGCGCCCTTAGATTTGATCCGTCGACACAGATCTAATCCATTAATATTCGGCTTATCTAGATGAAAATCGATGATGAAAAGGTCTACCGGGTTAGCGCTGATAGAGCCAAGATATTTTAGGAAGGCGTCGATTGTGTCGAAGCGCTGAGTAGTAAAGGCATTTTTATGGAGACCTGCGCACAGAATTTCGCCAAACACTGCATCGTCGTCTACTACTACAATGTGTTTTTTCACTTGAGAGGCCTTTGATCTAACGCGACTGGTGATACAGGATGATACCTACACTTCGCAACTTTTCAATTAAATTTGGCCTTTAACGTAGTGGGCTTACCTCTTTACAGGCAACCAGCGAGGGCGTGAACTCTGCGATCGATCCGCTCTCACTTCGTTTTCAATTCACTTTCAATTCACTCGCATTTCATTCTCAATTCGTTGCTTGCAAAGACAAAAGCCCCCTACTTTTCACACAGGAGGCTTTTGATTATGATGCCGTCATTGGCTGAAGGGCCAACTGCTTCGCAGGCGCTTACAGGCCCGGAACAACGCCGACATAGCCAGCATTCCACCACAGGTGGACCAATATGCTCAGCACATAGCCCATTGCGATGACAGGCGTCCACTTGAGATGCCCGAAGAACGTGTACTTGCCCCTCGCCTGCCCCATTAGTGCAACACCTGCCGCCGATCCTATCGAGAGCAAGCTGCCACCCACACCAGCTGTCAGTGTCACCAGCAACCACTGCATTTCATCCATCACAGGGTTCATTTGTAGGATAGCGACCATCACCGGAATATTATCGACTATGGCGCTTAGAACACCCACCAGGCTATTCGCAAGCGTTGGCCCTAAGCCTTCGTACATCCATTCACTGGCGAAAGAGAGATACCCTATAAAGCCAAGTCCCCCTACGCACATAATTACGCCAAAGAAGAACAACAGCGTATCCCACTCCGCGCGAGCTACCTGTTTGAAGCTATCGAATGCTCCAATATCACCTACCTGTCCATATTCAGCCTCATCGTTCGGATGCGGCTTGTGTGTCATCTTGAGGTAATAACCATAGATTTTGAGCAGCGCGAGGCCCGTCATCATGCCTAAGAACGGCGGAAGATGAAGGAAATTGTGGAAACTAACTGCAATGGCAATCGTGCAACCAAACAAACCAACGATTACCCATGCACCTCGCTTAATACGAACCGACTCCTCCGCTACCGCAGGAACCTCTGTAGAAACCGCGAATTGCATGATAAACGCTGGTACAAGATAATTCACAACCGACGGTACGAAGAGCGAGAAGAAGGTGGCGAAGGGAATTAACCCACTCTGCCAAACCATCAGCGTGGTGATATCACCAAACGGTGAAAAAGCCCCGCCGGCATTAGCGGCAACAACGATATTGACGCAACTCACCGCGACAAACTTCGCATTGTCCTTACCCACCGCCATCACTACCGCGCACATAACCAGTGCAGTGGTCAGATTATCTATCAGGGGTGAAAGGAAAAAGCTGAGTAAACCGGTAATCCAGAATAGTTGACGGTAACCTAGTCCTTTACTGACAAGGAATGTACGCAGGCCTTCAAAAACGCGTCTCTCACTCATCGAGTTGACGTAAGTCATCGCCGCGAGAAGGAATAAGAATAGCTCCGCAAATTCGATTAGAAACTCGCGGACTGATTCTTCGACGATATGATCATAGCCTTGCTGGGCGTAAACGAACGCGATCATCGCCCAAATTACCCCTGCCGCTAAGATTACCGGCTTAGATTTTGGCAGGTGAGTATATTCCTCGCCTATGACCAACGCATACGCGGCAATAAACGTGAGGATTGATGCAAGACCAACCCAGCTAGAGGTTAGATCTAAACGATCGTGACCCGCTTCTGCGCCAAAGGCGAGGGGTGCAACAATCAGGGTTAGGGGGACTAAAAACAGGGCGAAAACGCGCTTTAACATGAACCATCCTTTGTTCGCCTCATGAGCGAAGCTTCTTTTTGTAGAGGGGTAAAAGTAGGTTGATTAGGCCTATTTGGCAAGTAATAAGTCGTTACATTGGTAAAACTAATGCCGTTAGACAACGTCCCAGAATAGAGTTACTGTGCCGTCATAATAAAAAGCAAAAAGGAGCAGTTTTTGGAATTAAAAGCTCAGGCTCTATTCCCCAGCGTTGTTTGGGGCACAGTATTCGACGATCACGTGGCACTCAACAAAGAATTGCTCGCGCTCGCCTACGAACTTCGCGAAAAAGATGCCCGCGGGGTAAGCCGGACGAATGTCGCCGGCTGGCAGAGCAATAACATTCTTCAAGAACTGCCTGAATTTGCGCAAATGAACCAACGAATCCTGCAGGCCTGTGAGCGCATAGCCGAATCTCAACACTTTATGCCTGGGCTCACATTCGATCACCAAGCCTGGGTCAATATTAGCCCGCCAGGCGCCTCTAATCAGGTGCATTTCCACGCCAATTGCTACTTTAGCGGTGTTTACTACATCAGCCTAGATGCCCCTAAATGCGGTAGCCTATTTTTCCGCGACCCACGCACCGCGTCGAGAATGATGCCGTATCCCACGACCAAGCAAACCTCATTCACAGCAACCGAAATTAAAATGCCCCCAGAACCCGGCCGACTCTATATCTTTCCCGGCTGGCTGGAACACGGCGTAGAGATAAACCAAAGCGCATCCGACCGAGTAAGCATCAGCTTTAACGTAACCGCGCGCGTCAAAAATTAACCGACTCGAATCGATCGCACACACCCCCAAAACAGAATAAAGGGGTCAGACCCCTTTATCGCAGCCTTTCCAAACA
>JGI20153J14295_10001191_pt1 | contig 20510 bp, 17 predicted proteins | sample COG_03_FD_14295 | JGI IMG/M metagenome (IMG submission 14295) | reverse complement strand
TAATCACCCATGATTTAGGCATGGCGTTTCGGTAATGCGATAAATTTACGGTGATGGATAAAGGTAACGTCGGCATATCTGGCTACAGACATCCGACAACATCTAGGTTGATTGCGCGTTTGGGGCAGCCCAATGAAACAAGAATGCTATTTGAAGAAGTCGACGATGGTGAAGTCTCAGGTCGTATCGATATTGCACGCGCCATAGCATTGAACCCTAAGTTGCTTATATCAGATGAACCCACATCTGCTTTACAGGCATCTGATCAGGAAAAGGCATTACGATTATTGGGGCGCTTGAGGCAAGGATTTAACTCAATTTTCCTATTGATACGTCATGATCTTACCGTTATTTATTTGTTAAACCAAAGAATTCTCGTTCTGCAATCTAAAAAAGTTGTTGGGATCAGACAAACTGAGGAACCCATGCACCAACCGGGGCATTGACTCACTAAAAGCAGCTCGAGGCAATCCCAAAATTTGCTACGTGAGACTAATAATTATTATTTTAATATTAAGAATTGGAGTTTATATGTCTGGTCTGAGTGGATTAAACAAAAGTCCTAACGGCGTTATTGTAAGTGTCGTTCAATTACAATTGCCCGTTGTCGAAACAAAAAAACAGCTTACCGCGCAGGCGGCTATTATAGTGTCAATGGTGGCCAAGGCACGTCGAAATTTAGCTGGCTGTGACCTTGTGGTTTTTCCAGAGTATTCCTTGCATGGACTCAGCATGGCTACCAACTCTGAGATTATGTGCGCGGTTGACGGGCCAGAAGTCCAGTCTTTTCAACAAGCCTGTATCGATAATAACATTTGGGGTTGTTTTTCAATTATGGAAATTAACCCAGATGGTAACCCTTATAATACCGGTTTAATAATCGACAACTTTGGGGAGATAAAACTAAATTACCGGAAGATGCACCCATGGACACCGGTGGAACCTTGGGAACCTGGGAACGTTGGCGTCCCCGTTTGTCCCGGCCCCAACGGCAGCACATTGGCCCTTATTATTTGCCACGATGGAATGTTTCCAGAAATGGCCAGAGAATGCGCCTACAAGGGTGCTGACATCATGTTACGCACGGCAGGATACACCGCTCCAATACGAGAAGCATGGCGTTTCACGAACCAAAGCAATTCTTTCTGTAATTTGATGGCGACAGCCAATGTATGTATGAGTGGCAGCGATGGTTCATTTGATTCCATGGGTGAAGGTATGATTGTTAATTTCGACGGAACCATATTAGCTTACAGTAGTAATGGTCGTTCTAATGAGATCATTTCTGCGGAAATACGACCTGACCTGATTCATGAGGCGAGGATTAATTGGGGTGTCGAAAACAATATCTATCAGTTAGGGCATCGAGGTTACGTTGCCATTGACGGGGGAGCAAAAGATTGCCCTTATCAATTTATGCGAGATCTAATGGCCGGTGAGTATTGTTTGCCATGGGAAAATGACATAAAGGTAGTTGATGGCACTAGCTGTGGCTTCCCAAAATCCAAACGAAAATATAATGGCTAACTGATGTACAAATATTGGCATATTAAGCCTCAACCACTTATAACCCTAAACCCAAATGCCGCCATATTATTTATTATAAATATAAAACGGGGTTTTCAGCACAATGCATCCAAATTGCGAACCCCGTTATTTAAACTTAGCCCTAAAGTCCTGCTGTTTCCCGTCACTTTTTTATCGTAGCAGTCATGGTCACCATCAGCTGCGAATTTAAACTAGACATAATATTTTCAATTAGTGGAATAGCTATAGATCTTTAGGTAATTCCTGCCCACCTAAACATAACTGAGCAACAAGACTGATCAATGTTCTAGCGTCTAATTTTAATTATTTATCATATTACACTTTAATTTACACTTACAGAACTTAAATTAAATAGCCCCCTAAAGTCTTGATGAAAGAGAATTCGGGATTTATCAACACGCAACCCTAAACTTACCATCAGATTTTAACTATATAAACTGTACTGGATTTTGCCAAATTGCCAAGGCTAAACAACCGTCTTTTGAATATACATCATGAATAGTGTCCTTACTGTGAATCAACAAGCTCCCCTTTTTGTAAATTCCATTTGCATCCTGTTGTGAGCCGTGCAAAATAAAAATATTCTCGTAACCTATATGTTCATGCGCCGCTACACGGGCATCGGCTTCATAATGAAGCAGCGCTGCACTCATGCCGTCATCATTTTCCCGATAAAAATAGGAAACATGAACTCTTGGTCGTAGCTCTTGCCACCTTCGCTGTTTAAGCGTTTTTTCAANATCCAACAAATCGTGGACAGCTATTCTTTTAAANATTTCATCCATAACAACGCTCCAAGGCCTCACGAAGTGTCACACTATCGGTGCTCCACCCAACAATACCACCTTGTGCGGTGATCATTTCTATCGTGCTACGTTTAAATTCCGGAAAGTAACTTTCTGTACAGTCTTCCAATAACAAACATTCAAAACCTCGATCGTTTGCCTCGCGCATTGTCGTTTGCACACAGACTTCAGTAGTTACGCCAGCGACAAGTAAATGAGTGCAACCGAGTGTTTTTAAGTGACTTGCAAGTTGAGTATTATAAAAAGCTCCCTTGCCAGGTTTAAGTAATTCCAATTCTCCTTCTATCGGCCTTAACTCGTCAATTATTTGGTTACCCGCAGAATCATTAATTAAGATTCTACCCATTGGTCCTGTGGTGCCAATTTTTAAGTTAGTGTTCCCCCGGTTTAATTTTGCTGGCGGGCAATCTGACATATCTGATTTATGTCCCTCACGAGTATGAACCACAGGAACTCCTAAGCTCCGGCAATGTTTAAGCAGCGCTTTAAGCGGATCAATAACGGACCGTAATAGGCTGACATCGTTGCCTAGACTTTCGCCAAATCCACCGGGTTCCAAAAAATCTTTTTGCATATCAATAATTATCAAACAGGGTTTATTTATTGATAACGGATACGGGTAAGGCTTTGCGGCAACAAATTCACCGTCAAGTGGCTTGTTCATAGTTGTGCTCTCCTCTGGGTGCGTTCCTTTGCATATGTCCAGCCATGGCCTGGCCTATAGATACCAGATCTGCATTTTCTGGTGTAGATTCCATTATGAACTCCCCGTTTGACATTACAAAAAAACGATCGCTCATTTGCATGACCTCCTCGAGATCTTCCGAGACCAATAGAACCGCCGCTCCGTCGTTACGGGCCAGCATAATTTGCTGTCGTATGTAGGCTATGGAACTAAAATCTAGACCAAAACAAGGATTTGCAACTATTAAAACGTCTACTGAGTTAGAAAGCTCTCGTGCTAAAACGGCTCGTTGAATGTTACCACCAGAGAGGTTCCCAATGGGTTCAAATGCCGAGGGTGTTTTGACATTAAATTTAAGAATTAATGATTTAGCTTGCTGGATGATTTTACTAAAACTTAAAATACCGAAGCCTGAACTCATTGAGGTCAAATCAAAATTTCTCAGCGCCATATTCTCCGCAACACTTAAGTTTGGCACACAAGCGTTACGCAAAGGTTCCTCAGGTAAACAAAAAACCTTCGCGGCTTGTAAGTTTTTTCGAGTGGGTGAAAAAGGTTTCCCATCTACTGCCAATGAACCACTCTTGATTGCTCGTTGTCCGCTTATACCGGAAACAAGTTCACTTTGTCCATTTCCTGAAATTCCGGCAATTCCAACGATCTCACCTGCCAAGACGGTCAAATCAATATTTTTCACAGCGAGCAAACCACGATCGTTGTTAATACTTAACTTTTCAACACTAAAGCTTTTGTTAGAAACATTCGGCCATGCCTTGCGTTGCAGTGGCTTTACTGTCATTTTTTCACCCATCATCATCTCAGAAAGCAATAATGGTGTTGTTTTTGTTACTGAACAACTGCCAACGAACTGGCCTTTTCGCAACACGGTGACATCGTCTGAGTACTGCATAACTTCGCGGAACTTGTGAGTTATCATTAGCACAGTTAAGCCAAGCTTATTGGCCATTCTTTTTAACTCGGTTAGAACAAAATCTGCTTCCTGGGGTGTTAAAACCGATGTTGGTTCATCTAAAATTAGTATTTTTGTATCGAGTAGAAGCTGTTTCGTAATCTCCAACTTTTGCTTCTCACCCGCAGATAAGCTTGATACTTTTTGCTTTAAATCAAAACTAAAAGGCAAATCTTTTAGTTTATTGGTAATTAACTCTGCTTCATTTCTCCAGTTAACCCAGCGCGGTATGATTGGTCGAGCCAATACAATATTCTCTAGAACCGTCATATTGTCAATGACCGTAAAATGTTGATAAACCATACCAATCCCAGCCAATGCAGCTTGTTGCGGTCGGCTAATCTCAGCCTCTTGGCCGGCAACTGTAATTTGGCCCTCATCAGGTTGGTAATAACCCATTATGCACTTCACTAGGGTACTTTTACCGGCGCCATTTTCACCTAACAAAGAATGAACGGTTCCTCTGCGCAAGCGCAATGTAACATTTTTTAGCGCAATGGTGTCTCCGAAGCGCTTGCTGATATTTAACGCCTCAAGAATCGAGTCATTGGTTGAAATGTTATGTTTTTCTTGCTGCTCAGTGTTGTCTGAGGTGGCAAAGTACTTATCATCGGCAATTTCATTACCTTCTGATGAATTATCGGCAGCTGCTATGTAATCAACGGTATTATCAGTCATAGTCATGGTCTTGGCCTAGGTGATTTGATCCAGTGTAGTTAAGACTGATTTCGAATCAGCAACTGCCCCAAACACGCCACCTTGCATGGTCACCATGTGCAATGCGGCTAGATGATTAGCGTTATCCGTTGCACCACAGCAATCGCTCACCACAACACATTCATAACCGCGGTCGTTAGCTTCGCGCATAGTTGTGCTGACGCATACGTCTGTAGTGATTCCGGTGAGAATTAGATTTCGGATGCCCTGTAGGCGTAAGATCATGTCCAGGTCAGTTGCATAAAATGACCCTTTTCCCGGTTTATCAATTATGATCTCACCCTTCATTGGGTAGAGTTGTTCGATAATATCCCACCCTGGTTGGCCCCGAACCAATATTCGCCCCATGGGACCTGCGTCGCCAATGCCTGCTCCAATTTGCTGACTCCGCCAGCGCTTGTTTTTGGGCAGATCGGAAAGATCGGCGCGATGACCTTCTCGAGTATGAATAATTGGCATCCGCATTGAGCGCGCTTTTTCCAATAGTTTTTTAATAGGCTTAATTGGCGCCTGAGTTAAACTTAAGTCGTAACCCATTGCATCAACATACCCACCTTTACCGCAGAAATCAGTTTGCATATCTATTATAACTAACGCGGTATTTTGCGTATTTAGCTGACCATCGAAAGGCCAAAGATAGGGTTGTGAATTAACAGTTGTGCTCATAATTAATCCTTAGCGAGTGAATTCACCCGGCATGCCCTCAAGGGTTTTGTCAGCCGATGAAGATAGCACTAATATTATTAACGTTAAAAAATATGGTGCCGCGTTAAATAGGTAATAGCCCCAGGTAATTCCAACGGCCTGAAGTGACGGGCCGAGGGCCGCAGCCGCACCAAAGAGTAAACTCGCGAAAAAACAATAGATCGGGTTCCAACGGGCGAAAATAACCAAAGCGACAGCCATTAACCCTTGTCCACTAGAAAGACCTTCGTTCCAACTGCCAGGGTAATATAACGATAAATACGCGCCTCCGATGCTGGCCATCGCGCCCCCAATCATCGTACTTGCCCAACGAATTTTACGACTGTCGAAGCCTAACGCTCGTGCCGCACTGTCACTTTCACCAGCGACTCGAACCATCAATCCCCAGCGGGTATTTTTCAATACAAAATACAAAACAGGTACTATGGCTATACCTATAAAAAAAAGTACATTGATTTCCATAGCGGCCTGAATGATTGGAGAGTCACTCCACAAACCTAGGGATACTGCTGGCAAACGAGGTGCTGTCGGTTGAATAAATGCCTTACCAAAAAAGAATGCCAAACCTGTAGCAAAAATCATCAGTGCTATACCAACTGCAATATGACTTACCCTTTTGTTTTGACATAAAAAAGCATGCAAAAAACCAAGCACGACCCCGCTTCCTGCCGCGGCAATTACACCTAAAAATGGCGATTCACTGTAATAGGAAACGGCATAGGCCACCATCGCTCCCATAACCAAATTACCTTCTAGACCTAAGTTAATGCGCCCGCTGCGTTCAGTTAAACATTCACCTAAACTCACAAATAAGAACGGTGTACCGACTCGTACCGCCCCACCGAGCACTGCTATCAGAACTCCCCATAGGCCAATATCGGTTGTCATACAGAAACCCCTATTGATTTATTTTTAAAGAAAGGCATTCGACCATAGAGTGCTTCACTGCCAAGTATCACCACGAACATCATGCCCTGGATAACCTCAACTGACGCATCAGGTAAGCCATGTCGGCGCTGCAGCAGACCACCCGCGGCTTGTATGCCGCCCATCAAAACAGCAAATGGGATAATTGCTAATGGGTTATGTCTCGCTAGAAAGGCTACTAAAATACCGGCATAGCCGTAACCGGAGTTAAGTGAACCATTGGCTCGACCATGCACGGCAGCCACTTCAATAACCCCGGCCAGACCGGCACAAGCGCCGCCAATAAAACAACTAATCACGATCATTTTGCCAACCGATATACCGGCTAATTTGGCTGCTCTTGGGTTACCGCCGACAATAGACACAGAGAAACCAAAGGTCGTACGAAGTGACACAAACCAAAGTAGTAGACACAATAAAATACCAAACACGATACCCCAGTGGATAGAGCTTTCACCAATCACACCCAGCATATTGGCTTCACCAATGTGAAAGCTACTTGGTTTATTTAGAGTTTCTGGATCTTTCAGCATTCCAAAAACTAAAAAATTTAGTATCGCAATAGCAATATAATTTAGCAGTAGGGATGAAATAGTCTCATTAACACCGCGGTAATAATTCAGGAAACCGGCAAGGGCGATCCACAGCCCACCACTCATTGCACCGCTAAGCATCATTGCCGTCAAGATGAATATGGGTGAATTTCCAGATAACGAAATTCCGGTAATTGCTGAAAATAACCCACCAATGACCATCGCTCCTTCACCACCAATGATCACCAAGCCCGCCCTTGCCGGAATCGCGGTACAGAGTGCCGTTAACAATAATGGGGCCGCACGAACCAGTGTATTTTGAACAGAAAACCAACTACCAAATGAACCTTTGTAAATGGTTTTAAAAACAGCAATAGGATCGTTACCGGTGCTGGTTATAAATAATGCGATAAGCAACACTGAAAACAATAAAGCGACTGCTGTAACGATTATTGGTTCTAGAGTTTTTTGCATTGAGAGTGTCTCGAAAGGCGACTGGAAATGACGAACGCCGAATGTATCGGGCTCGTCATTTTGGAATTATGGCTGCGTTAGCCAATAACACCCGCAACCATCCAATCCATACTTTCCAAGGTAATGTCGGTTTGTTGATAGGCTTTTCCAGCTGGAATTACCTCATTTCCCTTATTATCTTTTATTGGTCCTTTGAAGATAGAGAAGCCACCTGCGACCAGTTGCGCTTTTGCAGCTTCTGCATCAGCCTTTGCGGCCGCCGTTACTGAAGGTCCATATGAGGACGATTTAACAATACCCTCTTTTAAACCACCCCGAACCAGGTTAGGTATTTTCTCACCCTTAATGATTTTTTCAGCGTACATAGCATAAACGCTGCTCCAGTTCCACTCGGCACCTGTTAAAAAGCCTTTAGGCGCCAATGCAAGGTTATTCGTATGATAGCCACACGAATATACTCCGCGTTTTTCGGCCGTTTCGACAACGACTTTCGGGCTATCCACATGACAAGTTAGTACATCAATACCCTGATCGATCATACTTGTTGCAGCTTCTGCTTCTTTCACTGGGTTGGCCCAACCACCGGTAAATACAACATTGGTGGTTATAGCTGGATTTACACTTTGAGCGCCTAGGGTAAAAGCATTAATGTTTCGCAAAACCTGCGGGATAGGAATCGCAGCAACAAAGCCAAGTTTACCTGTTTTACTCATATGACCGGCAACTATACCTGACAAATAGACCGCCTCGTCGATGTAACCAAAGTAACTGCCTACATTTTCAGGATGCTTGCTATCATCATATAAACCGCCGCAATGCAGGAACATTACATCTGGATATTTCGGGGCAATTTTTAGGATGTGAGGATCAAAATATCCAAATGAAGTTGGGAACAATATTTGAGCACCATCCAATTGAATCATACTTTCCATAGATTTTTGGACTTCAATAGTTTCTGCAACTTGTTCTTCATCAAAGGCCTTAACCCAGCTTAATTCAGCCACACCCGACTTACCTTCATAATGGGCTTGGTTGTAACCGTAATCGTCTTTTGGCCCGACATAAATAAAACCCATGTTAACGGTTTTTTCTTCACTAAATGCCACTGGACTCAAACTTGATGCAGCGACAACGGCACCCGCCCCTGCGCCTTTAATAAGTGTCCGTCGGCTTACGTTAACGCCAGCTTTCTGTTTTGTGTCTATCATTGTGTGACTCCCGTCATTGTTAGGTTCTAATTAGTCAATGGCACATCCTGTGCCAATTAGCTTTATGACGAGAGAATTGAAGCCAGATATTAATATAACCCATTGATTAATATGGTTAATTATTTTACCTCTGTTGTATACAACGTTGTATGCTAGAATTTGGTTTAGATTGAATAGTACAGTCGCGTGCCATAATTCAGTGCACAAGTAAGACTGTCAATGCACTATCTAAGTGCTTAAGAAGGGCTCTATGACTACAAAGAAAACTACCGTAATTACGATTTATCAGAAGTTACTCACCATGATTACCAATTTTGATATACCGCCTGGCTATCGTTTAACCGAAAGTCAATTAGCTGATTATTTTACTACCAGCCGCACACCTATTCGCGCTGCACTTCAACGATTGGAAACCGAAGGCCACGTTTTTGTCCGCGCTAAGCAAGGCTGTTTCGTCCGGAATATCGATTTAGAAAGGATCAGTGACTATTACGACATTCGGCTTGAATTAGAGATATTTGCCGTTCGTCTTGCTGGCAACTTAGTCCATAAGGGAGCAATTAGAACTCTTTTAGAACAGTGGCAACCTGATGAATATTTTTACGGCAGCCAAACGTCGACCCAACTTAAAGAAGCAGAAGAAATCTTTCATATCAACTTGGCCGATATCACAGGTAATAAAGTGTTGCCAGACTACTTACGGGATATTAATGATCGAATTCGAGTCGTACGCTACCAAGGATGGCCAGATCAAAAAAGTGTCGACGACACCTATCGTGAGCATTTCAACATATGTAAATACATATTAGATGATGAAACTGACAAAGCCATTGATGAAATGGTTAACCACATTAAAAAAAGCAAAGAACTTTCGAACCGCATATCACTTTCTCAAATTTACCAAAATAAAACCAACCCATTTGCATAATGGCACAGGTGGTCTTACTTTTATTGACAGTAACCTCTATTCACAGCCAAGTTCACTCAGAGAACAACGGCGGCTAGTCAGGCGCTAAAATGACTCATATCGGGCTATTTTGACACATGACCAAAATAATTTGGAATACTGCCGAACATAGTCATAATGCCCTAACATCTATAATCCTACCTACCTCAGTTCGTGTCACTGCTGTCGAATCGATTATTGTGCATACTTAGGGATTGGATTGGATTTTGTTTTCGAGCTGATGAGCAAAGTGATCGGTTATTTTAAGTGGCCTGGTTTGATACTTGAATCTGGCTTCTTGCCAACTATTTTGCTTTTGGCAACCTGCGAGTTGCGGTCTAGCCTGACGTAGTCAAGTAATACTGACCACGTCAGGCTAGACCCAGAGGGCACCTGTTTACTCTACCGTAACCGACTTCGCCAAATTACGCGGCTGATCGATATCCGTACCTTTGATCAGGGCCACATAGTAGCTGAGCAATTGCAGCGGCACGGTGTAGAGGATCGGCGCCAGCACGTCATCGATATGCTCCAGCTCGATCAACTTCAACCCCTCTCCAGCTTCGAAATGGGCCAATTTGTCGGCGAAGACATAGAGTTGGCCGCCGCGCGCGCGAACTTCTTCCATATTGCTGCGCAGCTTCTCTAACAGCTCGTTATTGGGCGCGACCACAACCACCGGCATATCGGCATCGATTAATGCCAGCGGGCCGTGCTTGAGTTCACCGGCAGCATAGGCTTCGGCGTGAATATAGCTGATCTCTTTGAGCTTTAGCGCGCCTTCCATGGCGATCGGGTACTGGGTTCCCCGGCCCAGAAACAGAGCATTGTGCTTGTCGGCAAAGTCTTCGGCTAATGCCGCGATGGTGCTTTTCAGCGACAACATCTGCTGGATCTGAGCGGGTAAGGCGCGCAGGCCGGTGACAATCTCGGTAATACGCTGCTGCTCCATGCCGCGGTGTTTGGCGACACTCAATACCAGCAACATTAGACCGACCAGCTGGACGGTAAAGGCCTTGGTCGAGGCGACGCCAATTTCGGCGCCAGCACGCATCATAAAGGCCAGGTCGGATTCGCGCACCAGACTTGAGCCGGGCACATTACAGATGCTCAGCGTGGCTTTGTAACCCTGCGTTTTGGCCTGCATTAAGGCGGCCAAGGTATCAGCGGTTTCACCCGATTGGGACAGGGTAATAAAGAGTGAATTCTTCGGCACCACCGAGGTGCGATAGCGAAATTCCGACGCAATCTCAACCTGGCATGAGACGCCAGCTATCTCTTCGAACCAATAGCGCGCGACCATACCCGAATTGTATGAGGTACCGCAGGCCACGATCTGAACGTTTTCAATACCCGCCAACAATTCATTGGCGCCAACGCCAAAGGCTTCGGTGACCACATGGGTCTCGGTAATACGACCTTCCAATGTGCTCAGTATCGCCGTCGGTTGCTCGTGTATTTCCTTCATCATAAAGTGCTTGTACTGGCCTTTATCGCCCGCTTCATGGGTCAGGTCGCTGACCATGGCTTCGCGCTCGACGCTCTGGTCGTTGAGATCAAAGATCTGCACCGAACGGCGGGTCACTTCGGCAACATCGCCCTCTTCCAAATAGATAAAGTTTTGTGTCACCGGTAACAAGGCAAGCTGGTCCGAGGCGATAAAGTTTTCGCCCAGACCTAGGCCGATCACCAAGGGTGAGCCGGAACGAGCAACCACCAAGCGGCTTGGATCGCGACGATCGATCACCACCGCACCGTAGGCACCTTCGAGTTGCTTGCGGGTTTTTTGCACCGCTTCGAGCAACGAGTCGGACGTGCGCAGTTCCAACTCAATCAGGTGCCCGATCACTTCGGTATCGGTATCGGAGGTGAAAACAAAGCCTTCGCCTTGCAGACGCGCACGCAGCTTGGCATGATTTTCAATAATGCCATTATGGACCACGGCAATATGTTCACCGGACATATGGGGGTGGGCATTTTGCTCATTGGGCACACCGTGCGTGGCCCAGCGGGTATGGGCAATGCCGGTACCACCGGCTAGGGGCTCAGCGCTCAAGGCCATTGACAACTCATTGACCTTGCCTACGCGGCGCACACGATTCAAGCGCTCGCCATCGATAATGGCAACCCCGGCGGAATCATAACCGCGGTATTCCAAGCGACGTAAGCCTTCAACCAAGATATCAGCGACATCTCGCTGCGCAACTGCACCAACGATTCCACACATAAATTTTTTCCTGTTACATTTTGTTTAATAATTTAACGCATGGCACATACAGCAAGCCAAATGCATCTCCTGCTAAGCAGATGCGCTGCCTGCGTGTGCCATACCGTATAAAAGGTTACTGTTCCTGTTCGGCCCCTAGTCGGCCGAGCGTTATTTTTTAACCGGCTTCTGCCATTTGGCGACCGTGATCTGGCGCGCCCGACCTATTGTCAACTGGTCGGCTGGGGCCGTTTTGGTAATCACCGACCCGGCGCCGACGAACGCACCGTCACTAATGGTGACCGGCGCCACCAGCGTGGAATTGGAACCGACGAAGGCATTGTTGCCAATCGTGGTGGCGTATTTGTTCACCCCATCGTAATTACAGCTGATCGTGCCGGCGCCGATATTCGAACCGCTGCCGATCACCGTATCGCCTATATAGCTCAGATGATTGACCTTACTGCCAACGCCAATAATCGCTTTCTTGGTTTCAACAAAGTTACCGACCTTAGTGTTATCGGCCAATTGGGTGCCGGGTCGCAGGCGAGCAAAGGGACCGACCTGGGCCGAGGCCCCCACGCTGGCGCCATCGATCAAGGTATTCGCCTCGATCACGCTGCCAGCCCCGATGGTGGCATTGCGCAGCACACAGTTGGGGCCGATGGAGACATTGTCCGCCAAGGTCACCGTGCCTTCGAAGACGCAGTTCACATCGATCAGGCAGTCTTGGCCCGCGCTCAGGGTACCGCGCACATCAATCCGGCTCGGATCCATCAGGGTCACACCCTGGGTCATTAGCTCGGTGGCAATCTGCTGTTGATGCCAGCGTTCCAGCTGCGCCAATTGCACCCGATTGTTCACGCCGAGCGTTTCTTCTGCATCGGTTGGGTGAACCGTATTGACCGCCACACCCTTGCTGACGGCAATTTCAATCAGGTCGGTTAGATAGTATTCACCTTGGGCATTCTGATTCGACAGGGTCGGTAGCCACTCATGCAGTGCCCAGGCTGGTACGGCAATAATACCGCTGTTAATTTCATTGATCGTCAACTGCTCGGTGGAGGCGTCCTTATGTTCAACAATCGACGTTACCCGGCCGGCGGCGTCGCGCACGATGCGCCCATACCCGCTCGGATCATCAAGCTTAACGGTCAGCAGGCCCATGCTGGTATCTGAAACCTGCTCGATTAATCGCTGCAGAGTCTCGGCACGGGTTAAGGGCACATCCCCATAGAGGATCAGCACGGCGCCCTCTTTGGGTAACAGAGGCAGTGCCTGACTGACGGCATGACCGGTACCCAACTGCTCACTCTGTACGCAAAACTTAAGCGGTTGCTCGGCGAAGAACTGGCGCACCTGGTCGGCGCCATGACCAATTACCAAGCTGATGTCAGAAGTAAATTGACGTGCCACCTTTACAACATGGGCGGCCAAAGGTTGGCCGGCTAGGCAATGCAACACCTTAGGCTGGCTAGATTTCATCCGAGAGCCTTGACCGGCAGCTAACACAACGACACTGACATCCATTTCATTTTCCTCTTCTGGGCATCAAAAACTATAAAGTGGCGCTCATTCTATGCATGTGGGCGCTCAGCGCAAGCGACTGGTTGTCAATATTTATATGACAATTTAATCCAGAGCCCCTCCTAGGGGGACTATCCTTAGCGCGAATCTGGTTGTTCTGAGCACAAAAATTACTTAGTGCCAAAAATTATACAAAAAATCAGCCTATATCGCGTCAAAAGTCTGTTAACCAGTTCGCTTAATGCCGTTTTAATAATACTTTTTCCGGAAGCGCCGGAAAAGTATCTTTTAAATAGCCCAATACCGTCATTAAATTGACTTGATAAGTCCTATTTGCAACAAAGAGAACGACAAGAACCCGATCACACTCTTAAAATTGAACACCTTCTAGAATGCGCTCTATCGCTCAACGCAGAAGGTATTCGATATGATCACACGCCATTTTTTAACCCCAGCCTTGCTTACCCTGCTCTTGGCGGGGTGCCAAATAGAAATCACTCCTCTGGACTCTGGCAGCAGCGAGGATCCGATCATCGATGATCCGGCACCCATGCCGATGCCTGCACCGCTCCCGGAACCTGCGCCGACACCCGAGCCAGAACCGCTGCCCGCCCCAGAGCCAGAGCCCACACCAGACCCGATGCCAGACCCAGATCCGGAGCCTGAACCTACACCGGAACCAGCACCAGCACCTACGCCAGAGCCATTACCAGATCAAGCCTCAGCTGCAACGCTGTACTGGTCAGTCCCGCTAGAACGCGGCAATGGTGAGCTGATGGCTGCAACCGAACTAGGCGGTTACGAAATTCGCTATAAGAGCGCCGATGACCTCGGCTATCACCATCTTGTCATCACCGATGCGAGTATCGATCAACACAGTTTTTTTGACATCGAACAGCCTGAGCAGATGACCTTTGAGGTGGCCGCATTTGATTTGGATGGCCTCTACAGCGACTTCGTTACCGCCAAGATCGATTGAATTCACGGCCTCGCTCGACGTCATGGGGTTAGGTTGCGTGCCGCCTAGACCTCTTTCGCCTGTCGCGTCGATCCCGGATCGCGGCGACAGGCGTCAAAAAGATAAAGCCACCCATCTTCTGAAAGCGTAAAAAATCAGCAAAACAGTAAATAAGTGATGAGGTTCTCAGTATTAATTTCTCAAATCGCCACACTGCGGCAAAATTCATCACAAAGGAACAGCCTCCATGCGTTGGAGCGTGCTACTACTCGCCCTGTTTTTAACCGCCTGCGAGCTGGGCAAACTTAATGGTCCCGATCCGGGTGGACCATCAAACCAGGCACCGGGTATCGACCTGCCGCCCGACAAGGGTCCCGCAAAGGTGTCCAAATCGGTGCAACTCTATTGGTCACGACCGCTGACGCGAGCAAATAACGAACCGATGCCTGAGGCGGAAATTGGTGGTTATGAAATCCGCTACCGTAAGTTACCCGACGGTCCGTTCCAAACCATTATATTGGTTGCCAATGAAGTCCAACATGGTTTAACTACCGATGACGACGCCAAGCTGTATGAGTTTGCAGTCGCGGTATTCGATCAGTATGGCAATTACAGTGACTTTATCGTTGCCACCGCTAAATAGCATTTTCCATACCGTACTCTAGCCTGATGACGTTGTAGAATCGCCCTCTTTAGAGCGACCAATTTGGCGACCATCAAGACCGAGAAAAACGGTAAAATTTGGCTCGAGTATTTTCCTCCAAAACGATTGTAAAATAAGCCGACAACTTTTTTTTCAGGGTGTAAAGGTTTTCGCCAAGGGGGCATAAAAGCCTACATTTTAAAATTCTTCTGTCTATACTAAAACTGCTCATTCATGGATGGACATAACTGCCAGTCGGTTATGCTGAGACGGAATAATGGATTATTTTTCGGTCACCCAAACTGCATTTTTATCGGCCTTAGTCAGCACCGGTTGTCTGCTCGGCCTGTTACTGGTGCAGGCTCTTCAGCAACCGTGGAAGCGCCTCTTACTGGTCGGTGTCGTGGGTCAATTTAGCTGGGCATTGACACTTTTTGTTAGCTATACGATGGCCCGGACGAATACGACTCTGATCCTCAGTGCCGAGCTGATGCGCTTTGTCCTTTGGCTGCTCTGCCTCATTTTGCTCTTGGTTAAACGCGCGCCCCTGCCTAACTGGCCGACAAAGTTGTTCGGGCTGGTCGCGGTCACATCGATTATTGTGGGGGCTGGTTTTTACCTACTCTTCTTCGCTAATAGCTCGGCCATGGCCCTGAGTCTGGTACTGCTCCTATTGGCCACCCTGGCCCTGGTGTTTACCGAGCAGCTGGTCCGCAACCTCGATAGCCATCGCATGATGAAACTCATCGGACTGGGTCTTAGCTTTCTCTTTGCCTTCGATCTAGTCATTTACGGCTACAGCCTAGTGACCCAAGCCATTCCCAGCGCATTGTGGCAAGCAAGGGCGGCGCTGGCCTTCAGTGTATCCTTGGCGCTGACCATAGGTGCGCTCCTGTTCAACGAACGCGGTGATGGCCACTATCTGTTTACCGTATCGCGCCCGGCGGCCTTTTTTTCCACCACGCTAATCCTAGCCATCTTGTTAATCGGCGCGGTCGCGCTGAGCAGCGTCTATCTAGACAGGCCCGGGTTTCTCGCCACCTACCTCTTTACCCTAGCCTTGGTTATGGCTCTGCTATTACTGTTCACCCTAATCATTTCGCGAACCCTGCGGCAGCATTTTGAAGTTTTCGTTAGCAAACACTTTTTCGCGCTCAAGTACGACTACCGCCTAGAGTGGCTCAACGCCAACCGTCGGGTCTCGGAGCTGCACAACCAGCAAGGCGACTATTATGCGCAGGCCTTGTTGACCCTGTGCACCGCCATGCGCGCTGAGCCGGGTGGACTGTGGATCGACCAGGGCGCTGAACTGCGTGAAATGACCCTAAGCCCATGCCTAAGCGATGCCCCGGCTGCACTGCCGACCAGCGTACCCTTTGTCCGCACCATGCTGAGTAAAGCCTGGATTTACAAACCACACACCGGCACGCAAAGCATGGCTGAGCACAACCACCTATTGCCGACTTGGATCAAGGCCAATGCCGACATTTGGTTGGTCGCACCATTGATTATTCAACAACGTCTGATTGGCTTTGCCATCCTAAACCGGCCCAAAAGCCAAACCGAGATCACCTTTGAAGACCGCGATTTGCTTACCAATATCAGCAGCCAAATGGCCAGCCATATAGTGCTCCACCAGCAAGAAAAAATCATCAGTGACGCCAAGCAGTTGGAGACATACCACCGGCTAGCTGCCTTTATTATGCACGATATCAATAATGTCATCGCCCAGCTGGCATTGCTTGGCAAGAATGCCGAGCGCCATAAGGCCAACCCTGCCTTTGTCGACGATATGATCAAGACGGTCGAAAATGCTATCGGCCGAATGCAGGGCCTGGTACAAAAATTCAACCTGGCCGCTAAGGAACAGCGCACGGCCTTTTCAGTTAGCACTCTGCTCACGCAGCTCTATGAGGAATGCGCGCGCTTCAATCCCTTGCCCATTTTGCGGGTTAAGCACAATTTCTCCATCAATGCGGATAAACAGCGCCTAATCCTGGCTATCAAAAACCTCGTGCGCAATGCGCAAGAGGCTACCGGTCAGAATGGCCAGGTGACCATAAGCGCTCAACTGCGCCAAGGCTGTGGTCTGCTGGTGGTCGCCGATAACGGCCGGGGTATGAGTCAGAGGTTCATCAATGAAGAGCTGTTCCGACCCTTTTCAAGCACCAAGGCGGGCAAGGGCTTAGGCATTGGTGCCTATCTGACCAAGTCCTATCTTGAGCAGCTCGGCGCTAGTCTTAGGGTACACAGCACAGAGGGTGTGGGAACGCGCTTCGAAATAACCTTTAGCTAAAGGAAACAAGACATGGACCTGTCAGCCAGAACGCTATTAATTATTGAAGACGACGAGGGCTTGCAGAGCCAATTTAAATGGCATTTTGATGGACTCGCAACCACCCTGGTAACGGCGAGCACCGTCCAGGAAGCGCTGACGCTCGTGCGCCAATACCAGCCGCGGGTCATCATTCAGGACCTGGGTTTACCACCCGATGCCGAAGGCGTCAGCGAGGGATTTCGTTGCATCGCTGCGGTCCTGAGCATTGCACCGCGCAGTAAAATTATCGTGCTAACTGGTAAAGATGAACATCGCAATGCGCTCAAGGCGATCTCCTTAGGCGCCTTTGATTTCTATTTAAAACCGCTCGATACCGACCGACTCGATCACGTTGTCGAACGGGCATTTCATCTGGCACAACTGGAATGGGAAAACCGCCAATCGCTCGATGCCTCTGAACCCTTACCTGGACTCATCACTGCCAATCCCCAAATGCGCAATATCTGCCGGATGATCGACAAGATTGCCCAAAGCAAAATCACCGCCACCCTGCTCGGTGAAAGCGGTACCGGCAAGGAGGTATTGGCACGTGCTATCCATAGTCAAAGCGCTGACCGCGACCGACCCTTTGTGGCGATAAATTGCGCCGCCGTACCGGAAAATCTAATCGAGAGTGAACTCTTTGGTTATGAAAAGGGTTCCTTTACCGGCGCCAGCACGAGCAATATCGGCAAGATCGAACAGGCGATGGGCGGCACCCTATTTCTCGATGAAATTGGCGATATGCCATTGGCTCTGCAGGCCAAGGTACTGCGCTTTTTACAGGAGCGGATGATCGAGCGCGTGGGCGGCCGAAAGGAAATACGCATCGATTTGCGTGTTGTTTGTGCGACCAATAAAAACTTGCAGCAGATGGTGCAGGCGGGCACCTTCCGCGCAGATTTGTTTTATCGGATCTGTGAAATTGTGATCGATATACCGCCGCTGCGCGAACGCGGTAACGACCCGATCCTAATCGCCCATCATATACTCAAGCGCTATTGCCAAGAGGTCGCGGTAAAGCCGATGGTGTTCTCCTATGATGCCCTGCAGGCCATCGGTCACTACAGTTGGCCGGGGAATATTCGGGAGGTCGAAAACCGTATCAAGCGGGCCGTGGTCTTGGCAGAGAACACCCTGATCCAGGCCGCCGACCTGGCCCTGCAAGCGCCGACCCGCAAGCCCCTGGCGATCAATATAAAAGAAGCGCGCAAGAATGCCGAGGTGGAGGCCATTCATTCCGCGCTGGCGCTCAGTCAGCGCAACATATCGTCCGCCGCCAAGTTATTGGGAGTCACCCGGCCGACCCTGTACGACCTACTGAAAAAATATAATCTGTTTATCGATCATAGCTAGGGGAGCGAATTCCATGCGTAAATTATCGATCACCACTCTTGTTGCGCTCTATGTCTTGAGCTTTATGATCGCTTGCTCAGACAATACTCAGGTCGAAAAGGCCGCCAGCTTTTTGGATCGCAGTGTCCGCTATGAACAGCAGGGCCAATTTCGCGCCGCGCTAATTGAGATTCGCAATGCTTTACAGGCCGACCCAAGCGATCCCCTCTTGATCGTGCACTACGCGCGCTTACTAACGCGTATTGGTAGCCCAAACCAGGCCGAGGCGCTCTTCAAAAACCAAAGCGACAGTATCGATGCCATTCGCCTGGCCTATGCTGAGGTGCTGTTATTGCAAGGTAAAACCATTTCGGCCCAAGAGTTGCTGGCCGGCTGGCAGCCTAACACCCTCGAACAGGCGGAATTTAACCGATTACAGGCCCTGCAGACCTATCTGGCGGGCCATCAACAGGAGGCATTAAAACAGTATCGCGTGCTCGTCAATAACCCGGCCACGACCCTGAGCACCAAGCGGGAATTTGTTTCCCTGTTATTGCAAAGCAGGCTCCACGACGAAGCGCAGCAGTGGACTACCCAACTCTTGGCGCAGTGGCCCAACGACCCGATTATGCTCTATTACGACGCCCGCCTGGCCTATAACGCCAACCGACTCGAGGCCGCAGCGGCAGCGCTTACCGAAGCGCTGGTGCACCTGCCCGAGACCGATATGCTGTTAAGCGACCGGCTGCAGGTTTTAGAGCTGCTCAGCACTGTCTTAACCGCTCAGGGTCGCCCGGCCGAGGCACTGGAATACAGCCGTCTGATCCGCACGGCCAATCCGGAAGCCTTCCTTGCCCGCCAGCAATATAAGGATGCCCTAGCCGCCGCCAGCATCGGTGACTTGGCGACGGCCAAGGATGCTTTTGCAGAGATTCTCAATCAGTTCCCAGATAACCAGCAGGCCGCCCTGCTATTGGGTCTAATTAACTTCGAAGAGGGTGATCTGGCAAGCGCTGAAGCGCTGCTGTCGGCCAACCTCAATGCCGAAACCGCGCCGGTGACCCTGATTCAGGCGACCGCACTGGCTCAGGCCGAGCAGGGCAAAGCCGACCAAGCCTTGGCGGTCTTGCAACGGGCCCTACTGGCCCGGCCCGATGACCTGGGGCTGCTGTCCCTATACGGTGTGATTTGCTTAAACAACCAGCAGGAACAACAGGGGGTGCAAGCCCTGCGCAAGGCCCTGCGGTTGGATCCCAGTAAAACCCGCTTACATCTACTGCTGGCGCAATACTATGTCGGCCAGGCACGCATGGAACCCGCCCTGGCGCAACTGCGCACAGCCTTTGCCGAGAATATCCAAGACTGGTCGAGCACCGGGCTGTACCTGACGCTGCTGGTTAGGCAACAACAGACCACCGAAATACAGACCGTGCGCGAGCGCATCGGCGCCGAGTTCGCAACCGACCCCTCGGCGATGTGGCTGATGGCCGTGGCCGATGTCCAGCTCGGTAACAGTCGTTCAGCCATCGCCCTGTTGGCGACCTTGCGCACACGGGTGCCCAATAATCCCAATGTCATATCTGCCCTGGCTAGGCTGCATCAGCAGAACGGTGAACCGGATCGCGCCGCCGAGCTCTGGCTGGAGGCGATTCGCGTCAGTCCGACCAACAGTGGCCTGGTGCAGTCTTTGGTGGCGGCCAAGGCGCAATCCTTGCCGGTCGATACACTGCCGATCTGGTTGATCGAACAGGCCGAGGCCCGCCCGGACATCGCCTTGCCGCTGCATGCGGCCGCAGTCGAATTGCTGATTAATCAAGGTCAGTTGGCGGCGGCCCAGACGCTTGCCAGCCCATATCACAGCAACGATCAGCCCCTAGCGCATGCCATCAGGGCCAATGTGTTGCGTGCGGAGGGCATTGCTCAGGCCGAGGCGGGCGACTGGGCGGGCGCCTTAAAGACGGTTGATCGGGCTATCGCGTTGATGCCCAACAACAGCCAACTGACC
>JGI20153J14295_10001185_pt1 | contig 20566 bp, 15 predicted proteins | sample COG_03_FD_14295 | JGI IMG/M metagenome (IMG submission 14295) | reverse complement strand
TTTGCCGATCCGTTTTCTGATCTACGCTCGAAACTCTTGTATATAATATTGAAATACTCATAATTCTAAGGTTTACCTATCTATACCCTAAAATTATAGCATCAACACCCCTCACGCCGCATAAAAACTATATTTTATCGCTATTAAAACACTCACAAATCAAAGTGTACGCTATTATTGTGATTAATGGATTTTGCCGATTAAAATTGGTAAAGTATCATCCCGTGGGGGACCTGCCTGCAGGACCCCCTCTCGTATCCCCCCTTAAATAAAGATAATTTCGAATTCTCCAGAAGGGGGTCAATGCCCTGAGAGAATTTTTTTTTATATTTTTTTGAAAAAACGTTTTTTGTGTGTGTTTTATAAAAAAAAATTTAGATAAAAATCTGAAAAAATGGGAACAAAATATGACATCATTTTTAAGGTTAACTAACTTTTATAAAATCAATACTTGTTTCTAAACAAGGTCTCAAATCCTGGTCATTAGTTCCTATCTGGAAATAATTACCTGCTAAAGACTGATAATAGTCAATTCCTCTTCCTAATATGATTCTCCAACCTGTAGATAAAAGAATTTGTCTGTCGTGTATTGTGTTAGAGAATTCAACTTCTAATTCAACATCATTTTCATAAAGACTATTGGCTAACTGCTTAAAAGAATATTGATTTTGTTCCTCTTGATAAGCATCATCAGAAGAAGTTATTAATTTAATTTGTTGAACATCGCCAATTTTTACTGATAATTCACAAAACTTTACAAAGTTTGAAATTTGGTGATTTTGTCTAATGTATGGGTCTTCAATAATTATTTTATCGACACCTTTTAAATAAGGTCCGAATACAGTTTCATAGCTATAACCAACATCACCATAGTGAATTTTCACATGCTTTTCCTTAAGCTCTACCTCAATATCTTGTATACTCTCTGAAACTTCTTCAATTACTTTTTCAGATTCTGTTTCAGATACTACATTTAATTCTTCTTTTCTAGGATTTTGAGAGGCATTTGATGATTTGCTTTCAGGACAATACACAATTTGTTCTGTGCCATCTTCCTTAAAAAAAGATAAATTTATGGCTGCAAACTCATCATCTGGTTTGCGCTTGTTCATTTGCTCTTTTACACGACGTCTTCCTTCTATTGCATACGAAACTATATCATTAAACTCTTCTTCCGATGGTTCTCCTGAAGGGTGAATTATTTTTAATAAACCGGTTACTGTCTTTTTTATCGCTATTTCATCTCTACCTTGCACTGAAGTCCCCAATTTTAATCGTCTATTAACCACATCAAAATAATCTTTATTGTGCTTAAACATATAATGAAAAGCTTCTGCCATATAATCTGTAATCAGACCATAATTTGTTGCAAAAAACTTATTATCCATCTTAGGTATTTCCCAACCTGGTAAAAATAAAAAGAATCGATCTTGAATTGCTAAATCAAATGCTTTTGGTAGTGTGATAAAAAGATCGTGTTCATACGAATTAACTAATTGTTTTATAGAATGATCGATATTACCTACAAATGAAAAACTTGCATTAGCACTTACTTCTTGTCCTCTTGAAAATCGTCCATTAGCCATATAATCTTTCATAATTTGAACCGTATCCGTATCTCGGATTTTCATATTACCAACCTCATCAAAGGCAATATTGTCCCAAAATCCTACTGCACCCACTTTTTTACGTGCATTATTATAAAGTAAAGTTGCTGTACTTGCTTGACCTCCTGAAAGCAAAGTGGAATATGGCGAAAATTCTGAATAAAAATATGATTTTCCCGTACCTCTTGGTCCTAATTCTATGTAATTAAAATTACTTTGAACTAAAGGAACTAAACGAGATAAAAAATGAAGTTTTAATCTTAAACCAGAAGGAAATTTATCTGCTATTTCTTTAGGAGGATTGTCTAAAATTTCAGGATTCAAACCAACACTTCTCAATACTACATCTATCCATTCATCTCGTGTAAACTCTTCTCTTCCTTCAAAATATTGGTTTTGATTAAATCTTGATAACTGTATTGGTTTCAAATCCTCTACATAGAATGCATAATTATCTTCTTCAACATCATTATGAGCTATAGTAACTTCTGCCCATATACCACCTTCCAGCAGCTTATCGTTTTCTTTATAGAACTTTTCATTAATGGCAATTCTACTTGAATTGAAATTCTCCATTGCGGCCCAATGTCTTCGTTCACTTTCTACATACTTAACATGTATTTTATCTATAAACTTGTGCCTTCCCTTCTGCTGTACCATCGATTGGGCTTTGTTAGCCTCGTCTGCTCTAACATAGTTTTTTTCAACTACTTCCAAAACTGCTTTAGACCCTGCCTTAATTTCATCTGGATCATCGGTCGCACAATATTTCGATAACAAAAATTCTAGCACAAATGAAGGTACATTTGCTGCTTTTTTTATTTGATGCACAAGATCTTTTCTAACTACTTTTCCAGAAAATATCTCATTTAATTTTTTATCTAATACATCCATAATTTATAAATAATCGGTTTCTAAATTAATCTCTGATAATATAATGCCCGAAGCAGGTGATTTAGCATATACGGTAAACTTTCCTTCAAATTCATCAGTTAAAGCAAGTGTTACTTTAACAGATTGCCCTGGTGTAATTTCAATGAATCCAGATGTTGGATTGACATATTCAGAAGATGCAGGAACACCGATTTGAATATCATTACTTTTTGCTTCTACTAAAACATCTATTGGTTCATCAAAAAACGAATCACCAAAACAAGCTATTTCTATAGACGGCCTTCTAGTAGTCACATAGCCTGAGGCTTTGCCTTTGTATGTTACATTTATTTGATATTCTTGTTTTGAGGCAGCTCTTTTCGGTGTAAAACTTAAAAAGGGTGTAATACATTCTTGTAAAGAAAGTCCTTCGTGGAAAAATTTTTTCCCGCGTTCATAAGTTGCATAGTTCTTTAAAAATAAAAACTGCTTCGTTTCACTTGTAATAGCTAAGTCTTCATTTGAAAGTTTAAGATGTTCTGAATTTGAATCACCTACACCAGCTAAACATCGTGATTTCTCGAGTGACCATTCACCTGTTGGTTTGGTACTGCTATTTCCTGCTTTAAAACTATCAATCAAGACAAATCCATGATCAGCTACCAAAACAAACTCTTCATAACCTTCTTCTTTTAAAATATTTGAGAGCTTAAGAATTTTTCTAATGGCATTTTCTATAACCATTTGAGCACTTTCAGGAGAATTTTCTCCAGCTTTATCAATTTCAGTGGTGGTTACAAAAAGAATGTCTTTCTTTTCGAATTGTTGGCTAAGAATATCATTCTCCCAGTACCAAGCATGTTTATCGCCAAAATAAGAATCTGTGTAGGTAATACGATCTTTACGATTACTGGACTTCGTGTTTTTTAGAAAAGGTTCTAGCTTTTTATTAACTATTTTTAGTTCTAAATTCTTCTCTGCTTCAGGCATTAACGCTGCCATACCATACTTGGTGACTGTTGGAACGAACGCTAAAGATGGCTCTAAACGACAATCAAAATCGGAACGTTCTAGACCTTGTTTTAAAAACACCGCCAATTCATAGCGTAATGCATCTGCTAAAATATATACAGTCTTTTTTCCAGCAGCGATTAATGGATTCACTTTATCAGTAAAGAGATTCAAATTTCTTTGAATACCAATACTAGACATGCCTTCATTCTCAATACCTGTTTGGAAATTTAATTGAACATTATCCATAAAGTTATGGTATTTTTTTCTGCCAAATTCTACAACTTCATTCAAAGATTTAGACAATACAATGAGACTTTGAGCTCCTTTTTCTATTTCCCTTTGTAATACATCAATTTCATATCCTGAAGCAGCATACCAATCAATAATTGTGTTGAGCGCTTTATCTTTTTTTAATTTAGAAGACTCTACTTGTATTTTAATTGATAAATCACATACTTTATTCCCAATCTGCCAAGCAGCTCTTCTTTCGTCATCATAGATGCTCCATATTGATTTTGAAGAGACTTCAGCTAATGTTTTGGCTTTTTCTAGTTTGCCTTCTAAAAGTTCTTTTTTAAACTGATTAAAAAAAGTAGAGTCTTCAAATGCAAAAGTATTTATCTCACCCAGGTTAATTTCATCCTTGAATAGATTAGACAGTCCTAATTCACTACTAACAGTATTGGCATTATTAATGTAAATCTCTTCGGTATCTTTGAGACTTCTTAATTGGTTACACACTTTAAATACAATCTCTTTAGATTCTATTTTAGCAGAAACAACATCCTTTAAAGACTCAGGGAGTTTTGTGGGTAAATCAAATATGAACTCACTATATAATATTACACGCCAAATATCTTTTTGAAGCGTTTCAAACTTTCTAGAAGTTGCTTTAACATTTAAACTCTCTTTTAAAAATTGTTTAAATTCTGAAGCCCAAGATTTATCTGTTTTTAAGAATTTTAATTGTTGCTCTGTTGGATTTAAAATGGCCAACAAAATCTCAACTTCAGACTGTACTCCCAAACCACTTTTTAACGCAGGATAGGCATTACCACCATCTAATGCATCGATTTTGCTGAATGAAGGAAAGTATTCATGTGAAAATATCTCCTCTATTTTAACCGCTTTGTCTGGCAAGGTTGCTAAACATAGTTGTTTATAATCGTCTGATGCTTCATCCGGAAATATAGCGCCTCCGCTAGCAAAAATCATAAAGGGATCTATTGCTTTTTGATCGTCATCAATTTTCTTATCAAATGGCACATAGAAAATTAGCTTTTTATCTAAACCTTTTGGCATTTCATTTACCCAATAATTCAATGCAGCCTCGCGCTCGGTAACTACATTTTTTGAGGCATCAAATACCTTGATGTTTTCAGATTCTAGTTCTAAAACCAGGTCATGATAAAACCCGTCGGAATCGTAAAACAGTAAGCTATGTTTTCTTGCTATTTTTTCCAGTAAATATTGTTTGATAAAATCTTTAATCATTTATATTTTCCTTTAATTCTTCTACATTTAAAATAGACTTCAGCTGGTCTTTTAATAAGGCTTCTCTTTTGTTAAAAAATTCAACAAAATTTAAAAAACCTCTCGACACACCCTTAGGCATAAAGTGTTTATCCAAATAACTATCAATTTGAGTATCGTCGTAAGTCTCGTTTAACCAGACATCAAAAGGTCTGTCACTTTTCTCAATATTAGGAAGTGCCTCTAATAATTGTAAATTTCCAATCCTGTTAAAGCGCTGTAAAAACTCATCTACCAAAATATCTTCTACTCCTGCTTTCAATAGTTTATTTCTTGTAAAGAAACTTTTCGGAAAAATGTGATCTTCGTGAAAAACATTCCTAAAGTCTAGTGATGGATAAATCAATGATAAAACACTAAATGTATAAGATTTACCATATTGATACGCTAACAAACTATCAATATCCTCATCTGTAAATACCAACGTTTTATTAGTTCCTTTAAAATTTTCTATAATTTTATCAGTTGGATAGCCAGTATTAATATTGTCTGCAATTAACTTTCGTATAGGTCTAAGCACATTATCTGGCTGACCACTAAAAGCTCTTTTTGTTAGCGATAATACTAACCATTTTTTGATAGTTTTTCTATCCTCTTTTGCACTATCTCCGCTAATAAAGGAATCTGTTGATTCTTTTTTAAATAGGTAATATGCGATAGGAATAATGGCATTGTTAGACATTAAGGTTTCTCTACTATAACCGAAACTAGCAACCAATTCTACTGCCAATCTAATAGCTTTAGCTATTTTTTCCCAGTTAGATTCAATAATCAACATATTAGACTTGTTAAAGTTGTCTACCTTAAAGGCTATATCAGAGAAATCGGATAAAATTAAACAGGATTTAAGCACAAAATCTTTATTGAATTTAAATCCGCTTCTTACATTATTAATTTCATCTACAAATTTGGTAATTTCTTCCCTCGCATCTTTCTCTTCCCATTGCGCTGTAGCAATTGATAACAAAAGGTCACTGTAACTTAGAATTGTTCCACCCGAGTTGATGCGGATAAAAATATTAAGTACTTTATCTAATTGCTGGCTTTTTTCTAAGAAATAACTGATCGATGGATCAATATGAATCACCTTGTACAGTTTTGATAATGCTTTGTTAGCAAAAGATGCAATCTCTTTTGGATAGTCACTAAAAATTCCGTTTTCTATGAGAAAATTGCTTATGTCTTCTAATTCTTTTAGATCTAGAATATTTGGTACAGGAAACCAAAAGGTTGTTTCATTATTTTCATTGGCCTCGTCTGCAGTTAAAAACTCAAAATCAAATTCTCTTCCTTCGTTGGTTGAAGGTGATAAAATGTTTAAATGTAATTTTCGCTCAGGATATGCTTGATCATTATCCCACCTTTTACGTGGTATTTTGTAGGCATAGGTGCCTTTTAAGGCAATATATATAGAGGTTAATCTTTGTTGACCATCGAGTACAGCAGTAACTCCTTCTTCACCTGAAACACTTGCTTTTGGATTGTGCACCTGTTTTCTTTCGTGGTATTGACGTAAGAATTCGTAAAATTCAAAATCATTCACTTTTTCCTTTTCTACACCCCAAAACAAAAATGAACTAATTGGATAATCTCGCATCAAGCTATCAAAAAGTCTTTCTATTTGATTGGTATCCCAAACAAACTCTCGTTGTATTGCTGGTAATAAGTATTTTTTACGATGTATATCATTAACTACCTCTGCAATAGTTAAAGCGGTTTGGTAAGCCATATTATAATAGTTTGTTTTGGGTTTTCTCCTTTATTTCAGGTTTCTTTCTTGATTTCTTTTCTTTGGGTTTAATCTCACAAATAGACTCTAAACCGTGAGCAATAGCCATGCTTAAGTCTTTTTTACATTTGTTAGCCACTCTATCTGGCCAGATGCTATAAGCTAAATGTGCCCAATCATAGTCTCCTTTTTCTAACTTCTTCCAACAGGCTTCTGTGCTTTTGCGCCATTTACTGTGACGAAACAGATTATGCAAAGGTGCTGCTGTAATAAGTACACCGTCATCTTGGTTGGGTTTGTATGGTAATTGTGCTACTCTTAGTAATTCTTCTTTAAAATCTATGAGTTCATCTCGTAATGCCATTTGCTCATGAAGTTCTTTAGAAGCGCTAGACATTTCTAAAGCTGCTACCTGCTTTCTAACGTCTTCTAACTTTGGTTCTACTAATTCATTAACAATTTTGAACAAACTGTTTTCATTTAGTTTAGGATAGTAAATCCAAATATTAAATTTACCTGAAGGCACTCCTAAATGCCAATAAATTGGGGAGATACGTTTGTTTCGTGAATAGTCTTTTAAATGCGCATCAAAGAATTTAGCATGCTTATCAAAAATTTCATCGAGGTCATTTACCTTAAAATGCTGCAGTAATTCTTCTACAATGGTGTCATGAGTATCTGGCCAGAAGTATTTAATAACTTCTTTTAGTTTATCTGTTATTGGATTGATATCTGAAACCGTAGCACATTCCTCTAAAGTTTTAATAGGATAAGGCATCTCCCAAATTTCTTTAATCTTATCTTGATATTCTGGTAATACTAAATCTAAAGTAGACTCTCTTTGACCATATAAAAATGGACTGTGCTTCCTTGCTTTAAATATATCTTCATCACTCCATTCTTGTTGCCAATATTTGAGAATTCGCATATCCCATCTACCAAAGACCGAACCTATTAAAACATCATTTATAGAATTAAAAAACTCTTCACTTAAACTACTGTATGACTCTATATCAACTTCTTGTTCTAATTCAACTTGAATCAATTGGTTAACATCTAAGGCATTCAAAACGATTGATGAAAGGTCCTTCTGATTTATGTTGTATTTATGAATTGTTTCTTTTGAACGTTTTTGAATAGCTATGTTCGCCTCATTCAATGATATATGGTTAATTATTGAGTTATCCCCAAATTCAATACAATTGGGACGCCAATTGTACTCTGACAGTTGTAGATAGTATTGCTTTTTAGCAAGCGAAACTATCTCAGTTTTCACTTCATTTTCAAATTCTATAAATGGAAATTTTTCAACTAATCCATTTTCAAACTGGACCCCACCAATGTTACCTACGCTTAGTTTAATTAAGTAATCAAATAAGGTTGTATTCCATATAGCTAAAGTTTGAAGCAATGCAACCTCAGACTGCCCAAGAGCCAGAAACCTTCCATTTGAAAAAATTGTTCCCTTAGGAACGATATGCGGTTTAAAATGAGAAGATCGTTTAGGAAAGGAAAGACCTCTATCAAAGTAATTTAATTCATTTCTTATTACAGAACGTAATTTACCATTTAAACCAAGAAAATTTTTGATTTCTTTTCCATTGCTATACCATAATACCTGTGTTTCAAATGAACTGTAATATCTACTACTTCCTCCCTCAACAAGTGATCTCTTCCAGTTTTTTGAGATTGTTTCAAAATGATTTCTTATAAATCTAAAATTATCTGCTGTTGCAAGGCCCTGTTTTACACCGCCTTGACTATTCTTATAATTAGTCTTACTAAAAAGGTCTATTAAACTTTCATTTAACCAATAACAGAAAGGAGTGTTAGGAATCTCCTTAGATTTATTTAAGTTAAAGTAGAAAGTGTTTGATGTTTGATTGTTCAGTTCATTTAGGAATAATCGTTCCTTTTCTTCTGAATAAACCCTATAAAACACTGACTCATAATTAGAAAAGTTCTTATACAGAACAGCACTTGCCTCAACTTGAGCATCCAAAACTCCTAACCCAAAATCAGCAAAAATGAAATTGTAATTTATGGCTATAGACTTACGCCACTTTTCAAAAGTGTTTATAAAATAAATTGTCCTAGTAGACAAAACACCCATATCACCACTGGCAGTTTTTATTTGCAACATTCTATCAATGAAACATGCTGCTATATCAGCCTTACTTGATATATAATTATTGTCAACATAATCCTTTGAGTTTTCAGCTGCCGCCCCAAAAGGAGGATTCATCACAATCACATCATAGCGTTTTCTACACAACTCAATAAAGGCAAAACCCCTTGCGGTATCTTCTGCAAAGAGTAGTTTTTGGAAAGCATGTTCACCTTCTGCATTCTCAGAAAAGGATTGAAGGGCTTTTAATACCTCTTCTTCTGCGGTATCAAAAAAGTCTTTGGTTATCTTTTGATCTTTCCCATAAATGGCTGCCATTTCTGCCGCTTTACTTTCTGCAGGCGCATCAAACAAAGCCGTTTGTGCTGAGGCATCTTTATAGGTTTCGTATTCCTGCTTGGCAATTTCTATTTCATTTTTAAGCTCGTCTTCAATCTTTAACAACAAACCTGTTTCCCCAGCCAATTGCATCTTATCCCAAATAACGCGCACTAGCTTACCAATAGGTCCTGGTAGGCTGCGTGTAAATTCACTCAGTAAATCTGCATCTCCAGGCATAGGTTCTGCTACTACCAGATTACTCTTTTTAATCATGGGTCTATCTGCTGGTTGCAAGCCAAGTTTTTTATAACTCTTCTGTGCTCTAAGCCATAAACTCAATCCTGCAATCTGTATCGCTCTTGGGTCTATATCTACCCCATGTATGTTGTATTGTAAGATATAACCAGGAATGCGCTTTATATAGTCCTCTCTGAGGTATTTATCCCGTAAGTCTAACATGAGCTCCGGATGGTTATCCCAGGCTTCTGTATAAATCTGCTCAAACAAATCAAAGCAATACAGCCCAAAGTGCATAGAGCCACAGGCAGGATCTAGCATTAAAATCTCTCGTGGGTCTTTTAGTGCTCTGTATTCTATATAATTGGCACCTTCAATTTTAGCTTCTGGAATGACTTCGCCTTTGTCTAGGAATATTTCTTGTTCTCGTTTTACCATGTATTGGCAATCGTTAACCAAAGATGTTTGTCCTTTGGTCATTTCAAACCATTGTCTGCCCAGACTATTATCTACTAAAAACTGAACAACATAACGTGGAGTAAAAAATTGGTTTCTTACAGCGAGCTCTCTACTATTTCGCGGTGCACCAGATGCTTCACGCATGGCACTAATTTCTTCACGGCTATTATAGTATTGGTATACCCAACCAATGGTTTCATCTTCTTCCCACAGATTCATAGGTTGTTGACCTTCTTCTCTATAGATACTTAAATCTTCATCGTTTATAATGTCTAATAATTCCAACATCACTTTTTCTGAAGGGAATAACAAGGCATATGGTGAGAACCGATCAAATACCGCAGGAAGGTCAATGGCCAATTCATCGAACATGGCTTTTAAAAACCAGTTGTAACGCTCAAATTGCTCGGCAGTTTGTGCACCACCACTCAATTGGTCAAAGACCTGAAAGCCTTCAGAATTATAGCCTTGCTTAATAGTTTCTGGAATAATCTGGCGTTCTTCTGCCATTCGCAGGGCTGCAAATCGATTTAATATCGTAAATGCCTGCTCTCTTACCAACTGTTCTACAGCTTCTTCCTTTTTGTTAGAGCCGGCAATAGTATCTTCAAGATAATCCAAACGCTCTCTCAGTAATCTGGCAGTTTGTATCACAGAACCATCCTTGGTAGTCAATTCTTCCACCATTAAATAACTACCATCTAGACGAATGCCATAATACTGTTGTATTTGATCAGCAAACTCTTTCATTAACAACCGTTTTGCCGATTGCACGAAAGATTTTATCTTATTTCTAGCGCCTTGTGTTAATGCCATATTACCAGTTTAATTCTATTGTTTCATCATCTTTTAATTCTCCTTTTAAATCGGTTAAGGTATCGATGATGGTATCTATATCTTCCTTCTTTTTAATTTGTTTGGGTAAGGCAGACAAGTTAACTTTTCTGGTTGTAGTACCTGGAGGTGTCGGTGGTGTTGTAACTTTGGTGTACTCTGCGATTTGTTCGTTTACCCCTCGCATTGTGGTGCTTACATTATATGCAGCATTTAAAATACTTTTTATACCGTCTATACCCTGTTTGTCTGTAATAATTAAATTATCTAATCGAGTCGCCAATTCTTTCTGTTGATCAGCTTTTAAGGCATTCCATTTTGAATTGTCTTTTACTGAATCAATTTCAGATTTAATATTTTTATTTTCTGAATTGAGTAATGTGTCGCAGTAATCAGATATTAAATTTTCAATGCTAGCAATAGCATCTTTTAAATCAGGAATCTTATTCACAAAATCATCACTTTCCATTACCTCCTTAACCATATCAAAATGACTTTGTGTGGCGTCTTTTAACTCTTTTGGTATACCCGAATCAGGAAGATTATCTACTGATGTTTTAAGGTCAATAGCTTTCTTAAAAACTGTTTTAACGCCTTTCTCAAAGGTTTCTTGCACACTTTTTATCCATACTAAATTGTCATATAAATCGGAATCTATTTTACCCAATCTAAACGCAGCGTCTGAGCCTTCACCTTTTAATACTTCTTCAATACCATCTTGAACGTCAATTGCTCTTTGTACTCCCGGTAAATTCAAGTTCTCTAATTCAGTTTTAACCGCAGAATATTTTGTTTGGAATGCAGGAAAATGACGTCTTACGACTTCTGCAATTTTATCTTGCAATGGCGCTATACTTTCTCCTGTTAATTCTGCCAATCGTTTAACCGATAATGATAGCATTTCCATGGAAGGTCTATCTTGTTTGTCATATCTAGATATACCTATTTTATTAAAGCCATTTGCATTTTTCAAAGCCTCGATGGCTTTAGGGCCTTTTACTTTAATATCTTCACCAGCTATTCGTAATTTAATATCTGATGCTATGAACATCAAGGCTATTAAAAATCGAGTCGTGTCTTTACTCCATCCATATCTCGCCTTGTCAAAAACTTCTAGAAGTTTTCTGCCTTCTAAATGTTCTTCTTTATCAATATATTCTTGAATGGATACAATAGCATCGTTTTTAAGATTAATACTTCCATCGCTTTTTACAATATCAAAGTGATTTAATGCATTTGGTAAAGACCTCAAATCATGAAATTTCAATAACTTTTCAGCATCGGAAGAAGGAATCGTGAGAGGTGCCTGAGCATATTTATCAAATACCTTTTCTGCTATACTCTTTAATTTAGAATTCACAGCATCTCTTAATTTACCGCCTTGAGATTTTACAGGTGTAGAAGCGCCTCTAAATACAAGTTCCCCTTTTTCAAATGCTTGAATAATAGCTCTTCTAATACTATTTCTTAAATTTTGAGCTAATTGCTTTTGTCCATTTAAATAATCACTTATCTCTTTGTCGTCTGTAATTCTTCTGTTAGAAATTTCTTCACACTTTGCAGCTTCAATAATATCTTCCTCTAAATCATTAGATAGTTTACCCAATAAGTAATATCTAGATTGATTATTAGATTCGGTACTATTTCTAGTCAATTCATCTAGCACTGAACTGTATTCGTTTTCTAAAACAAATGCCGTTTCTAGCTGAATTTCTTCGTTGGTTTCTAAGAGCTTGTACACCCGCATAGCTAGATTAAGATTAATACCACTTTTTACGGTCTTGGTATTTTGCAATCTTGCAGAAGGTACTGGTGAAAATATATCCTTGATGATGTCCTCATAAATTTTTCTTTTATCAGATGAACCAGGTATATACTTACTTTTTTCATTTTCAATATTAATAATAGCATCCGTCATGAAACGTAATTCGCCATCAATTTCTTGAAGGGTATTATTTTTCATTGATTTAATTTCATCTATTATTTCTGAAATCGTTTTTTCATTTGATTCTGAGTCTACCGATGGCAGCATTAAAGCTGCTACATTCTTTGGTGACAGATATAGATCTTCCAATAATTGAAGTAAACCTATAGTCTTTGCTACTTTAGAATGTTCGCTGGTTTCACCATAAAAGTCAACCACTTTATCAACGGCTGAAACTACATGACTGTAGGCTTTTCGAACATCTGATTTTAAAACATCATAAATATGATACATACTTGCTAGTTTGCCAAGTTCCATCTCAGCAAATGCAATATCTTCAGAATTTAAATTTTCTGTAAGTATGTCTTGAATCACTTTAATTGCAGAACGCAGACCTACACCACCTGTAATTTTAGCAAGTCTTCCCAATAAAGCTATTATAACTTCAAAATGTTGTGGTAAGAATGGATATAGATCTACGAAATTTTTTTCATCCAATACCGCCTTAACATACATAGTTCGGTCACAATTTTCCAACTTGGTGTAGTGTCGTAATTTCTCACCGTGTTTTTTATACAAGCTTTTTAGTGCTGCATTTGCGTCATTAGACTTTCCTAAAAGTCTTTGTGTACAAATTTCTTTAATATCTGATGCCTCAATTTCTGCTTTGACAGGGAATCTTGCGTTCAACTTATAAAGCTTATCTGAATTTAATCTTGCGCTCGGATTGTCCTCGGTTAATGTTTGTTGTGCAGTTGCTAACAACCAAGCTTTTCCTTGTCCTATATCTTTTAAATTCTCTAATGTTCCTTGCAAAGACAAAATCAAACTGTTTTTTGCTGCTATATACTGGCCCACCTCATCGATAATAAAAATGATATTCTCTTTTCCTGTGATTTTTCTAATTGTAACCAGTAATTCTTCCACTTTTTGCTTATCTGAGCTCATATCATCGACCTTGGTGGTCTTGAATGATCTCGCATCTGGCCATATTTCGGGATACATTTCTGAAGCCAAATTACTAGCAATACCTTTTGCTCTAAGTTGATCGTTTAGTTTAATATCGTTCCAATCCTTATCAAAATCTTTAGAAATACGAGATTTAAACTTCTCTAGATTACTATCGTGCTCAAGCATTCTCTCAAAATTAGCCAACTGACTATCGGTAGAATATCCAGCCATTTGATATACCTTCGCAATCAATAACTCTAAAATCGGAGGCAATGTTCCACCTTTAATTTGTTCAGTCGCACAATCCAATAAAATAATTGCAGGATCGTGTTTTGCAATGATTGTTTTAAATGTTTGTGCTATGGGTGCAGAATTTATACGATTAGCCAATCTTTCTTGAAAAGTTTGTCCATCAATCACTAAATCTTTTTGTAAAGCATATCCTAAATATTTAGCAAACGAACTTTTACCTGAACCGTAAAACCCGGAAACCCAAATACCAATTTCATTGGTACTCTCACTCATGCCACTGTAAAGCGCATCAAGTATTTTTTCAAAATTATCTCTAATTCTATCTGTTACGACATACTCTGAAACTTCATTTTTCAAATTCTCATCCGAAGCATTTCCAAAAGTTACTACCTTTTCAATACCTCTATAGATGTCTTTATCTTTACCAAATAATGATTTTATCTTAGTCATTTACTGTTTTTTTAAAAATGTTTAGACCTGTAATTTCCGTCTTCAGGATAGAATCCTAAAAATTTTAATGCTGTTCCTGTAATATCACCTGGATAAAACACAACAACTGGCACATTAATTTTGTTATATATTTTTTGTTCAATAGGCCCGAAACGTGTAAAAGGATGTATAGCCTCTAAATCTGTTATAAATAAAACACCTTTTTGGAGGTCCACTTTTTTTTGTGCTTCTAAAATAGCCTTCTCTATAACTTCTTGGTTTTTTAGATTTTCACCCAAACTATGATATACTTCAATAGACTCGTCTTCATATTCTACAGCATCCTCACCAGCTTCTATTCTATATTCGTCTTCTTTGAAAAAGTCTTTTAACACTTCATGCAATGACAATAAAGTCACATTTAAGCCTTTGTTCTTTGCTAAATCAATCCATACCTCATTCAACTTTCTTTTAACATTGATGATCTCGTCTGAACCAAAAGTTAAATAACAAATGGTTTTATCACCACCGTGATCATAAGTCTTTGGTTCTAACAAAGATTCCAAAAGTGTTCTATACCTGTTATCTACATTCATTTTTCATAAATTCGTTCATGGATTTATTTTTCCAACTTATACTTAATATTTCTCCTGAAAACTGCATAATGAAAGTACCTTGATTTGCTAGCCTTTCAAATGCTGAAATAACATCTTGTGGGCTAAGCCCAAATAGCTTCCAATCCTCATGGCACCAAATATTATTATCCGATATTCCTCTAAAATGCAATTCATGTGCTAAATAATTTGCTGTTAAATCGAAAATTCTAAATTTTAGTATTCTTTTATTTTGTTCAATAAGTTCAAAATCAATAAGAGTAGCAATAATGTGTTGTGAAACCTTACTAATTGTTGATTCTGACCATTTGGTATTTATTCTACCATCTGAAAGAGCTACTTTAATAAAATCTTTAGGATCGCTTGACTTTAAATCATAATAGCCACTATTTAACTTTTTAAAATACACTTCATTTATAAAATCAACAAGAAGTCTATTAGCTCTGCATGTATACACGTAAAAAATTTGAGTGAGAACAGACATACTTACGTATTCTTCTCTCATCTCTTTAAGGAATTCAGGAATATTTATGTCATACCCTAAAAAACGATCTTTAAAAATATTTCTAACAATATCAATAACCCTATTTTCTGTACTTTTCGATAATAAATCATCCCGAACAACTCGTTCCTGAAATTCCAAATAAGGTTCAGTACTATCATATGCATCAATAAGTGTAAGCATCTCTTGTATCAAGCCAGTACCTTTTAAAAGGTTCGAATTATATTCTTTTTTTAATACCATGAACTAATTCAAATATGGATATGATTCATAATTATTATCACATGCTTTTAAATACTCTGCAGCAAAAGCTTGAATTAAATTATCATCTATCTCATTAACACTTCCAATATTCTTTGGTCCTTGTGTAGCATCAACAACTAGATTATTTGCAAATTCTTTCAATACATCTTTTGCTTTATCTATTTCTAAGTATTTATCAAAATCACCTTTGATTAACTGATTATGTATTTGTTCTTCATAATTAATACTCAACCTAAAAAGATGAAAATTATTAGGACCTACTTTTTTATCTATAATACTTTTTATCGCATCAAAAGCTGAAGCATATTGTACATTTTTAGACCGTGGAAATGTAAAGTTTAAAAAAGCTTTTGAACTTTCGTTAAAAAACTTAGTATACCACCAACCCTTTGTTTCTCCTAAAACTGCTACTGCAACTCTGGTTAGTAAAAGGTTATTTATGTTATCTTTTGTCATTTTGATTGCATTTTTATTCCTACAAATTTTCAAATTTATCTTTCATTGTAGAGTTACCGTAAGTTAACTTTTTAATCGTTAAATCATCTGCTTTATTGTTTGCTAAGCGTAAGTTATTTTCAGAAGATAATAAGGCTGCTTTTGTTTTCTCTAAATGAGAGATGGTTTTGTCTATTTCACTGATAGCAGTCATAAATTTACGACTAGCCAGGTCATAGTTTCTTGCGAAGCCCGTTTTAAATTCGTTAATTTTATCCTCAAAATTAGTAATATCAATATTTTGGTTTCGCATTACGGCTAATTCCTCTTTATACTGTAAAGACTTCATCCCTGCATTACGCAATAAGCTTATGATGGGGATAAAAAATTGTGGTCTTATCACATACATCTTCTCGTATTTGTGAGAAACATCTACTATACCTGTGTTATAAAACTCATTATCAGACTCTAATAAAGAAACCAATACAGCATATTCACAACCTTTATCTCCTCTATCTTTGTCTAATTTCGCGAAAAAATCTTCATTTTTCTTTTTAGTAGCGGTTTCATCTCCTTCATTTTTCATCTCAAACATGATAGACACAATCTCATTACTATTGTGGTCTGTTTCTTTGAACACATAGTCTCCTTTTGTACCTCCTGATGCATCGTTATCCTTTTCAAAATATGCATTTTGAAACGCTGTTGAACGTAATTTATTGAACTCGATTTCACAATGTTGTTCTAGAGTTTCACCAATCATTTTGGTAGACAATTTCTGCTTGAAGTCTTTTAGACGAACTATTTCCTCGTCTTTTAACTTTACATCTTTAGCTACATGCTCGAGTTCTCTTCTAAAATCTTCCTTTAAAGATTTCTCTTTAAGTTCCATTTCAGTAGCCTTAGCATTTAAATTATTAACTAATTGATCTCTTTCTTTTTCAATACTTTTAACAGCATTAGAGAATTCTAATTGCTTTTCGGCATCTATTCTGCCAAGCTTAGCCTCTAAAGAATTAATAGCTTTATTCTTTTTTGAAAGCTCTTGAATAAGATCTGACTTACTTTTTTGAGTTAGGACATCTATTTCTCTTTGCTTATCAGCCAATTGTTGTTGATAGTTATTTATTAGCTTTTGTTCTGCAATTTCAACGGCAGATGTTTTTTCATTTTCAGCAATAGCTAATCTATTGGATACCTCTTCTTGAAATTGTTGGTCTCTCACCTGCTTGACTATATTGGTATAAACCGAATCATCAACTTTAAAGACTTCTTTACAATTTGGACACTTTACTGTTGCATTCTTAGTCATAACTATTGATTTATATTTTTTGAAATGTACTCAGGATCTAGAATATCAAAACATTCATTATGCTTATTATGCTCGAACACTCCTTTAAATTTATTTAAAAGTGTATTCTCTCCGTCATTTGTAAAAAATCTAGTACTCATTTATTTGATATGATTAGGGATTTAATATCTACATCAAGAATATCAGCTATTTCGTTCAGCACTTCAAGTCTTGGCTGCTGTCGATTTTGCACATAACTGTTCACTGTGTTGAAACTCTTACCAAGTTTCTCTGCCAACCAGATTTGTTTTATTCCTTTTTCGTCTAAGACCTCTTTAATTCGGTTCATTATTTAGAATTTGATTAAAATCAAATCTAATATATTTGTGATTAATACACAATTTTTTGTTATGTTTATGAGAATATAAAATTTATGTGCGATCTAAACGGACCTTTTCGACTTTGTACCTGTAGTGATGATTTAGACTACACAAAACCTCATTGGATATTACGAATGAATAGTATTAATGATGACGTGGAGACAATGGTCACTATCGGGATGATGACTCCAATCAATCTGATTGATAAAATCGAAAGAAGAAAAATTTTAAGAAGACTCAACACAGTTAATGTCTTTGACTTTGAATACACACCCTCTGAGAATGATCAATTAGAATTGAATTTAGAGGAGGATGATGGATATAAATTCAATTTTAAAAAAGGGAAGTGGGTTTTTGAAGAATGGTATGGTGATCATCAAGAATTTGAATACAAAAATCAGAAAGAAGGGTTTATTGAGTCACTTCCTTCACAATTAAAGGAAGTTTACAAACGTTACCTTCATGTTCTTAATGAAGGAGAAATGGATATTGTTCAGTGCGGGTGGTCTAACTATAGTATGTCAGAGAAGTCTCTTATAGATTACATGGAGAGACGAATTAGAGGAGAGAAAGTGAAATCTGCCGATGATTACTTCCCTTTTGGAACTTGATTCTTAATTTCAGATAGAATTCTCTTATCCCTCTCTACTCTGAGATTTCCCATTAGTAACTTTACTTGACTCTCCGTGAGTATCACAACCTTTTTCTTTGATTTCATTGAACTTGTTTACTTATAAATAGTCCGTCAAAAGAAGAAATTGTGCTGCAACTTTGAATAATAGGGTGAGGGGAAATCAAAATTCAAACATCTCAATCTCATAATTTTAATTTCTTAATTTTGACATATGTCAACTACTGAATCAAAAAACAAAAACAACCCTTCAAAAAGAATAGAATACAGAGGTGAAAATGTCCGAGTTTCAAGAACAGGAGGTGTTTCTGCAACCAAAACATTTAAGGGTGATGGAGTAGGTGCTACTATAAACACCAAACACGGACTTCGTCTTCATAAACGATTATTTAAGGGGGCAAGAATGGGTTTCCAAAATGGTAACTTTCAATTTATTGGAAGATACAACAGTGGTCCATTCAATTTCAATGTTTCAAAAAACGGATTTAGTACATCCCTCAAAAACAAACGAGGTTCCTATAACATTTTTAAACCAAATTATTCCAGTTTCAAATTAGGAGGTGTTCAAGTTAGAGGAAAAAACGCTGCTACGTTTCAAATGATCTACATGTTGATCATTCTCTTTGTTAATTTCATTAAAGTATTTTGGCACATTTTCATCTCTATTTTGTGGTTAGGATTTTTAACTCTAAAATGGATTGTAGATTTTACAATTGGATTTTTCAAAGGGTATAGAGCAGTTGACTAACGTTACTGGTAACTAAAGTCTATATGTTAAAATACCCTTGATCAACAATATGTTTTGTTCTGTCCTCTCCTCGGTCTCTAATATATTTTAAGAACTCTCGTTCCGATTTATGACCAGAAATATGCATGATGTATAAAGATGGCATTCCTTTTTTATACTTATTGGTACAGAAACTTCTTCGACCAGTGTGTGTTTCAATCATCTCCCATTTTAGTTTGTTTCTCTTCACTAACTTCCCTCCTTTNGTAATTTCTGTTTTNANAANCTCATNAAATCCTAATATCCTTCCCACAATCTTAATATTTTCATTTATATCAGTATCATAAAGATAAGGAGGAGGTTGATTATTGTATCGTGACATAATCTCGCGTATTTCCAATGTGATCGGACAATCAACTGTATTTTTGGTCTTACTTTGTTTGATTCTAAAACACTCCAATCCATCAATATCAACAATGTTGTCTGATGTAATTGAATTATAGTCACTCACCCTCTGACCAGTGTAACACCCCATCAAGAATTTATCTCGTGACAACTCCAATCTCTTGTTATAAGACAGATCCAGTTTCAACATTTTTTCAATTTCAGAATCTGTTAAATAAATTTTGGTAGTTTCCTCTGTTGATACTTTAAAATATTTTAAAGGTGGATTGGATATAAGACCTTGATTCTTGGCTTCAATCACGAACATTTTAAGGTTTTTAAAGTGTTTTGATATTGTATTTAGAGCCAAGTTCTCTCGGACCTCTAAGAACTGTCTGAAATCATCTAAAAAGGATTTGTCAAATGAACTAAAGTCAACTCTAACCTTTCTTGATTTTTTATATTTCTTTAATTTTGTTAAGGTTCCTTTGTAAAGTGTATAGGATAACTTTGCAATCCGATCTTTTTTTTGATTTAGGTAATTTTCAGAAAACTTAAAAAAATCAACAGGAACTATTTTTTCTTTTTCAACCGGTTCTATTTTACCTGTTATGATATCTAACGTTTCTCTTACAAGTTCTTTTGTTATTAACCTTTCTTCGTCTATGGATCGACTGTATTGATTCATTAATTCTGTCTCCAACCTATTTAAGTAGTTATTGACCGTATGGGAATTGATAACTCTTGATTTATTGGTTTTTACACGTTGTTTTTGATAATCCCAATCTGCATAAGAAACTGTATATCCAGTTGAATAACTTACTCGTTTGTCTGCACCTCCAAAGGAGAACCATAAAACAATTAAACTTTCTTTATACAAATTTGATGACAAATGCTTCTTGGAATGTTTTAGACTAAATCGAATTGCTGCCTTAGAGGACTTTAAAACCTTAAACATATTTTTTAAATTTAATGACTAAGGCTAAGATATGGCGAGAATACCGGTTGCTCGAGAGGTTGCTCCGCAGGTTTAAATCCTTGTTATTT
>JGI20153J14295_10001183_pt1 | contig 20596 bp, 18 predicted proteins | sample COG_03_FD_14295 | JGI IMG/M metagenome (IMG submission 14295) | reverse complement strand
AGTTGGTAGTTTCTTTATTTAAAACATTAATTATCTAAATACAGATTCATCTACTACAATTGAAAGAAACTACAATCAATGGATTGATAGTTCAGTTGATTACCCCAATGTAACAAATGATCTTAAGCGTTATTTAGAAGATCGTTTGAGTTGGATGGATGCAACTATTGGAATATTCTAAAAATAAGTTAATTAAAAAATTAATTATGTAAATTTGTGAACAATTAATTTGTTTTTAATATGGAATTTAGATCAGGCTGCCCCATTTCAAATCTAGTAGACCTTGTCGGTGACAAATGGTCTCTACTGATTATCCGTGATTTCTTTTTAGAAAGAAACACCTTTAAGCAATTCATGGACTCTCCAGAAGGTATTGCAACTAATATTTTAACGGATCGTCTAAAATCATTAAAATCAAAAGGTATTATTGATTTTGCTTTTGCTCCGAATAACAAGAAAACAAAATACTATTACCTAACGGATATGGGTATTGATTTATATCCTGTTGTTTATGAAATGTCAATGTGGAGTAAACGCAATCTTGACATAGAATTTAACGAAATTGCTACGATTGGTTTTCAGACAACATCGACAAAGAAGATCATGAAGTAAAAACAAAGTCTGTTGAGGAATACAAATTAATTCGAAAAGATTTGTTTGAACTAGTAAAAGCTTAGGCTTTCGCCTAAACTTTTAGTTTACTAGTCAAATTTTCACTTATTATTTATTTTTCTTAAGCCAATCCAAACATTGATCGAAGTCATCGAATAACTGATCTTTAGAAACCAGATCAGGAATAATATCGATACGCTCCATCATGTATTCGGGCTGTTTTGTAGCTCCAACCAACAGTACATTCTTGTCTTGTTGGCGTAAATCCAAAATCACAGATTCTAGTGCATATAGTCCCGACTGATCGATATAAGGAACCTTATCGAGTCGAATCACTAAGGTTGAAGCGTTTTCTGGTATCTGTTTCGCAGTTTCTGTAAACTTGGAGGTTGATCCGAAGAATAAAGGCCCATCAATGTGTTTTATGAATACTTCTTTCTTTATGTCTTTGGGTAAACCTTTTTCATCTTCCCATGATTCTTCTTTTTTGAGGGCTACTATATTCAAACTATCACTGGTTAAATCTCCAATTTTTTTCATGAACATGAGAGAAGCGATTACCAAACCAATTCCTACAGCAAATACTAGATTCCAAACTGTAGAAAGAATCAGAACTACAATCAATATTAGAACTTCATCACGTGGCATGGCTGGGATAGCTTTTAGCCCTTTGTAGTCCATTACACCAATTCCTACGGTAATTAAAATTCCTGCTAGAACAGCTGCAGGTATTTGTGAGGCAATTGGACCAAGTGCTAATAAGATAACAAGTAAAAGCAGTCCAGAAATCATTCCTGAAAGTCTTGTTTTACCTCCCGCATTGATGTTTACAACGGTTCTGATGGTAGCTCCAGCTCCAGGTAAACCCCCGAATATTGCTCCAATACTATTTCCAATTCCTTGACCAATAAGTTCCTTATTGGGCTTGTGTACTGTTTTAGTCATATTGTCCGATACTACTGAAGTTAGCAGTGAATCGATAGCTCCAAGGAATGCAAGGGTAATGGCTGTAAAGATGTAGGTACTCAGTGTACCCATTCCAAGACTCCCGAAAAGGGATAGGTTTGGAAGTGGTAAACCCGATGGGATTGCAGCAATGGGACGGTAATCTAAACCAAAGCCTATAGCAACACCAGATACTACAAAGAGTGCTACCAGCGTGCTGGGCACTTTAGTTGTGATGCGTTTAAATCCAAAGATGATCAAAATGGTAAAAAACGCCAAGAGGACCTCCATATAATTTATATCACGGAATATTTTTGGGACCGATTTTATGGTACCAATAACCCCCGAAGCATTTTTTCCAGCTAATGTTTTTGCTTCAGTTAATATATCGTCTTCTGTTATTTTTTGTGCTCGATCGATGGTTGTTTTAAAATCTTCAAGAACAAGGATTCCCTCATTCATCTCATCCTTTAGAATGTTTTCTAAAATAATTTCTTCGGCTTGAGGCTTGAACTGAGTAACGTAGTTTAAATCTTCTTTGGGGTAATAACCAAAAGAAGGTGGAATTTGTGTAATTAGAATGATCACCCCAATAGCGGTCATAAAACCTGAGACTACCGGGTAGGGGATGTATCGTATGTATTTACCAATTCCCAACAAACCGAGGGCAACTTGAATTAAACCTGCTAAAAAGAAAACGCATAGGATCGTCGGGAGCGCCTTTTCAACATTTCCGTCGAAATTGGAAATGATTTCTGCAATAAAAACCATACTTACGGCAGTCATTGGAGCCGTAGGCCCAGAAATTTGAGTGGCAGTACCTCCAAACAACGCAGCGAAAAAGCTTAAGAAAATAGCTCCATAGAGACCAGCGCTTGGTCCTAAGCCCGAACTCACACCAAAGGCTAGTGCAAGAGGTAAAGCAACAATACCAGCAGTTAGTCCGCCGAATAAATCCCCGCGAATATGTTTAAAATCAAATTGTAGAAGCTCTTTCATAGATAAATAGTATTTGTTAGCGCAAAGATTGTTTTTTTTTCAGATTTCAAAGAAAAAAAACGGCATTTAGTTTCTATGATTTTAAATATAGTTTTCCGTTTTTATAATTTAATTGATGTATTCTTCTTTTTCCTTTTTAATAGTAACGGTTGTTGGATCCATTAAAATTGCTGCTTGTCCCAACGTCTTTGGAAGTTCGTAGCTAAAGAAATATTTCATGGTCTCTATTTTTCCAATATAAAATTCTTCAGATAAGGAAGCATCAGGTTCATTGAGACTTTCTTGTGCTTTGGTCGCTATCTCGAGCCATGTCCATCCAATAATAATAAGACTAAAAAATTCCATAAAAATACTAGCATCTGCTAAGTAACGTTCAAAGTCTCCTTTTACAGCGTGTGGCATCAGTTGCTGAAGTATCTTCTGCGTAAGCGCTAATTTTTCACTTAAAATAGCCGCATAGGGTTGTAATGCTTCATGTTTTTTGGAAGCTTCGATTGTTTCTAAGATTTCGGCAGACAATAAAGCAAGTCCTGAGCCCTGGCCCATTGTGATTTTACGACCCAATAAATCTTGGGATTGAATCCCGGTAGTTCCCTCGTATATCGCAGAAATTCGTATGTCTCTATAGTATTGTTGTAAGATAAAATCAGCACAAAAACCATAGCCGCCCAATACCTGTAAGCCATTATTTACGGCATAACTTCCCGCTTCCGATGGATAGGTCTTCACTACAGGAATAATCATCTCAAGGAGGGTATTGTATTTGTTTTTTTCTTCTGGGGAGGTGGCGGTAACCTCTAAGTCGTAATATTTAGCCGCTCGCAGCACAAGACTCATGGAGCCTTCTACGACTGCTTTTTGTAATAAAAGCATGCGTCTAACATCGGGGTGTTCAATAATCAAGCTTTGATTCTCATCAGGATTTTTCTTTCCGTCACTAGATAATTTCCTTCCCTGTGGTCGCTCGTTGGCATATTGTAAAGAAGCATAATAGGCAGCAGATGCAATGGCAGAAGCGCCACGACCTACAGCAATTCGTGCAGCATTCATCATCAAAAACATATAATTCAAGCCTTGATTTTCGTTCCCAACAAGCCATCCTCTGCAATCCTCAGCATCTCCAAATCCGAGATGGGTGGTACAATATCCCCGTTGACCTAACTTTTGAAAATCTGCAACTGTAGTAACATCATTTGGTGTTAAAACTCCTGAGGCATCGGGTCTGTTTTTTGGAACTACAAATAGAGAAATTCCTTTGGTTCCTTTCGGCGCTCCTTCAATACGGGCAAGAACCAAATGAACGATGTTCTCTGCAAATTGATTGTCCCCTCCGGAGATGAAAATCTTTTGGCCTGTTATGTTATAGTAGCCATCGGAAGTGGGTTTAGCCTTAGTCACAATATCCGACAAGGAACTTCCGGCTTGTGGCTCTGTCAAACACATGGTACCGCCCCATTGCCCTGATAACATCTTGGGAACATAGGCCTCATTCAATGCTTTGTTTGCAAAGTGGATGATTAATTCTGCAGCTCCTTGGGTTAAGCCTGCATATCCAGGTAAATGATTGTTGGCAGCATCGAGAATAAAGTAAGCAGCTGTGTGAGCCAATAGTGGAATTTGCATACCACCGTCATCATAATCAAAAGAAGCAGAGATAACCCCAAGTTCTCCTCCCTTATGCATCATGGTCTTTACTTGATCATGAACGTATACTTTTCCGTCTTTATAATGAGCTGGTTGCTCATCCATCTCTTTGACGAAAGGAAATAACTCCTTATCGGCAAAGTCTTTATTCGATTCTAAAAAGAGATCGATGGATTCTTTATCATGATCAACAAAGCGTTCTCTTTTAAATAATTCTTCTAGTTGATGCACATCATAAAGCATATACTTCAGCGTGTCGATATCAATGTATTTATCAGCCATAATTCTTGGAAAAGATTAATTTAATTTAAAATTAATTAAAACAGGTAAATCTAATATGAATTTTGGATTTAACCTCAACTTTCCATATTTAAATTATTTGAACGGTAATGCCCTTCCTCCTCAATTGCTTAATGAATGCGAGTAGAATCGGGAGCTTATAACTTTCGTAACACAAGCTAATAGTTGATTTATAATTGTTTATGATGCAACTATAGGGAATATCAATACTATGTTTGTAAAAGCAATTGATCTCCTCACTACTTTAGATCAATTGATTTTAATATTTTGTCATTATGGAAAATTTGAAAAACACTACATCAGGAGGGAAATGTCCTTTTAACGGAGGCGCTCTAAAACAAGTTGCAGGAAAAGGAACACAAAACAAAGATTGGTGGCCCAATCAATTGAATTTAAACATCCTGCGTCAACATTCAAAGGCTTCAAATCCAATGGATGCTGATTTCAATTATCGCAAGGCTTTTGAGTCGTTGGACCTCCCTGCTTTAAAGCAAGATATTGAGACGCTAATGACAAACTCCCAAGATTGGTGGCCAGCAGATTTTGGACACTACGGACCTTTTTTCATACGCATGGCATGGCACAGTGCCGGAACCTACAGAATAGCAGACGGTCGTGGGGGAGCCGGATCCGGAACCCAACGTTTTGCACCCTTAAACAGTTGGCCAGACAACGGGAACTTAGATAAGGCAAGACTTTTGCTATGGCCCATAAAACAAAAGTATGGGAATAAAATCTCATGGGCAGATTTGATGATACTCGCTGGTAACTGCGCTTTGGAGTCCATGGGCTTTGAAACCTTTGGCTTTGCAGGTGGACGTGAAGATGTTTGGGAACCAGAAGAAGATATTTATTGGGGATCAGAAGTAGAATGGCTTGCAGACAAACGATATGAAGGGGATCGCGAATTAGAAAATCCACTTGCAGCTGTACAAATGGGCCTCATCTATGTAAACCCAGAGGGTCCAAATGGAAAACCAGATCCACTAGCTTCTGCAGTTGATATTCGAGAAACTTTTGGACGAATGGCTATGAATGATGAAGAAACTGTAGCGCTTATCGCTGGAGGGCACACTTTTGGTAAAACACATGGAGCTGCTGACCCTGATAAATATGTTGGTCCAGAACCGGCAGCTGCTGGGATTGCGGAACAAGGATTGGGTTGGAAAAATTCTTTTGGAACTGGGAATGCTGGAGACACCATTACGAGTGGTCTTGAAGGTATTTGGACAACAACTCCCACCCAATGGAGCAATAACTATTTCGAAAACCTATTCGGATTCGAATGGGAACTCACCAAAAGTCCAGCAGGAGCACATCAATGGAAACCTAAAAACGATGGCGGAGTGGGTTCAGTACCCGACGCTCACGATCCATCGAAAACGCATAGTCCGATCATGCTTACAACTGATATTGCGCTTATAGAAGACCCAAAATATAAGGTTATTTCCAAGCGTTTTTATGAAAATCCAACTGAGTTTGCAGATGCATTTGCTCGTGCTTGGTTTAAACTTACGCATCGGGATATGGGGCCGAAAGCACTTTATTTAGGGGCAGAAGTTCCGCAAGAAGATTTGATATGGCAAGACCCAATTCCCGCCCCTAAAGCTAAACAAATTGATCAGGCAGACATCAATTCACTCAAAGCAATACTTATGAACTCAGAACTCACCATAGCACAATTGGTGTCTACAGCTTGGGCTTCTGCTTCTACCTACAGGAATTCTGATAAGCGTGGTGGTGCCAATGGTGCGCGTCTGACCTTATCGCCTCAGAAAGATTGGGAAGTGAATAAGCCCGAACAACTGCGTTCCGTTATTGCACGTTTAGAACAAATAAAAAACACCTTTAACAGCAGCCAAATGGATGGGAAAGAGGTTTCCTTAGCAGACTTGATTGTACTGGGTGGTTGTGTTGGTATAGAAAAGGCAGCTCAAAATGCTGGTCACAAAATCAGTGTTCCTTTTACCCCAGGGCGAACCGATGCTATCCAAGATCAAACAGACGTAGACTCCTTTGCAATCTTAGAGCCCAATGCCGACGGATTTAGAAACTACCTGAAAGCGACCTATACCGTTTCTGCAGAAGAAATGTTGATAGATAAAGCGCAATTGATGTGTCTTACCGTTCCAGAATTAACTGTGTTGATTGGTGGAATGCGGGTTTTAAACACCAATTTTGATGAATCAAATTATGGGGTTTTTACAAATAACAAAGAATCGCTTTCAAATGATTTTTTTGTAAATTTATTGGACATCAACACTACTTGGAGTGCCACATCTGATTATGAAGATGTTTTCGAAGGACGGGATCGTACTTCTGGAACATTAAAATGGACAGGAACACGAGTAGATATGATTTTTGGATCGAATTCCGAGCTGAGAGCCCTAGCCGAAGTTTATGGTTTTAGTGATGCAAACACGAAGTTTGTTCAGGATTTTGTTTCGGCTTGGACCAAAGTAATGAACTTAGATCGTTTTGATATCCTTTAACTGTTTTAAGGGAATTTCGTTTGTAATGCTATTGGTTTTTAAAACGAAAAAAGGGTTATGATTTGTTGTATTGTTTTAAAACCAACACATAAATCCAAGAAGCTTCTTCTGGAACGATCCAGACAACGAGAGTTTTCTGAGATTTTAGAAGCCCAGTTGCGTTGTCCTGTTTTTATATTCAATTATACCGATATAACCTATGTTTTTTTTGAAGATGTAATTGTAGTTCCATCTGCGCTTAAAATAACAGCTGATTTTATGATCACCATTCAAGCGACTGATCTCAGAGTCTTGGATGTGAGCGATACGCCTGATTATTTTTGGAATGAAGTGAAAAACAAATTGTCTTCACTAGCAATATCTGCGTTCGAATGGAAACACTTGATCAGTAGTTTTTTGATGCAAATGGACCCCTTCAATCCCAAGAAATCTGATGTTGGAATTGACCTTTTTGAACAATTCCGGGACTTGATAAAAGCTGAGGGAAGTAGTAAACAGCAAAAATACTTTAAGAATAAATTATCGATTTTGCGCAAAAGAGTTTCTCTTGAATCCCTCTTGCGCTTCCTAAAAAGAGATTAACTTTAAAGAATCAATTTTTTGCAGATGCTTATGACCGGAACGGAGCCACTTAATAAAACAGACTATAAACATTTTCACAAGATCAATACCCGATGGATGGATAATGATGTTTATGGGCATATCAATAATGTTACCTATTATTCTTATTTCGATTCGGCTGTAAACCATTATTTAATCAATACGGCTGGACTTGATATTCACAATGCGCCCATCGTTGGTTTTGTTGTTAATTCCCAATGCAATTACCTTGCTCCAATTGCTTTTCCCGATGCAATAACAATTGGACTTCGAGTAAACCAAATAGGAAACAGTTCAGTAACCTATGGTTTGGCTGTATTCAAAGAAGGCGCAAACCAAGCATCTGCTTACGGAAGCTTTGTTCATGTTTTTGTCAAACGAAAGGAGCAAACTTCAGTTTCTATCCCCCTAAACATTCGTTGCGGCATTAGAAGCCTTATTGGTTTTGAAAAGTGAAAAAAATGCCCAATGAAAATTGAATATTGTAGAGACTACGAGGAAATGAGTCGTGCAGCTTTTGATTCTTTTTATAATGCATTAAAACGGGATTCAAAGCTATCGATTTGTGTGGCAACGGGCCATTCTCCAACTGGGGTTTACGAGCGGATGGCTAAAAACCATCAAGATGAGCCCGAACGCTATACTGCACTTCAAGTTGTGCAACTAGACGAATGGTTTGGACTGTCTTCAGACGATCCGAGTTCCTGTGCGTACTACATACAAAATAAAATCCTGCTTCCTTTAGCCGTTTCTGATGACCGCTACCTATCGTTTAAAAGTGATACAACTGAACCTGAAGCGGAATGCATGCGCGTTCAAAAGGAACTGAATAAACGCAAACCGATCGATATTTGTTTTTTAGGACTGGGTAAAAATGGTCATTTGGGGTTTAATGAACCTGCTGCTACTTTATCCGATGCATGCCATAGGAGTACGTTATCCGAAACTTCTGTGCAGCACAGCATGACCAAAACGATGAAACACAACCCCAAGTTTGGCCTTACTGTTGGAATGGCTGATATTCTTCGGTCTAAAAAAATCATTTTACTAGTCACGGGTGCAGGTAAAGAGCTCACCCTAAAACAGCTGCTGACTCAAAAGGTCACTTCTCAATTACCAGCATCTTTCTTATGGAATCATCCACAGGTAGTATGCTATATCGATTCCGAAAGTATCTAACTAAGTTCAGCTAATTATCAATCAATGCAAAGGGCAGCAGCTCCTAGGATTGCAATCCCATTTACGCCTGAAACTTCAATTACTAAATGCTCCGTTTGCTTAGGAAAAGCGAAGGTTTTTAGGGTTTCTTCCATCGACTTTTTAAAGAGAGGAAAAGCTTTACTGATGGATCCTCCAAGTACAATTGCTTCGGGAGCTATCATATAATTGATGTTGTTGATTGCGTTTCCTAAATGCAGTCCAAATTCACGGTATGCCTGCAGTGCAGTTGCATCACCTTGGGTAGCTAAAAGACTCAATTCTTTTGCAGTTGCATTGAAGTTTCGTTCAAAAAACAGACTACTTACATAGTACTCAATGATGCTGTCTTTGTAGGTAACCATTCCGATTTCACCCGCTCCGAAGAACAAGCCGTTATGCAATTTTCTTTCAATGATAATACCCATCCCCAAGCCTGTCCCGATGGAGAGCCCCACAAAATTATTGTAGGCTTTTCCAGCACCGTAAATGTATTCTCCTTTTGCAAAGCAATTGGCATCATTATTCAAATGAACGGGAATAGAATAGCGGCCTTCTAAGATGTCTCTAAGCGGGATTGTTTCCCAGGCTGGCAGGTTGATGATGTCATAAATAATTCCAGTATCGGGATCTACAATTCCAGGCACTCCAACTCCTATTGCCGTTGTATTTTTTGTGATTAGGGCATCTATTGTTGCAAACAGTATGGTGAAAAGCTCTGACTCTGTGCAGTTTTGATGCACAGGATTTGTTGCTTCTAAATCAATTTTTCCATCAGAAACACGTCCAGCTTTAAAATTTGTCCCCCCCAAATCGACACCTATATACTCGTTCATTTCCCTTCATTTTTAGAACCCATAAATTTATTGGTGACTAAGGGTTTCGCCCAAAATCCGATAGACAAGATAAAGACTAGGGGTATAATGAGAAAAAACAGGGCTGTTTTTAAAGAAGTTACTTCTCCGATTATTCCAACGATAAACGGGAGGATGGCCCCCCCAGCAATTCCGGTACACAAAATTCCAGATAAGGATCCGTGATGAGTTTTGATTGAATTCAGACCCAATGAAAAAATAATAGACCACATTACAGAAATACTAAACCCTAGCATAGGAAATGCAATTAAGGCAACAGCAGCAGTACCCAAGAGTGCAAAAAACAAACAGACCAGAGTGGTTAGGGTAGCACCGATCAGTAATTTTCGACTATCCATAACCTTCAATAAGGCGAGTCCCAAAAGACATCCAAAGGTGAGCATCGCCCAAAAATAAGCAACGGTATTGGCACCAGTAGTTTGGGCATCTAGTTGGTGGTATTCTTGTAAAAACTGAGAGATCCAATTTCCAATTCCTTGTTCAACCCCAACATAGCAAAAGATCCCCAAGAAGTATAAGAGGGTGTATTTGTTTTTTAATAATTCCCAATAGGAACTCGAATCTCCTGCCTTTTCATCTTCAGCTTTTTCGTAGCTGGGGTATTTTGTTAGTGAAACCACAAGAACCAAGAGGAAGGAAACGATTGCAAATACGATGTATAAGGAAGCCCAAGGGATGTTGTCAGGCATAAAATTACGTAGTGTCGTAGCCCAATTTTCAGTAGCGTGATCTTCTACCAAATACTGGTATAAATAAGGACTTGCAAACGATGCCCCCCCAAAAACCAATTGTGCAGCAACGGAATTGAATGCAAAATGTTCTTCTCCACCTGCAGCCCGAAGCATGGGGTTTATGATGACCTGCAAAACAGCCATGCAACTACCCAAAACAAAAAGGGTGAAACTAAAAACGATGTGAGTGGGAACAAATACAAAGCCCAAAGAGGCAAGGGTCATGAGTAAAAAAGAAAAACTCAGCAGCGCTTTATTTCCAAACCGTTCCGATAAAAAACCAGCAGGGATTGACATCACCCCATAGGCGATGAAAAACGAAAAGGGCAAGAACCCGGTCATGGTAAGGCTTAGGTCAAAACTTTCTTTAACATCTACTAGGATTGAATTGAGAATGTTGGTGACTAAGGAAATGACAAAGAATATCAGCATGACCAATAATACAATGTGGAGGTACCTTTTTGGAGATTCTACTTTATTTGTGACTACTTCTGAATGCATAGCGTAAAAGATAAAAATTAAAGATTCATAAACCGAATTCTTGAATACCTTTGAATATAGGACTTAATTCATAAACGGATTAAATTTTAGCGGATTTAAATTATAAGTAGTGGAGATTTTTGTTGGGTAGGATTCAAGATGTGGAACAAAAAAACAAAGCTGTGGAATAATAGAATTGCGGGTACTAGGCTATTTCTTTGATCGTCAGTTTATACAACGTATCAAAAACATCAAAAATAAGGGCTGCATCCTTTTTTCTAACGGCTATATGATACTCGCATACTGCTTCTAATTTTTGATGCACGATTGTTATGTTTTTTTCTTTTACGATGCGCATCACTTTATTCATTAAATCGTAATCAAAGTTTAATCGATAGACAACATCAATCGTTTTTTCTACAATTGGTGCTGCCTCTAAGGTTATTTGGGCGGAATTTTTATAAGCTTGTATCAGTCCGCCAACGCCTAGTTTTGTACCTCCGAAGTAGCGAACCGATACGACCAAGATATTCGTAACCTCAAACGCTTGAATTTGACCGTAAATGGGCATACCGGCTGTGTTATTGGGTTCGCCATCATCATTTGCACGGAAACGAAGGGTTTCGATTCCCAACTGCCAAGCATAACAAAAATGACCTGCCGTATGATGTTTTTTCTTTAAGTAACCCAAAGCATTCTTAACCTCTTCTTCATTCAAAACTGGAAAAGCGTACCCATAAAACTTACTGTTTCTATCTTTAAACAGCGTTTCTTCCGAGGGGTTTTCTATGGTTTTATAGCAATCGTTCAAGATTTTAAATATACAGCCTAATCTGGTGTGGACAGCTGAAATTGTATTTTTTTATAGCCTACAGACCTTATTTACATCTGAGGGTGTCTTCCCTAAAGGCAGTTGAATGACCTGGTTCCATGGATAACTTCCAAACGATGATTTTTGGTTGCTTTTGTGTTTTTATGTCCTTTAGTAAGGAATCCACAAATACCTGATGATTTTATTGCGATGTTTGTTATATTTACCAGAGACTTAATGCAAATTTGTAAATTCAGTTGGCAGCCCTTTTGTGTACTTGGGGCAGTATATCATCAACATGATTAATTAAAAAAATAATTAAAAAAAAATCAATGAAAAAAATCCTAGTACTTCTTGTAATTCTATGCTTATCAGTATCCGTTCAGGCACAGGTTGATTTATTCAACGGTCAAAATTTGGATGGTTGGGAAATCAATGGAACAGAAAAATGGTATGTTGAAAAGGGGGAATTAATTTGTGAAAGTGGTCCCGATGCAGCATACGGTTATCTATCGACTAAAAAGCATTACGACAATTTTGAATTGGAACTCGAATTTAAACAAGAGGCAGACGGTAATAGCGGTGTGTTTTTTCGGTCAACTGTAGCAGGTACTATAGTCAACGGATGGCAAGTTGAGGTTGCTCCTCCCAAGCTGCATACGGGTGGAATTTATGAATCCTATGGAAGAGGATGGCTGATAAAACCAGATCCTGCAAAAGATCAGTATTTGAAAATGGGTTCATGGAATACAATGAAAATAATTGCAAATGGCAATACGGTGACTACTTATTTAAACGGCCATGAAATGGTTGAGATTGTGGATGAGAAGATTGGAAAAGGAAAAGGCGGTATTGCTCTACAGATCCATTCTGGAGGTGGAATTAAAGTTAAATGGAGGAATATCAAATTAAAAGAATTATAAAATGAAACAGCTATTACTTTTATGCACCGTTTTTTTTATGATCACGGGCTGCAAAGAAAACAAAACCAAAAAGCAGGATACTTCCTCTGAATGGATCTCGCTTTTTGACGGAAGTTCACTCGATGGATGGAGAGCATATAATGGAGAAAGCCTACCCCAGGGATGGGCTATTGTAGATAGCGTTATGACCTTTACGAGTGAAATGGTTTCTGAAGAAGAATACGACTATAAAGTAAGTAGGGATATTATTTATGGCGCTCAAGAATTTGAAAATTTTGAACTCTATGTCGAATGGAAAATTCCACCCGGTGGGAATAGCGGTATTTTTTACCATATCGCAGAAGGTTATGAGGGTATTCCCGAAGTAGCACCCGAATATCAGTTGATTGACGATGAACATTATACCGATTTTCACGACATAACGGAATACAATAAAAGTATTGGGATAACTGAAAATCCCCAAGATTTGCACCCGTTGCAAGCTACAGGAGCCGACTATGCAATGTATGCGGCAGATCCTTCCAAAAAAAACCTCAACCCCGCTGGTGAATGGAATAACAGCAGAATTGTTTTTACTCCCACCCGAGTGGAGCACTGGCTCAACGGTCAATTACTTTTGAGTTTTGTCCCCTGGTCTGATGATTGGAATGCAAAAAAGAATAACGGGAAATGGCAGCTTACTTCAGATTACGGTATCCACAAAAAAGGCTTTATCGGCTTTCAAGATCACTCCGCATCCCTATGGTTTAAAAATATTAAAATAAAACAATTGTAAAAATGAAAAAAAGAGATTTTATTAAAACAGCATCCCTGGCCCTTGGAGCTACAGTTCTTCCACTATCAACTTGGTCATGTGAAAACCCAGAATCGATATTGCGTACGGCACATATTGGTGTTTCCAATATGGGACTCGAAGATTTAAAAGCGATCGCATCTCATGCAAATGTTGTTGTTACAGCACTTTGTGACGTTGATAGCAACGCGCTTAAGGCTGCTAATGCAATGTTTCCAAAAGCTCAAATTTTCAAAGATTATCGGGCAATGTTCGATCAAATTTCAGAACAAATTGATGCTGTGATCGTATCCACACCAGATCATACCCATGCTCCAGCTTCCTTACTCGCTATGGAGAAAAATAAAGCTGTTTATTGTCAAAAACCATTGACTCATTTCGTTTCCGAATCCAGAGAGATGCGTAAAGTTGCCAATGAAAAAAACCTTGTCACCCAGATGGGAATTCAAGTGCATTCATTTTATGACTATAAATTAGCAACTTATCTAATCCAAGGTGGAATCATTGGGAAAGTAAGCAAGGTCATCGCTTGGTCAAATAAGAATTGGGGGTACGATGGTCCTGCTCCAGAAGGTACAGATCCAGTTCCTGAAAATCTTGATTGGAATCTTTGGTTGGGTACTTCTAAAGAGCGCCCGTACAAAGACGAATACTACCACCCGGGTAATTGGAGAAAACTATTGGATTACGGTTGTGCCACGCTAGGCGATATGGGCGTCCATATTTTTGATACTCCTTACAATGCTCTTGAGCTTGACGTGCCCAATACAATTACAAACGAGTGCCGACCTTTCAATGGGTATGGATATCCTGAACGCAATATCGTTCGCTATACCTTTGATGGAACTGCCCATACAACCGATAGTTTTGAATGGTTGTGGTATGATGGCGAAGCGGGACCGGTTGTTACAGAAGCGTTAGAACTTCCTGAAGGAGATAAGCTCCCCGATCAAGGTGCTATGTTTATTGGGGAAAACGGCAAACGTTTATTGCTACCTCACTTTATGGAGCTTCCAAAGCTGATAGAAGAAGAAGCATATAAAACCTATGATATCGCTTCCTATGATCCAGAAAATTCGCTGGGAGAACCTATTCGAGATTATGCTAGCGAATCACCAAAGCACTACCATGAGTTTGTTGATACTTGTCTTGGTAAATCTACTTGCTCGGCTCCCTTTGAATACGCTTCTAGACTTACAGAAACGATCCTTTTGGGGGTAATTGCTGGGCGATTTCCAAACAAAACGCTCAATTACAATAAAGAAACCTCTGAGTTTGTTGAACAAGAAGCTAACGAATTTCTTAAAGGAGATCAGCGCGATTTTTAGTATTTATTTAGCTGACCTTATTTTACAAAAGAGCCTTTCATCGAAAGGCTCTTTTTTGTTTATGCACTTATTATTATTGGACCTTGAAGTGATTTAATGAGTTTCCATCTCAATATTTTATTCCCTTACTTGTATTTAACAAGTTAAAATTATATATTTAAATATTATTTAAAATTTAACTATTCTATGAAACACTTAATTAAGTACGTACTATTATTTGTATCCACTATTGTTTTGGGACAAAACGTTATCGAAGTTCACTATCGCCATGTAGATTCTGACAAAATTGCAGAATTTGAATTTAAAGAAAATGAATACTGGTCTAAGGTAAAGCAGGCAGCAATTGACGATGGAAATCTACTTGCTACTGCCTTTCTTCGAGTTGCAGATGCTGGTATTGTAGATGATCCAACAATGCCAACACACGCATTTGTTTTAGTTTTTAAAGACTTTGAGCAATTAGCAAATTCAAAATCTATATGGGCAAATGCCGGAAAAGTTTTGGGAGTTGATCCTAGTACTGTTGGAACAGCTGAAATTTCTAAAACATTGATGGTCCAACGTTATAAACTAATTGATGAATTGCCTTTACAAGAATTTAAGTATGCCGTTTGGAACTATTCAAAACCTAAAAACTTAAATGGGTTTGTCGATGAGAACATAAAACTGTGGAAGCCGCATTTTAAAAAGAATCTAGGTAAAAACGGTTTTGCCGGTTGGGGAATTTTTGCAAGAGTATATCCACAAGGCATGAACGAATCTAGTGTTTTGACCTATGATCACTACACGACCCTCGCAAGCGCTATGAATGCTTTATCTCCCATGGACTACGATCAGTCGATTATATCAAAATCTAAGATGTCGGAATATGACCCCAATGGATTTAGATACAGAGTTTTGCTCGAGCTTATCGAATTTCAAGGAAGTGTAAAGTAAATTCAGGAGTTTAAAATAAATAGATTTTATTTTTACAAGGATTTCTTTACTTTACATCAATAACGCCTCTAAATTATTAGAGGCGTTTTTTTTATAGAATCAATTTTCTTTGAAATAAGGTAGTCGGGTAGGGGGAGTTTTGATTAATTAAAACGGTTGCCCTAGTTTGTTGCAAGGTTTAAAATTATTGAGATACTGGGACAAGCTGGGCGCTTAAATCGGGATCTTCATTGAATTCATCTAAGGGGAACATGGGTCTTTTGATTCTTTTGTAACCCAATCTATTCAAATCCTGATCAACTCCACCCGGGGTTAATGCCATGATCCAGCCCTTATTCATATCATAGAGTTCGGGTACTAAGTATCCGATTTTTACAATTACAATATCCGTTTCACGTGGATTCAAATCCAAATCAGTAAAGTCTTTTTCATGATGATAGGGCTTTCTTTTTTTGGTGACAATTACCGAAATACTTCCTGTTTTAACAACGATCTCTGTCTCCGCATATCGATCTCCCGTTTTGATGGATTGAATAATCCCTTTTAAAAATATCGGACCTGCGTAGCGATCATCAACAGCCGCTCCAACAAAACCTTCAACATAAGAACCCACCTCAAGATTTGCTGCATTTTCAATTAATTTTGGCCCTGGTATAGAAGCATAGATTACCGAAGGTCCATCAGGCTTTTTAAATTCATCTCTTTGTAATAATTCATTTAATGTCCAGCTTACATCTCCAGCTCCGCCAGCAGTAGGATTATCTCCCATATCACTTATTATATAAGGCCTTGTGTCGCTGTTTATAGCTTGCTCTAGACTTTCGTCTAAACTTCCAACAGGCGCAACAAATTCAAATTGATTTCTTGCTTCCCAGAAGCTGTTGGCAAGCTGTTCGGCAGATTTATTAACGGCCTCTTGATCATCGCCCGTTACAACCACCACTCCGTGATTTCTTGGCTCATCTGCCCATGCATAACCGACCCATATGGCAGCGTCAACAACACCCTCAACTTTTGAAGCGGGTTCTACTTTGGCGTAAAGACTTTTTCCGGGTTCTATTCGAGTACTCGTTTTTTCGCCTGGTAAGAGTATAGGAACTACAATTCTAGCTTTATAAAGGGGTTTTCCTTTGCCCTTTTCTAGCCGCTCAAGTAAGTTGTCGACTGCTCTTTTTTTAGACGCTAGGGCGTCTTCATGTGGGGCCATCCTATAGCAGGTTATTAGGTCGGTTTCCTTCGCTAATGTATAGGACACATTTCCATGTAGATCCATTGAGGTTGAAATTAATGTTTCAAAGCCAATAACATCTCGAATTCTTTTGATAAAATCTCCTTCTGGATCGTCAAGACCGACAACACTCATGGCACCATGAATATCAAAAAATAGTCCATCATAGGGTAAATTCTCTTCCAACATGTTTAGTGTTTTCTGCACTAAAGACTCGTAGGCTTCTCTAGTTACTATTCCCCCGGGTAGGGCATGACCTCTGAGTGTTGGAATCCATTGAGCACGATTTCTATTGATAGAATCTTTTTGTAAAAAGGGATAAAATGAAAAAACATCCTCTCCAATACGTGCTTTAAAATCTTCTTCTTTTGTAAAAGCAGGGGAGAAGGTACTCGATTCGATTGCAAGACCAGCGATGGCAATTCGTGGTTTTACTAGGTTGTTGCTACAAGAATATAGGAGGAGTAAGAAAACACAGCTAAGAATAGTTTTTTTCATTTTAATAAGTGTTTTTACGAATTGAATTTTGGTTCAATTACATAGCAATATAATAAAACAAATTTGAGTTGTTTCGGAATTATATAACCTAAATTTTAATTTTAACCTCTCTAATGAATTCCAACTTTAAATGATTTTATTTCAATCAGCCAAATTAATCGCCTTACAATATGTTTTGCTAAGAGTGAAACTGGAAGTAGATGTGGTTGAAAATTAGTTACACTTCAGGTATATTATTAGCGTCTTCAATTTTGACCGCATCAGTCATGGCAAGCCTTAGTGTGATACTAAGTTCAGCTGAACTGACATTAGGATTCATACTTCTTTATCAAAACACAAAATTTAAAGTATACCTTGAAGCTTTATCTCCATACGGGTATACAGGATTTACTAATTAGATGATGCAGGGAGTGCCTGGAGTCTTGATTTTTTCGAACTGGGCTTTTGGATCTGTTTTCGATGGTTTGGGTTTAACAGCATTATTTTCGTTTGGAATTGCTATTTATATCATACATGGTATAATTAGTACACACTAGTTGCAATATTATATGTATGGCCCTTTGGAATGGCTTTGACGTTCATTAACCTATTTAAAAATTTAGCTCTACAAGAAAAGTATTTAATAAAATAGAGGAAGTCTATTGGGCTTGACTTAGTAATAGCAAGGTGGGATATTATTTAATTATAAGACTTGAAAACCTAAAAAGACACAAGGAATATTTTAAACCTTTTTATTTTTTAGAATTAAGGTATTCTGATGGAGTACAGTGTTTTAGTATTTTGAAGACCCTATTGAAATTTTCTTGTGAGCTAAATCCAACACTTTCTGCTAGCGCCTCCATAGAATAGTTTTTTAAATAACCTTCATCTATGGATTTGACTGCATGATTTATTCTGTATGAATTAATATACATTGGAACGCTCATATCAGAATATAATTTAATACTTTTTCTAACTAATTCACTTCTTATGCCAGTTTGTGTGGTAATAGTTGCCGATGTGTATTTAGAATTAAGAAAATAATTTTTTTGTGCAAATAAAGATTCAATCTTGTGATATAAAACCTTGAGGCTTTGATCTAATTCGACTGAATTTTTGATTTGGATAATTCCATTTAATATTTTAGGTTTTATAATCAAAAACATAACGGTAAATATTCCCAATAACTTGATGAGAATAATGGCAATGGGCGACTTAATATTTAATAAAAATAATCCTAAAACAAGTAGGGCAGAAAAAGATACAATTGTAATCAATGAAAAATAATACTTCAGAAATTCAGAGATCTTTTTTTTGTTTTTGTCTGATAGAATATCACATTTTAATATTTGAAGAGATTTATTGAAAATTAAATAGGTGAAAAGAAAAATATTGACGCAAAAAACCACAAAAAAATCGTCCTTACCAATAAAATCTAAACTATTGAATCCCATTATATTTTCTTGGATAATCATTTTATCTACAAAAGTGAATAATCTGATACCAGATGCGTTAATGCTGTAGGTTGAAATTAGGATTAAGATGGGGATAACATAAATAAATTTAAACTTTGCCTTTTCATTTTTATAAATAGCCTCTAAAAATAAAAAGAAGAAAATATAAACAAAAACTCTTGATGTAGTAACAATTAAAAGAGGAGTTTTGAGGTTAAAACTTAAATATAAAGACATGTTTATTACTGTTATAATTTGAAATATAAAATGATAAACTAGATATCTTAGTTGGTATTTGTTTTCACTTGTAATGCCATTTAAAATCCTAATAATCAGTATAATAAATATTAAGAGCATCAAGTAGACGGGATATATTTCCATATTAAATTTAGTTAAATAGTAATTTTTTACTACTACAGCATGTAAAGTTAATCTTTTTCCAGTCTTCTAAAGATGGGCGGTGTTTTTTTTCACCTGAAATTGAGTAATATATTAATTTATAACTGCTAATAACGGTAGGTTTAACCTTTTTTAGGTTATCTAATGATGAAATTTGTAATTCTATCTTTAGCAACTCCAATTAAACGTTTGATGAAAGCTTTCAAAAACAATGCAGATTATTTAGTGGCTTCCAAAATTAATATTGCATTGATTTTGATTGTGTTCTTTTTTTGTGGATTTTCCTCATTCGCTCAAAATGATAATAATTTAAATATTGATGAAGTTGATGGTGTAGTCTCATGTCCCTCGGGCACAACAGATATTGGAGACTCGCGGCTTTTCGGGACTAAAAGGATTTATGTAGTTGGAGATACTGAATTAGATGACGTTGTCAGTGGTGGAAGTTTCTCTGTGGGGGCTTCAACATTTACTCCCGCCGATTTAAGTTGTGTTTGTATCACACGGTTAACAAATCTGAATAATCTTTTTTTATCTAATGCTTCATTTAACGATGACATTGGAAACTGGGACACTTCAAATGTTACTCTAATGGGTGCAATGTTTAGGGATGCGAGTTCCTTTAATCAAGACATAAGTAAATGGGATGTGAGCAATGTTACAAACATGGTTGGTATTTTTAGAGGGGCACAAGATTTTAATAATGGTGGTCAAGACCTAAACGATTGGGATACTTCAAATGTTACTTCTATTGAGTACGCTTTCAATGGCGCAAAGGTCTTTAATAATGGGGCAACAGCAGGAGTGTCAACAACTTTGAGTTGGGATGTGGGCAATGTAGATCAAATGCAATACACATTTCAAAATGCGGATGCTTTTAATGCAAATTTAAGTAATTGGGATACTGGTAAAGTTTCTAGAATGGACAATATGTTTACCAATGCAGATCTTTTTAATAATGGGGCATCTCAAGGAGTATCAACCAACATTGAATTGGGATACTAGTAGTGTTGTAAATATGGCTAATATGTTTTATGAGGCAGATAACTTTAATGCAAATATTAGCAATTGGGATGTGGGCAATGTTAGACAAATGAACTCAATGTTTAGAGAGGCTAGATTTTTTAATAATGGGGCAACTTCTGGAGTATCAACAACTTTGAGTTGGGATACTAGCAGTGTTATAGATATGGCTTATATGTTTGCTCTGGCAGATAATTTTAATGCAAATATTAGCAATTGGGATACTAGTCTTGTTGCTAATATGATTAATATGTTTTGGAAAGCATGGGTTTTTAATAATGGTGCATCTTCTGGAGCATCAACAACTTTGAGTTGGAATACCAGCAGTGTTACTGATATGAGGAGTACA
>JGI20153J14295_10001180_pt1 | contig 20639 bp, 27 predicted proteins | sample COG_03_FD_14295 | JGI IMG/M metagenome (IMG submission 14295) | reverse complement strand
ACTATCCGCAGATACTGATGAACCTAGAATCCCATCTGATCTTGTTTGGGATATCTTATATCCAATCGCTCAAGGAAAACTTCTTTCTGACCCCCGATATAACGGAGATAATAAAGAATTCATAGCTCGCATGGCCGATGAAGCGAGAAAAAGACTTAGGACTTTGGTCTCACCTCAAAAGCATAAAGGTTCACTAAGACTGACTAAACGAGGGGGTTGGTAATGGCTCAGGATCTTACCATCCGACTACTCGGTCGTCCCAAGGTAACTAAAGACAGTCAGGCAGGTTTTAATACTTTGGTACGCAGGTATGTGGCCCAAGGTCCGAGGGCGAGCAAGGCTGGGGTTGAGGATGCAAACAATCCATTATTTCTTCCGGTTGGAACGGCTGATGAAGAATTTAGTGATTATAAATTAGTTAACCAAAGTATCGAACCCGCTCAAGGTTCGATGGATCGAGCGTATGTCAATAGGAGCTATGTTGATCTTCGAGAACGCTGGGTCAGCGAATCCGTAACTCAAACTCCCGATCTATTTAAATTAAATCGTAAATTTGTAGTTCTTCGTGGGCAGGATGATGTTCATGGATACAGTGCCGCGGCCTGGGCTAAACACCCGAGCAATGCAGCAGTTAAAAACCCGAGCGAGGATGCGTGGGATTATGCACCGGTACCCGTAACAAACGGCCAACCCACTACGAGAAATATGTCGTTTAATAGTGCTGCGGCTGACGGGTTAACATACACCCCGCATGTTTCTATAAACGGTACCGCTCAGACTTTTGCTAGATATATGCAGAGTGTGTCTGTCGCTGAGACGGGTCTTGGTAATTGGTTGCCGGGCAAAGCGAGCGTTCAAATGGCCGCTCCCGGAATTGATGTTTGGGATGTTGAATGGCTGACTCATGGTGAACCTTATTGGACTTTTGGAACTACCAGTCAAAGAGGCGGGAGTGGGAAATCTCAGTCTATGACAATTGTTGATTTTGACTATCTTGGGTTAAAACTTTCGACTGTCGGTGGATCGAGCGGTTCCAGCTCGACATCTAATACTAAAGCTAAAACCTACAATTTCTTTGTGGTTGCTTCAGAAATGCCTGAATCTGTCGCGAAAGTAGCTGGGGGCTCAGGAACATCTGGAGGTGGTGGTGCCCCATCTGTAAATCTCGATTTTCATATCCAAGGGTACGAAGGTCGCGGCTGGACATTTAAGCAATTTATAAAAAACGCTGTCTGGACAATTAACTCAAGCGAGATGTTGCAGTTCCCAACCTACGGTGGCGGAACGGTCGCTGTTGGAGAAAAAGACCCCTACATACTGAAATTTAATAAAGGCCCTTTTGAAGCCGGTGTGGGGTATGTCGGGGGTGGTAAATTTGCAAATGTGGACGGTTCTAATCTTCCGATGTTTCAAGGAGCGATCATCTCTAATATTGGTGGGCAGATAACCTGGACGGGGACACAGGTAACTGCGTATTCAAGTGGGGGCTCAAACACCTATGTCTCCAACATAGTTGCCACAAAGATTAATCCGATTCACAGCTACGGATCTAGTAAAATATGGAAGGTTCAAATTACTTATGTGGGATGATGAGGAAAGAGAAAACCGTGTTAAACAGCTAGAGTCTAAGCTCGAAGAAATTCAAAAACACATCGAGGAAACAGAAGCCTCAATCGAGGATATAGAAGACGCTGCGGAGGGTGAAAAAGCTAACATGTTCACCGTCAATCAGGACACCCCACCATTTCAGGTTCACTGGATTAAGCCTGAAGAAACGAGCTCTTTTGAAGACTGCGACGCTATAGATTCTGTTGAAAAAGCTCAAAAAGCTTTTAAGGAAGCCGCCGAGTATAGAGACGAATCCGTCAAGCGGGTGCTTCACGGCGATGTACTTTTTCTACTTTGCAACAAAGCCCCAGAACCTGAACCCGATCCCGATGATCCTGAGAATATTCCTGAAAAGGGGGTATGCTATTACATTGGTATGTGCGTGAAGGTCTCTACCGTTCAAATGAAGAAAGACCCGAGCTCGGACTATGACGAGCTTACCGAAACTATTTTAACTGACACTGGTGAACCAAATCGTGAATTCTTTGCCTGGGATTCTTGCGGAGGTGCGGCTTTAACTGGTGGGCATACTGGGGATGAAACCCACCGCCGACTAGATGTCGATAATGTGGCGGTCAATTACAGTGCGGGTTGTCAGGATCTAAGAGGCGAGGGGGACGAAAAACGAGTAACTGTAACAATACCTATTTTCGAGCGGGATTTCACATTCGAAAATGGATTACTAAAAGAAGTATCCGATGAGACCGGAGCGGCTCAGGGCTTAACTATAGAATTTTTTCTACCTTGCGGAGGCGGAGGCGATGGTGATTTTGGTTGTGAGCAAATAGAAATATGCGATGGTGCGGAGACTAAAACAATATATGTGGCTACGCATCCCGAAGCATGCCCTTAGGAAATGGCTCATATAGTACCATCTGCTATAAAAACTGCTTTACCCGCAGACATGAACGATTGGCCTGTAATCGATATTTCTGAATACAGATCATGTTTTGACGCTAACGGTTTTGGTAATTGGCGTGTAGTTAATGCAATAAACCACAATAACTTATTTTACAGCGAAACAAAAGCTGGAGCTTCCGTCGACTTGCGACTCCTTAATAGCGTACCTGACGGTACTGAGGTAAGACAGCGAGCCGATATATTTATAGCTAACCCTGAGTGTTCAGATGTTAATTATGAAATTCTTGTTACGGGTGTTGTGGAAAGTTTTAATTCGGGGTTTGAATTTTTAACAGGAAAAGTTAACGGAGTGCCTATCGATTTTGGTGGTTACACCATGACTAAGCCTGACAACACTACTCACATGTTCCCGCAAGGAACTACTATATTAGAATCTCAATTTTCTGACCAAGATCCCGGCGAGCTGGGGGCGGCCGTTTCTGGATCTCCTATTACTGAAGCAATCCCCGCGGGGCCTTGCCCGACTTTAATCACATTTCACGCGGACACTGTGGATGACAGGCACAATACGACCTCACTGGGTAACATATTTTATAACATTAAAATCACTAAAAAATGAGCGAGCAAGAGAAAGAGAAACCAAAAAGTGAAGGTCTTGGCGATACGGTTAAGAAAATTACAAACGCCATGGGAATCAAGCAATGTGCTCCGTGCAAGCGTCGGCAGCAGAAACTCAATCGGTTGTTCCCGTACAATAATAAGGATAAAACTAAAGAGTGAGGTTCTTCCGGATACCAGCCTTCACGGGCATTGAAACGCACCGCGATGACGCCGATCGGGGTAGCTTACGAGTAGTCGAAGGCTGCGTCCCCCACGGGCCGGGAGGACTGCGTTCAGGCCCGGTCTGGAAAAAGATCGGAGATGTCGATCTGTTCTCAAGTTCTGATCAAAACCACATGCATGCCAGTGATGACGGGAAGGGAAATTCTATTGTCTATGTATCTCGAACCGACGAAGTTCATGACATCGCGGTCTTCTCTACGGAGCATACTGAAATTGTAAGCCTTGGAGCGAGCTATGCAGTTGCCGATCCTACACCTTATCGGGCTGACGATGCGAGTATTACGCCCATCGGAAATAGGCTTTACGCTATGGGTGACGGTTCGACGGAAGCTGCGTATGTTGGTAAGGGACCGCCTACCGCAACCGCTTCGGTATTTCCCGACGAAGAACTTTACGATCAAGAATGGTCTAGATTTCCAAGCTGTAAATTCTATGTTCAAGGGCCTAAGAAAACTATTTTTGCTTCCGGGAATCCTGATAAACCATTAACTGTTTACATATCTGAGCCGGCTGGGTTGACCAATCCATATCGTGATTCGCCACATTCGACAGAGCTTACAAACCACAATCCTGGGGTGCTCAGCACAGTTGATATACTATCATCGAATGCATCCAAAATTACCGCTCTTTCGACCCGCGGAGATCAGGTTGTAGTCCATACCGATAAGGGCTGCCATCTTTTATATTCTCCCAAAGCCGATCAGGCTGATACCGGATACCGTGTAGAGCAAGTTCCCGCTACTAATTTTTCTGGTGCTGTCAATTCTCAGGTAGTATCTGGGGAGAGCGGAAGCCAACATTTTTGGATGGGACACGATGGTCAAATTTATAAGGATGAGGCCGCAAGTCGTGGGGCGGAGGACTTTAGAGGTTATGCTGATGCTGCACAGGCAAATTGGAAGGCCAAAGGTCAATGGGAAAAAGAGCACCCTGTTGACTTATCGGATGCATTCGCAACATACGATCCGCAGTCCGGTATGTATTGGGTCTACACTCGTTCCGATGAGTATGACCATTCTCTTTCTGGTTTAATACCCGAGTTCCCTTTAAATCTGCAAAGCTCTGTTATCCCCGATGCACCCGATGCTCCCATAGGTCTCGGCTCTGTAATATCTATTCCTGACGCTCCCGGCATACCGCTCGCACTAGACTCCATAGCATCTCCAGGAATACCTAGAGCTTTAACCAGTATTTTAATACCTGACCCTCCTTCTGCGCCTACAATTACGGATTCTGTTCTTATCCCGGATCCGCCTAGTGAACCCTTGTTGCTCATTTCAAATGTTGTATTCCCCCCGGGAGTTCCTAGAGATCTTACTAGTTCTCTAATTCCGGATGCACCAGGAGCACCTAGACTATTAACATCAGCAATTACTGCTGTAGATGCACCCGGAACACCTAGACTATTAACTTCTGCGATTACTGCTGTAGATGCACCTGGAGCACCCAGACTGTTAACTTCTGCGATTACCGCTGTTGATCCGCCTCCCGCAGTATATTCAACTTTAAGAAATAATAACTCGGTAAAACTTTCAGTTACTGATTGGCTAGGTAATTCTTTCGCCAGTAACGCATGGATGACTTATGGCGGTTTGCGCGATACAAACGATGTTTTGACCAGTCCGACGACAGCAACTTTTACTAAACTGTCTGCCGCTCCTACTGGCACTCAGCCCTCCTGGTTTCTTCAATACAATAACTCGGTTAACTCCCCTAATTATGCCTATATTATAGGTAATCCAGCTGGTTCTCAGTTTTTTATATACAATTGGAACGGCGACCCTAACTCTTTTTCCGGAGCTTTGGCTTTAATATCCGGATCCATAATACCTCCAGCGCTAATCGGTCTATCTAGAACTGTATCTCTAGGAGCTCAAGTAACTTTCACCCGTAATTTCACTATAAGCTAGGCAGCACAACCGATTGAAAATAGCTAACCTCTCAACCAAAATATAAAATATGGCAACTGTAACATTAACATGGCAAGCTCCTAATAGCGGAGGACCGGTGGCGAATTATAAAGTATACCGATTGGCGGGAACTTCGACTTCTGAATCGGCCGTTAAAGCGGGTTCGTTGCTTACAACCGTATCTTCTTCTACTCGTACTTACGCTGACACTACTCTGGCTAGCGGAGCTGGAGCACACAGCTACACAGTAACCGCATTAAATACAGGCGGGGAAAGTGCTGGAGCAACTCCTACCACGCAAACGTTGTAATCGTTAAACATCCGGGACTATGACTGTACCCGAAGACTGTAAAACTATATATGTCGAGACTGGTGTAGGTAACGACATATGTAATGGTGCGTACACTTTAGACGAGGCGACGCAGCAGTGGAAGAATGAGGTTAACGCAACCTGTGTGTTGCAAAAAGTTTATGACAGCAATACCGGGGGTTTTCGCTGGACGTTTGGAGTTCAAGTTCCTGAGGGTAGCCCACCACCACCAGGTTCGGAACCAGCAGTCGGAATGGTTCTATACCCAGAGTATGTTAGATCTGCTGGAGTGTATTTCCAACGTCTTTTAGCAGGGGTGCCTCCAGTATACATCGACAGAAAGCTACCCGGCGACGGAGTTTCATATTTTGACGACTCGGATTTAAACTTACCAGCAGCGCTGGTATTCGATGGGGATAAGCTTCAAGGGTTACCGACTAGGGTGTACACTGACGTTGATCAATCTGAGGAAGGGATTCGAGATTTATCTGCTATACAAACTCAAATGTATACCCTACAGCAAGACCCTGCTGGTGTGGCGGGTATACCTAATCTAAGATATTTAACCCCTCCCGGAGGTACATCGAATCTAGTTAGTGCTCAATACCCTTTTGATGATGTCATGCCTGATTGGTTCCTAGACACGGGAGTGAATTCACAAGTCGGTTCCCCCGGAGTAACTCTTGTTTCTGGAGGCGGTAATTACTTTTTGTCTTTTGAACAAGGCACTACGGCCAATGCCGGAATAGCGGGTTTTAATTCTGCTGACCCGGGTCTTTGTGCGGGAAACAGTAAAATAGGATGGGGTAGTCCAACTGCTATACAAGGTAACTTCTACCCCGAGCCCTTTGTGCTTTCCAGGATGACTCCGAGAGGGACTCCTTTTGTGAGCATGTCTCACAGTTCCCCAGCTTCTGATTTTTATAATTACGTACGAGATAATATAGCTGCGGATTCTCCATGTGCTTGGACTAGCTGGTGGTTAGAAAGCGACCTAGCTTTTTCTACTGCGGCTAATGAAGTGTGCCCTGCTGACGCTGACTGGAGCGGTACCGGAGTCTCGGTCTCTAAAAATGCACCCGGAGCTGGAGATGGAGCCGCAGTCTCGGTTCCCGGATTTCCGCTCAATCTACAGTCATATATAACACGCACGTATGTGGGGACTAGTGTAGCATCAAAATATAAAGGGTGGGTTTTTGATGAAAGAACATCCGCAATTTCTGGTCCTTTTGTCCACGAAGATGTGACGGCGATTGCCACAAAAGATAACTCGGCTGAAATGTATTGCGTGACCGAAGATAAGGAGGTCAAAAAGACCGATCTTCTAGACTTTAATAATCCTAATTTCCCAACTTTCGTTGATCCGTTTACTGATATCTCAACTCCGTTTGACGGGTCAACGGTTAAAGGAATTGTGGCTTCAAAAACCGCAAAAGGCTTCTGCTTCCGTAATCGTTTCTTGTCGGCTCCATTTGAAGACTCGGTAATCGGAGGGGGTACAGTAGAAGAGCCGTTATTTTTTAGAGATTCCTACCTTGCGAATTCTGAAACCAATTGGATGCACCTCGGCGACGAGCATTCGGAAAAACAAGTTTATCGCGTGGATTTACGGTTTCATAAAAATTCATGCGGCCATCTATGGCTCTATGTCAAAAATGATGAAGGATTAGTTAAAGGCCAATACAAGGGGGCTATTAAAGAACATATGAAAGTTTTCACCAATCTTCGCGGTCGGTCTTTTAAAATTCATATGCTAATAGCTACCCATCACGATTACCCTTGGGCAATGCGAGAAATGGCTGTCGGACATTTATTCGGGAAAAGCTTTTAGGCTACCCATAGATTTTTTATATCCCCCTCAATAATCGCGTCGGAATAAGAATCGTTGGTCGTGCTCGCGTCGGCATGCCGTAAGAATTTCTGAGCGATGTAAATGCTTTCCGTGCTGGCTATGTAGGAACCAAATAACTTTCTAAGTTCATGCAATGGGCTAGCGCGATCCCATCCAATTGCTCGTAATTTATCCAACGCATCATCAAATAATGGGCGACCGCTATCAGCTCGTTCCTCAATTAAATAATCGTCTTCCGATGCTTTATTAAGAATGTCCGCGGCAACGGTTTTATTGCCAAGCGTAAAACCTTCATGCCCACCTTTCGGCCTGAAGCTTAAGTCCGATGTGATATTAATTCTAGCCTTATCCCCATCCATTTGGAACCAAGGCTTCCGAGCATGGAAAATTTCATTTCGTCGCATGCCAAAATGCAGAGCTAGCCCGAGCAGAGTTCGTAAATCTCCTGTGCTATCCTCCCACAATTCGAATGTGCTCTTAATTAGATCTTCACTTGGGAGCTTATAATTAGTCTTCAAGCCGGTAAAGAATTCTGCCTCTCTCAACTCTTCGACAAATGTCATGTCATATTCCTTGAATAGCTTTTCCCGAGAAAACATAGCTTTAATCTGACGGATCCGACTGTTAATCGTCCGCTTCCGACTCGCGAGCTTTGACTCATCGGTTATCCCTTCAAGGCAGACATGTTTATATTTTAGGATAAAATCGTCACATATCTGAGACATGTCGAAATCATCGACAGGTTTTTTCTTCCCCACAACTTTTCGAATGAACCCACCAAGGCTGTCTTTGTACCCCTTGAGCGATGAATCCCGAAGGCCAATAGCCCTTTGATTCTTTTTTAAGATCGCAAGACATTGGCCGAAGGTCGGAGCTGGCGCTTTAATCTTGGCAAATGCTTTTTTATTAAACATCTTAAGTACCTCGTCGAATGGGTAGAGCAATAGATGTCCTCGAATTGTATCGGCTAATTTTAATGCCTCACCTATATCGAGTCCGAGAGGAAAATATCGGACTTTTTTATCGACCTTAGTCCTAAAAATCCAGCCTCCTCTTTCGGACCGTTTATAGATCTTAGTTTTTCGATTAGATGTAGCGCTTTTGTAGTTAGTGGTGTGTGATTTCATACCACTAGCGGTAGTGTTTTTTTTCATGTTGTCCAGTGTTTATGCGGTTACACTCTACAACTAGTGTCTTCAAAAGAAATTTTGAATCCAGCGCGTCTACCAATTCCGCCATCCGGGCAAGTTATTGAATAGCAGCAACTTGACACCCGTGTAAAGCCGTGTTATACATTAAATATGACTCGAATGTATCGCTTTTGTATCGAGCCATCAACAAAAAACTATTATGAAAGATTGGTTAGACAAACAAAAATCGCAGGAGAAAAACATGCTCGATGCGGTATCTATTCAAGCTCGCCAGGTTGCCGACGACCTCGTTCCTCAAGTCAGATTATGCGCTTTGGAAAATGAGATGGTTGCGGATATCCTGATCAAAGTTCATTTTGAATTTGGAAAAGAAAAAACCGAAATTTGGAGCGAGGGAGCTGTCGATTTTCCAGCCAAACAATCGGTGTCTCAAATGTTTGAGCTGACCTATGGCCCAGAAGAAAAAGGTTAGTAAGGTACTAACCGACCTCGGTTTAATCCCCGAGGAGGTTAGAATGGCCTTTGGTGTCCGGGAAAAGAAGCCTGAGCCTGAAAAAAAAGGCTATCTATTCCGACCCGATCAAAAAAGAATGATCAAACGGATGAAGAATTGGGAAAACCTAGTGTATGCTCGGTTCGAGGCTGGTATGCACCCCAAAACAATCGCTCGTTGCTTGGGTGTTTCTGAAGAAACTGTGCGCGTACGTTTGCGAAGATCTGGTTTTTTTGAGAAAAACGAGACTACGCTGCCTTAAAAACATCCCAATTTTCTCGGTACTTTTCGGTAAGAGCTTTTGTTTCAGGATCACCGGGGTAAACCCATGTTGTAACTCCCTTTAAAATCTCACACGGTAATATGTAAAAAATATCGAGCGGGGCTACATAGCCCACCACGATATCGACTTCGTTGCAGTCAATTACTTTTTTACCTTTATGGCCGCTACCTGTACTTAAACGGTAGCGCGGGATTTTCCTGGAGTTACCTTCATTAACCGAAGTTCGAGTGCCTTTAATCTGAACCCGGAAAACAGTACCTTTTTCGTTTACAACATGGCAGTCTTGCGGGAGATGATCTCCCGCTGGAACAAAGACTTCCAAGCCCCTCCCCATCGCCTGTGCGAAAAACTTATATTCGTAAACAGCGCCCGCTCTTTTGTTATCTACAGTATTACTCACCTTTAATCCTCCATCCATATTGTAATTTTTCGGATCGGTTCACCCAATCGAATCCCTTACTGAGCATATGACTCAAGCCCCATCCCAATTTCCTTGGGGTTAACTCCTTCAGCAGCACACGATTATTCTCGTTGGCTGAAAGTACAACCATCAGCTCCGAACAGGTTCCTTCCCAACTATCATCCTTAAGTGTTCTTCTAAACATCGCGAGAATTTCAATGATGTGACTGTATCGACTGTCCGCTCTAGCTCGGGATTCTAGGTCGTGGTTTACAAATGCTTTCACTCCAAACCGTGTTTCTAAAAGATTAGGCTCAATTTCGTGGGCCAAAAGCCAAGCGGCGAAGGCCGGAAGTTCAGCGGTCACAACATGTTTAATGTCCTTAGTGAATTTAAATCCGTCATTGCATTTGAAGACCATCAATTTATCTTTGATGCTCATATCCAAATCGGGAAGGAGCCTCATTGAAACCGGGTCATCATTCAGCGTACAAGATATTCTGCCACGCCAGTAGACCCGCCCACTCTTCTTAAATTTACCATTGATCAAAAATGTGTCATTCGCGATGTGCTCTTTAAGCCGAGCGGTAAATGCTGTATGCATAGCATTCGATGCAGTCGGAGCCTCATCATCAACCAACCACATGCCGTATTCGAATAGGTGATCTGTCCATTCTGATTTACCGGTCAAATATTCTGATGCCTTAATTCCACCCCCAAATAGCCCGCCAAGTATAATAGTGTTATACAAGGTTTTCCCGCAATTAGGAGGACCGACTAAAAAGTGTGCGTGTCCACGCTTTGGTTTTCCGGCATGAGCATTTAAATAAGCATGCTTCAACCATGCTAATTCATACTTCAATTGTTTCTCACCCAGCATATGCGTCATCCATTTTGCAATGACTGGGAATTCTGCTCCCCATTCGCCAGCTTGGTCTGCCGGAGTTAAAGGGCTCACCCGAGCGGTATTAAAATAGCGACGGTTTTCATGCTTAACAATTTGTGATTTTACAAAGCAAAAGGGTAGACCAGCTTCAATCCGTTTGGCTGAGTTGATCTGAAACAGAGCTTGTTTAACTTCCGATACATTTTCGTGTCTCGCTGGTCGACCGGAAAGATTGTGTCGGCATTGAAGATCTAATTGGCATTCCTCTTTTAAGCTCATTATAAATGAACCGCTTCCATCCTCGATGAAATAATTCCGCCCGTCATACCAATAATTCTCAATCGCCTTGCCGATCCGTCCGACTTCATAATTTCTTACGAATTCATTACTCGTTATCTCAGCCCATGTATAAAATCCTTTGGGCATGTTAAATACTTGCATGCCGGTTTCCCTTACAATCGCGGCATTTTTAGTCTTATGTTGTCCACCTGGATCCCAAAAGGTCGGTCCTCGGCTACCTTCCACAAATTCCGTAGGCCATTGGTTGTCAGGCCAAACCCTTTGGATCTCAGCGTAAACGGCTTCAAGTGGGATGACTACACCATGACCACGAAAATCTGCGGATTTTGTTGTTTCATACTGCCAATAATGAAGCATGGCCGTCGGAATCCGGGCCTCAGGACTGACTGCTTTCCAATCATGTCCATGGAGTAAATAGTGTTGTCTTTTAAATATACCGGAATCAAACCCCCGAGCGATTGCGTCTCTACCATCAAGCTTCAGCTCTTTGGCCAAGCGTCCAAGGAATTTCTCATTGGTCTTGCTGCCATGGCAAAAGATTGGGTCTTCAAAAAACCAAACCGCGTGGATCCCTCCGCTATATGATCGGGATATATAATTAACAGGGTATTCATGATCAATCATCCGACGGACAATCTCCTCGAATTCTTCATCTGTGAAATTAGCGTCCCAATCAACGGTCACGCCATGAAGATATCGCATGGGATTCGCTTCACTCACACGCTGACCGGGATCTACTCCTTCGCCGGTAGAATATGCGCAGTAAACTGTGCTCGGACTAGCTGCCCATGCTTTGAATTCTGTGGTGTTTCTAAACTCAGGAAGGTCGAATTGAACTTCCCAAGGTTTAGATTTACTGACCTGACTCGCCCTAAGATTTGGAATCGCGAATAGCTCCATAAGTCAATACCTCCTCTAGTACATTGTTAACGGCTAGTTTTAAATCCAGTTCGTGGCATGTGATATTTCTAATCTCGTAATTTATCAGCTCGGAATTTATACCCGCTTCAGACACATGCTCATCCGGAGTGTCATCCAATCCTCGGACTACTCGAACAATAACGCCGCCGTGAGCCCTAATCATCGCGGCCTCGTTCGGAAACCGGACATCATCGATTACATAATTTCTTTGAGGCTCCAAATGTGTCTCCAATGATGAGACCCAAATATTTTGAGACACCAATGTTCTCCCAAATTCTGTGCCCAAAAGCTGCATCAATTCCCGAGGGCTTTTACCGAACTTAGGAATTATTTCTTCCTTTAATTCGGGGTTGTAGAGTTCATCATTAGATAAGCCCATGGCTGACAGCATTAATTTAATGGGGGTTGCGAAACTTTTAATTCCGTAATCCCATTCTTCCGCTATTATTCTTGCTACGGATGATTTTCCACATCCTTTTTTTCCAGTAAGTCCTATGATCATTTGGTGTATTGTTTTGTAATTATTGCATCGGATGAGATTGGTACATCTTTCATCCACATGGGCGGGGTGCTCATGATTTTTTGTATCGCTTTTGTGGCGTGTTTAGCGCCCGCTTCGCCCACTTCAACGACAACTTCATCGTGTACATGAAGGACGATTTTAAACCCCGCGTCCGTTATACGATTCATTATAAATCCGAAACAGTCTCTAGCTAACGCTTGAACACTGTTCTGAAAGAGGTTGGCTCCGTACATTTTGGTCCGACGAATCGATCCTTTTTGAGTCGCACATGTTACGCCATCGGGCTCATGCCGACAGCGAAAGTACTTAAGCGTCCGGCCAGAGGGTAAAGGAATTTCAAAATCATTTCCTTCACTCGCTGTCTGTTTAAGCTGCACATCTAATGATTTCCAAGCCCGTGTGATCTTCTGATTCTTGTCACGAAAATCCATCACCTGGATAAAGGCATTGACCCATTGTCGACGGTCGTCGGTCGGAAGTTGAGGGTAGAGCGTCGCTTTTCCCGGCATGTATTTCCCAGCGTACTCTTGAAATCTCAATTCATCTGCCCGGCTAAAATCCTGATCGAGAATTTGAGTCTGCCCGTACATTGCTACAGTCTCAGCAAATTTTGACCATCCACTTCCGTAGCCCAATTGCAACACACGAACTTTAGCGAGTAGATAAAGCTCAGGATCCTCATCCTTTAATTTCCCGCCTGTCCATCCCATTGTCTGCCTTGCGTGTGCCTCATAGGGAGACATCCCTTTAGCTACAAGCTCTAGGAAATCTGTATCCCCAGCAAGAAACGCTGTCAGCCTCGGCTCGATTTGAGAAAGGTCGGATACTATCAGAGTATTCCCATCTCCAGCCGATATGCAGTTACGAATGTTGACTCCGTATTTTGATTCTCTCGGGAGATTCTGAACATTAAAGCCAGCGTCGCCACTCCATCTTCCGGTAGCATCCGCTCCGAAGTATTTCATATTGTATGACATCTTGCCTTCCGGTGTCAGTCTATCCTGCATAGAGCGTAACCGTTTCAAATGCATATTGATTCGGTTGTAATTCTGCATATCTGCAACAAACGAAATCTTATCGCCATTCTCTTTAACCCATTCTTCAAGAACCGGGCTATCTTTCGCCAAGCTTTTGGGAGGCTCAATGCCAAGCTTACGGCACTCAATCGCCAATGCTTTCTTAGAATATACGACATATTCTTTCTTGGTATCCGGATCAATTTCTCCGTACCAAGGAAGTGCCTTCTTTGCTTCGAATAATCTTTTTTCTAATAGATTAATAGAATTCTCCATCAAGGTTACATCAATCGGTAATCCTTCATAAGCCATCGCTCGGGTCATCCGACTCAATCGCTTTTCTTCTTCAGGCCATTTATCTCCGTACATCTCCCAAATCTGGTAGGTAAACTTCGCATCATCCAATGCGTACTGAAGAACCTCTTTAGATTCGTCCATGGCGATCATGTCGTCCCATGTCTTACCCTTCATGTTTGTGCGAACCCCTTTGTCCATCTCTACCCCTAAGAGCTCTTTGGCGGCCCCCTTGAGATTTCTTTGGAACTGGAAATATACGCACATATCGGCGGAACATTCCCATTCGACTTTAATATTCTGAGGTATGATCCCCATTTCTTGGCATCGCTCAAAGACTCGTTGGTCGAACGACGCATTGTGGGCGATCAAAGTATACCCATCCAACCTTGTAAAATCGTAATCCTTAGTCAGCCCGACATATTCAAACTCGGGACAATAAATTGATACGAGGTATGCATCGAATTCCGGGTGCGTGACATATTGGTAGGTGCTACTTCCCGCGATTGAGTAATCCTTACTATAGAAGGTCTCAAAATCTAGTGCTGCTACTTTCTTATTCATAATTGTGGTGTGTGGTTTTTATGAAATTGTGAATGTCGCGGTGGTAGTGGGGGCCAGAGAACACAACTCTGACCCCCTCACACACCACAACTAATCGATATGAGACAATTAGCTAAAATCTTTTAGCCATTCGACGAACTTGGGATCATGCTTCGTTCCCTTGCGGAGCTTAGGAGCATGCACGAAATTGTTACCAGCTTTCACCTTCTCAGTAGTAAGCCTAAATGATCCGGTATTAATACCTTCTCGGTAATACATCTTTGCGGCTGTAAAAATTGGTACCGCTGCATGCTTGTATGCAGTTCCTTTTATTCTCCATAATGCGAAGGCATAATTATTTCCGTCATGTTCGAATGGGAAGTCATCAGGATTGTCACCCTTGATGCAGACCAAGGCATCCGCGATTGCTTTCCATGATGCTGGTGTGCCATCTTGCCACACAAAGGTAGCTTCTGGATCAGCTTCGAGAACTTCTGCTTTCGTGCTCATGATGCGGGGTATTTCTCCGCTGTCCCATTCAATGTTTTCTTCGAACATCTTACCAATGCGGCATACGGTAAACTCTACCTCCTGCTCTCCATTACTGATTTCGGTTTCACCATCCAAAACGATGGTTCCTTTTTTATAGGTTTCGGATAATGCACCTACGCCTTGAGCAATTTGCAGCCTGGGAAAGCTGATATCGCTCGCATCGAAATCTCCCACCAAACCTTGTCCGGGCTGAATCGCCAAGCTTGCGGTTGGGGAACCTTCGATAATATCTCCAGCCGCTTCTGCGTCTGATGTCGTTTCACTTACTTTTTCACTTAATGTTGATTTTGCCATTTTACTATTTTGTTATTTTGTTATTTTGTTATTTTGTATTTGTTTGTATGCTGAATGTAATACACTCAGATTAAAGATTTTGAGACTTGCGGAGGTATGGAGATCTTTCCCGGTCTTCTTCCGATGCAATAACATCGGCTTCCTCAAGGCTAAGTTCCACAACTCCGCGAGCACTTTTTTTCTGCCCACGCTCCAACTTCTCAGCGTATTTTTTAGCCAATGCGGAGACGCTAACGCTGCATGCGCTCATAAAATCATCAGGAGTCATAATATGCTCCAAAGCCTCGTAGGCTTCCTGTGCATCCTCAATTTTCGTAGTCGCATTTCGATAATGCAGATTGTACCCGGGAATTTCTTCACCATTCTCAACCGCCAGCTTCAATGCCTGTTTCTTAGCAGCAGCCTGCCATTTGTCTACCACTTGAGCTACATTTAACATCCGTGATAAGACCATTGGATCTTCGACTTTCTCGGGACTATAATCCCCCCATAAAGTCATCTCAAAATCAGTTACGCTCTCNCTGTATTTCTTGGCGAGCGGTAGTAATTTATCGGACAGGGCAGGGCATGAAAGCTTATGCTTACAATACCGGCAGCCTTCAGAATTAGGAATCGCTTCGGCATTCTCAGCCTGAGCCTTCTCAATGATTAAATTAATCCGAAGACGGATATCTTCCATGTCTTCCCGCTTGTAACTGTGCGTCAGTATCTCATCCCGCCGTGGGAGGATGAAATGAACGGTAGCTGTCTTGAGCTTTGGGAATTTATCCATAACCCCAAGCAAATATGCCTGTCCCTGGATGTTGATGTCACTATCATCAACCTCTCCTCTTCCGTATTTATAATCAACCACATCCGCGTGGTCTCCCTTAATGCTGACAAAGTCAACTGTTCCAAATATCGTAGCCATCTTTTAATATCCCTTCTAAATTTTTATCCATTTTAAATGCGTATATCGGTATCTCCTCGTCGGCGGTCTTTACGAATAAACTTTCACCGCGTTCAACGAGTCCGTGCCCGATAACAATTTTCCTATCCAGTAATAATGTGAGTTCATAGCCATCAATCGGGTTCTCCGTGCTTTGCCGGATCGCTCCCTCAATTGATGAGTACCCATCATCACTACTCCCCATGCTTGATGCTGACTCGTAATTCCTTATAGATATCATCTGCTCCGTCCTCCAATGGTTTAATATAATCAAGGCAGCTAATTACTAATCTCATCTGTTCTTCGTCGAGCCCATCTAGATTGCCGGTCTCAGCAGCTTCGTGAAGCTTCGTGCCTTCCTCAGCAAAAATATTGGTCTCATTACTAGATCGATAGCTTGGGCAAATCTCCACATATTTTAATGTGCTCGGCCCGAGCTCGTGGTGTGCGTCTGGACTACTCATCTTCAGCAAGCCCCCACTCTCCAGTATTAAGGTTCTGGTCAACGGTCGCAGGGTTAAAGCCGCAGCACACAAGCAAACCTTTCAACTCGTTTACAACCTCGTCCAATGTGCAACCGTCTTTTATCTCAGCGGTATACTCGCTATCTAAATCAGTTATTTGTATCTTCATCCTCAGCCTTCTCCTCTCTCTCCTTTAAAGTGTTAAGTAATCCTTCGCGGATTGCTATGTTTACGAAATCCTCGTCGGTTGCATCTTCCTTACCCCAGCGAACAAGCATGTCTTTGGTCTCCTCCTCCATTTCGAGTTCTAGTTTTACATGCATCTCGTCCTCTTCGGATAGGATTCTAATAATTGGTAAATCCTTATCCTCACTCATTTCTGTAATTCGTCTAGAGCGCTCGCCATCTCCATCATTACCGTGTACATATTCTTAATCTCATGCTGGAGAGTGTGAATCTGCATTTCCTGGAATGCCGTATAAGCTACCATGGAGTTGTCTTCCGGGTGATTCTTTTCGTGAATCGATATCATATCTGATATCTTTTCCTTGAGCTCATTCATTAGCTCAGTCCGATCAGCCGGAAGATCATCCAAGCTGTTAATTGTTTTAAATTTGGATCGCAATGGATCCGGATCGTGGTCTGGTTCAAATCTCATATTTTTTGGTGTGGTGTGTGGTTTCTGTTCTGTTAATAGTGTTATACATGCGTATAACATTATGCAATTATAAAAATGGTCTTCTCACAAGCTTTTCGCTCTGAGGCGCATCAACACTGGCTGAGCGCTGGAAAGTTTTTTTCAGTAGCCGACGGACTAAAGTCAAAGGTCGGAGAATTATAGCTATTATTTTTGTTTTCATATTAAATGGAGCTCCCAATCAGATTCGAACTGATGACCCCATCCTTACCATGGATGTGCTCTACCAACTGAGCTATGGGAGCGGAAAATAGGGCGGAGGGTTTCAAGAATGTACATACCAACTTACCCCCATGATGTACCCCCCGCCTTAAAATGGTGGAGCCAGACGGGATCGAACCGACGACCTCCTGAATGCAAATCAGGCGCTCTTCCAACTGAGCTATGGCCCCATTAAAAATCATAATATTGGATTCATCTCATCGTCATTAATGAGATCGATATTGTTAAGTTTTTCCCGGACAGCTTTGCACACACGCATCTCAACGGTGTCATTTGCAAAGACTATCTTTTGAATACTAGGGCTCTTACCCGTTGCCCGATGAACCCGCCCCAATGCCTGACGCAAATCAATCGCACTAAAGCTCGGGCTTATTAAAGATATGCGTGGGAAGTCACCGGTTTCATCATGCAGACTCAACCCAGTTCCTCCCGCTTGCGTCATGCAAATCAATATTCGACTATCATTCCTTTGGAATTTATTAACCTCAAGTTGACGCTCGAATTCGTTCTGATGACCTCCAATAAAACCAATGTTTTCATCCAGCGAACTTAACCGGTTAATCAAAGCCTGTGCAGTATCTCGAAAATTTACAAAGATTACCACTGAGGATGCGCTCGCATGGGCATCAGCAGTTAACTCTTCAAAGATCGGTACCTTTAATAATTCTACTTCCTGCCGTGCCCGTAATTGAATGGTCAATGCGCTATCCTCATCGGTCTCACGTCGAAGGTCTAAGGCTTCAAGCTCAGCCTTCATGTCCCGATAAATCAAATCTGTATTTGAAGAACCATCTCCTCCAAGATTATAGCCATCTGCAATAACCAATGTCTCAGGAAATGAACCGGGGGGTAGATCCTTGATGCGAATTCTACTCCCCCGGCCGTCCTTATAGATGTGATCATGGAGTCGTTTTAAAACTGAAGCATATCCCCGGAAGGTTAACCCTCCAAAGACTCCACGCTTACATCCATTCTTTAGACACCAGTTCCACCAACCCGCGTCATTATGCATATCAAGCAAATAACCAAGTGCTCGCATCTCAACCGGATTTGAACAGCTTGTCGCTCCCAAGGAAAGGGTAGGGATACCTCTCTCCTTGCCAGCTATCATTAACTTTGCATTCTCGCTTTTCGCCGATTTGCATCGGTGATCCTCATCAAAAATAAGCAGGGTTTTTGCAGGGTCGATAGACCATCGTCCAGCTCGTTTTGTTTGTTTGTTCTTGGTATAGTACCTAGTATTTCCAGTACGAATCTTTTCGTAATTAAAAACCTGTGGGGCACTATACAAAAATTTATGAGCCCACTCCGTCCAACTCGGGACAACAGCCTTGGGGCAAACGATAAAGGGCTCAAGTCCAAGGCGGCGGGCAACGGTCAGAGCTATGACCGTCTTACCCGTGCCAGTATCACTACCGTCCTTGGCATAACCATTAACCAATAAACTGTCTATCAGAGTTTCGCTGTGGCTTTTCTGCCACGCGAATAGCTCAGGGCATGTAGATGGTAGATTCCCCACTATGTGTCTCCTCAAAAATTTTAAGCCAGTCATCTTGTGTAAGCCCTTCGCGTTTATTCATTATTGAAAGGAATCGCCACATCCGGCGCAGCCCGGTCTCTTCAACCTGGCGAACACGCTCGCGGCTAACTCCCATAATATCGGCAATCTCCTGTAAAGTATATTGCTTCCCCTCTTCTGGGTCATACCAATGCTCGACAATCTCCTTGTCCTCATTTTTTAACTGCGTGCTCCTTAAGCCCGTCATAAACTCTCTCAAGCGGTTGTCTGCGTCGGTTGAGTCCTCCTTGTGGTGATTTATTACTCCACCCACGCGGTTCAGGGCGCGTGCCTTTGTGGGCTTCGTAGAATTCCCGGAGCATTTTGGTTTCCTCCGCGATGATTGCGAGGTCTTCTTGGAAGTATTCACGAGTGGTGAATCGCGTCCCGCAAGTAGGGCACTCACAACGTCTTCTGGTATATTTTGCGACATGCCTAGTTTCCTTTACGTAACTGTTCGTTGCACAGATCGGACAGTTCATTTAACTCGCCCTCCGCCTTGCCCTTGAGGAAGCGTATGTCCGCCTCGTTCGATGATAAAAGCGCGGTGTCCTCGTCGATATAAAGCACCGGTCGGGAACTCTCCAGTTGAGATAATAAAGTCTCCAGTTTCTGTATTCGATCGACGATCCCATCCACGGTTTCCGTCATCTGTTCTAATTGATTCGCCATTCTTTTTGTTTGCATTTCCATACGGGCAGGGGTCTCCTTTTCTGTAGTTGTAGTTGTGGTTGTGTGATTTGTAAGGGTACGATACCAAGTCGCTGCCATTGGTCGCAGGCTTGCAGCTTGGGGTCGAAAGACATAGGCCGAAGGTCGCGGCTATTTTAAGTATTAAGCTTGATTCCATACATCCTCCTTAAGTTGAGAAACTATTATCCGACTGTATTCTTCGACCGAATTTGATATGTCTTCTTTCGTTTCCCCGGGCATACTCTCCTCGGCAATGTGATACATCATGTCATAGCCCACTGAGAGAAAACAATTGGCCATCTCTTCCATCGGTAAGCGCTTCCCAAATTCTGTTAATAATATCTGAACCCCTTCCATGAAGAGCTCCACTTTTTCGGCTTCGGCTTCGGCCTCGGCCTCGCTCTGTTCTGTTTCAAATGTTAGCATGACAATCCCATACGCCCGCAATGTTGCGGTTAATCGATTCAGTTTGTTCTTCCCCTATGCGAATAAGTGCTCGGCCTATTTTTCGTCTAGTTTTATCAGACATATAAATGTAACTATCTAATTTGCTGATGATCTGGTAAAAAGTGTCATCGTCTAATTCATAAAAAGGAGTTTTACACAATGTTTCTTTAAGCCCCATCACTCGTATCCTTTCTGATGATCGAAATCGATGCAGGGCTCGGGGCTCCATAATTCTTCATCGATCTTCTTACCAAGGTACTTATTCATTTCCCTTTGGATGACATCGATAGCCCTCGGGCCTCGGGCCGCAAGCTCTTCGGTCCAAAGCTCTAGGTGCTTGAGGATCTCATCGTAATCATTTGATTCTTTCTCGCGGCTCATGCTCCGTCCTCCCTCAATAAGTGAATGATCGGATATCGATCCTCCGGGGATATCTTCCAAATGACTCCGGCCGAATCCTTAAGTCGAAGGTCGAGATTCATTTCAATCTCAACCCCGTGCGGATCGGTGTAATCTAATTTGATCGGGTCGTTGAGCTCGAAATCCATTTCAACGGAATTCGAAATCTCATCGGTAAAGGTTACTGTATC
>JGI20153J14295_10001174_pt1 | contig 20669 bp, 14 predicted proteins | sample COG_03_FD_14295 | JGI IMG/M metagenome (IMG submission 14295) | reverse complement strand
CTCGATCACGAAAACAGCTACATCGTACAAGCGCCTGCCGGCTCAGGAAAAACAGAGCTTCTAACGCTGCGTTACATGAGCCTTTTAGCCCGCTGCGGTGAGCCCGAGGAAGTGCTAGCTATCACGTTTACTCGTAAAGCGGCGTCGGAAATGCGCGACAGGATTATTAAATCGCTGCAGGCGGCTAAAGACCACCGAAGCAAGTACAGTATTACTCTACTAATGAGCGACAGCGAAGAAAACCCGATTAAGGACTCCCTTAAACGGCAAAATTTTCGCATAGCAAACAGCGTTCTCGACGCAGATGCCGAGAAAGGCTGGAACTTAGACCGGCATCCGGGAAGGCTGCGTATACAGACAATCGACAGTTTCAATATTTATCTGGCTAATCAACTGCCCATCGCTTCGCGAGTGGGTGGAGACTTGAGCGTAACGACCGACGTCACCCCACTCTTTCAATCGGCTATTACCGCGACGCTGTCGTTACTCGAAGATGAGAGTGATGATGGTGCGAGCGTTAGAGCATTGTTCTCTCATTTAGATAATGACATATCACGCATCGAACCATTGCTGCTGAGTTTATTGAATAAACGAGACCAGTGGCTGGACTCTCTCTCGGCATTACTTTCCAATCCCATCGATGCACAGAATACGCTAAAAAATTATATCGATGAGCTTGCAGTCGAAACGCTTGAGTCACTCGCCGATTGTTTAGCGCCGTATGCGGCCACCCTAATTCAACTCAATAATTATACGTCTGAACATTGGTTAGCCAAAAATGGCCCTGGACCAATTGCTCTCACCTCGATGCCCACGGCCAGTAGCGAAGACCTAGAACATTGGACACAGCTTACAAGACTGCTTTTGACTGGCTCAGGCAGTTGGCGTGCACGTATTACCGTGACAGAAGGCTTCCCTAATCCTAAGAACGTGCCGAAAGAGCTAACGGAAACTGCTACTAAAGCGATTCAAGAAATCAAAAGTCTCATCTCTGAAATCGCCGAAAGCCCGCAAGGTGAATTAATCCGTTACTCGTTACAAACACTTACAGGCCTCCCCTCCGCAGCGTCCATTAATAACCAATGGCCGCTCTTGTCTGCACTTCTCAAGACGCTGCGCAGATTGAATCAGGAGCTGATTCTAGAATTCACACGCCGCAGCGTGATCGATCACACTCAAGCGGGCGGCGCCGCTGTCGCTGCACTCGCCGACTATGACGGCCCCACAGAGCTTGCTCTTGCGCTCGACAGCAAACTTTCGCATATCTTGATCGATGAATTTCAAGATACCTCTGAGCGCCAAATCGAGCTTATTAAGCGGCTGATTAGCGGATGGACGCCCGGGGATGGTCGAACGCTTTTCGTCGTCGGCGATGCGATGCAGTCTTGCTACAATTTCCGTAATGCGAATGTCGGTATCTATTTAAATGTACGCGCCAATGGCATCGACGACCATCCCGTATTACCGCTCGATTTAACGATGAATTTTCGTTCTCAAGCGCCTTTGGTACGAAAGATAAATCAAATTTTTTCACAGGCTTTTCCTGAGCATGAGAATATCTCTCAAGGTGCTGTTCGCTACTCTAATTCAGTTGCTGGCCGCGAGGCATCAGCAATCGCACCCTTGAGCGCGACATGGATTAGCTACCCCGAAAGCGAGCGCTTGCCTGAAGCAAAGAGTCTCGAGGCGAAGAAAATAGCGGAAAGAGTTAAACAATTGAAAGCGGGTGACCCGAGCGCTTCGATAGCAATACTCGCGAGAACACGCAATCAGTTTAAACACATCGTCGCCGAATTCAGAGCCGAAGGCATCGACTGGCTCGCCACTGACATAGACCGTCTCAGCACGCTCACAATCATTAGCGATCTAATCGCTTTGCTAAGAGCATTGATCAATCCCGCTGACAAAATTGCTTGGCTTGCTATCCTTCGCGCGCCTTGGTGTGGCCTCGACAGTGCAGACCTTTTCTATGTTGTAAACAGTGATAAAAACGCGAGCATTTGGAAAAACCTACAAACATTAAGCAGCTCCTTGACCGAATCACAAAATGACGAGTACACCTTGTCAAAAGAGGGATTAGCGCGGGTAACAGCGATTAGCTCCACGCTCGATGTGCTACTGCAGGCAAGAATGCATTGTTCTGTCCGCGAACTCATGGAATGCGCCTGGCAACTGCTTGGGGGCGACGCGCTTATAGCTAACAACGTTGAGGAGAGATCCGTAGCGTATTTCTTCACACAGTGCGATCAACATGAAAACTGCTATGGGATAGATGATGTAGAGGCGTTTGCAGAAACGATTGAGCAGAGTTTTATACCCGGTGAAATAAATGAAGCTGAGAGTCAGGAAAGTGGCACAGTTCATCTCATGACGATTCACAAATCTAAAGGCCTACAATACGATCACGTCATTATCCCGCAGCTGAATGGAAAAAGCCGATCTAACGACAAAGATCTCGTCATCCTGCACAACCGTTTAAACCGAAGAGGCGTCGCAAGGCTTTTCATTGCTGCGTTACCTGACCCTGGAAACGAAACCGGCGGCAACAAACAGCCCGACGACACACTGTATGAATTCGTCAAAGGCGAGCATAAGCAGAAAGATCTCTACGAAGAAACTCGTCTGATCTATATTGCGATGACACGCGCAAAGCATAGCGTAAGCCTCTATGCCACGCTGCCCGAAAACACAGACAAAGAAGGTAATGCGAAAGCCCTAGCACCCGCAAACAACTGCCTTCTGGCACGCATATGGGAGCCGCTACTAGGTCTTAACGATTTTTCGCCCGCGCAAATAGCGATCGGCGCTCCAACCAAAAACACGCCAGTCGAATCCGCTGATAACTTCCCTGCGATCACATCGATTAAGCGGTTTCGCACTGTATGCCGCGTATCCGAAGATCAGATGCGAATCATTACAGAGCAACTGGCACCTACACTTGCCGAAGAAAAAGCAAATGAAGAGACTCAAGACAAAGAGCGCCAACTGTCGAAACTGCTAGGGACTCTTAGCCACGCTTTTCTCGAAGCATTCTGTCTCAGCGCCTTCGATCCCGAGGTAACCCTCCATGCTTTAGCGCCCCGCTGGCGGCGCAAACTGATCAGACTCGGTGTCGACGAAGCGCAGGCAGAGGCTCGAATAGTGGAAACGCAGCGGGAACTTTTGCGCTGTCTCAATGGCGCGAATAGGTGGGTTTTTGATAGCGTCGGCGTACAAGCTGAATGCGAACTCAAGCTCGCTACGAGTGAGCGCCAAGGCGATGAGGAGTATCACAAACACCGAGTTGTCGACCGCACCTTAGTCGTCAATGGAGAACGCTGGATTATCGACTTCAAGACCTCTCACAAACATGAGGCGCAAACTGAAGAAGAATTTATTGCCTCACAGAAAGAAGAATATCGGCCACAGTTGGAGAGCTATGGCGAATTATTTAGAGGGTTCGAAGACACGCCACAGCGTCTTGCGCTACTGCTAACCTCGATCGATGCGCTCGTTGAGCTGTGATCAATCCCTATTCTAATTCGGCGTCAGCAACAGCGAAAATGCCCGGCGCGTTTCGAAGATAACCTTTGTAGTCGAGCCCGAAACCGAATACAAACCTGTCTTCTATCTGCAGACCAATGCACTCTGCGCGCGCGCCATGGATTCGGCGCTCGTGCAGTTTTTCGACAAGCACGGCACCGTAAGCCTTTGTAGCGCCTTGCTCGAGAGCATAATCGCAAACTGCTTTAAGCGTATTGCCTTCATCGAGTATGTCGTCCACTACAATAACAGGCCTGCCCGCTAGCCGCTCTCGAGGATAGCTTAACCAATTGAGCTCCCCTCCCCTCACTTCATCTCGATAACGGGTAGCGTGCAGATAGTCAACCTGCAATGGAAAATCTAAAAGCGGCGCCAAGCGCCCCGTGAGTATCAGCCCGCCATTCATAACACAGAGTAGCAAAGGATCGCTGCCTGCAAGATCGCGCGTAATCTTCTCTGCCATGCGCACAATCGCAGCATCGCAAGCTTTGTCATCAAACAGACACGTTGCCGTTTGGCGTATGCGCTCAATATCCAAAGTGTCGGCATGTAGCGCGTTCAAAATCATGACTGGGCGGCCTGAACTAATTGAATCTTATCTAAGCCATCGATAGTGCGAGTCGGGAATGCAAAATCGGCGTCGTGTTTATGAACAATGTCGATAATTTTCAACATGACATCCTGTTTGATCTCATGGAACTCAATCCAGTTCGTTGTCTTCGTAAACGTGTAGATAAAGAAATCGAGCGAGGATGCTGAATACGACACGAAGTTGACGATCAATGTATGAGACGCATCTATCGCTTCGTGCGATTGCAGCATTGCTTTCACTTCATTAACAATCACGCCCATTTTCGACGCGTCGCTATAGCGAATGCCAATTGTCTCCTTGATACGACGATTGGTCATACGCGAGGGGTTCTCGAGCGCCAATTTATTAAACAATGAATTGGGAATATACAATGGCCGTTTATCGAAGGTTCTTACCACGGTAAGTCGCCAGCCTATTGTTTCAACCGTGCCCTCGATCTCTCTATCGGGCGAGCGTATCCAGTCGCCAATCGCAAAAGGCCTATCAAGGTAAATCATCAGACCGCCAAAAAAATTGGCCAGCAGGTCCTGTGCAGCAAAACCAACGGCAATACCACCAACTCCACCGAATGCCAACAGCGCCGTAATTTGTATTCCGAGCGTGGGTAGTAACACCAAGATCGCCGAGATTACGACAGACAAACGCAGCAGCTTTGCCAATGCAATTAGCGTCGTTGGGTCTAATGAGGTTTGAGTTGGGTGTTCACCGGCAAGAATCTTGCGCCGGATTCTTTCTTCGGCCAGAGAAATGAAACGCACCAAAAACCAAGCCATGAGTATGACCAGCGCAACCTGCCGAGCCAGATTAATGTTTTCCACGGAGAATAGAGAATTGTCGATATAGCCGTCGCTCACGCCGATTGCAGCTAGCAGGCCAAACACTAAAATTAGCGAACTCAGTGGTCGCTTAGCCGCCTCGAGTAACGCATCGTCCCAAACATTAGCGGTTTTTTCGAAATGCCTTGCAAGAACCACTAACGCACGCATCGCTATTAATCTAAATAGCAGTGTTAACGTGACAATAAGGAATAGCTCTGCACCCCAGTCTAATTCACGGAGCGTCTCTACTGAAAAATAATCTTGCATCGGTCTACCTTTTCGAAGAATTTAGCCTAACTAGCCGGCAATGATTTTATTATTTGAATCGCTCGAGACCATCGCGACGAATCAGCAAAGTGATAGTTAACTACCTCCTCGTTACGGGCCATTTCCGCAAGACGTCGATCAGAGGCTTCGCTCCTTTGCTCGGGATTGTTCTCGAGATAATCGGCAACTCGTCGAGCAGCCTCGCTGTCGTTGCAGACCAGTACCATATCGCAGCCCGCTGCGAGCGCTAGCTGCGCTCTGACCTCAACGCTGCCCACGCCATGTGCCGCATCCATCGTCAAATCGTCGCTAAAAATCACACCATCAAAGGACAATTGATTACGAAGAATGTCCTGCAACCAAAATGGAGAGAAGCCTGCACATTGGGCGTCCACTTGCGGGTAAATCACATGAGCAGGCATTATGCCACCGAGCGAGGTTGCCAGCGCCTTAAACGGCACAAGATCATGTATCTCGATTTGTTCAAAAGCACGCGGGTCGACAGGCAGTTCAACGTGGGAATCTGCGTCAACTGTCCCGTGGCCCGGGAAATGCTTTCCGGTCGCCGCCATTCCCGCGGAGCGCATGCCCTCTACATACCTTAGTGCAAGCGCGCTTAGTTGTTTGGGGTCTGAGGAAAATGCCCTATCTGCAATAACGCGACTCGTTTCACTGAAGACATCGAGAACCGGCGCAAAGCTGAAGTCCACTCCGATAGCCAAAAGCTCGGCGGCCATCGCCCATCCGCACTCTTCGGCTGCCTCAAGGCCTGCCGCTTCGTCCTGACAGAAGAGCATGCCGAGACGCGCTAACGCAGGGAGCGAAAGAAAACCCTCGCGAAATCGCTGCACCCGCCCGCCTTCTTGATCTACGGCAATCAACAGGGTCGGATTGATTTCCCGCACAGCACGGATCAGCCCAGTAACTTGGCTCTTGGTTTGGTAATTACGCGAAAATAGGATGAGACCGCCGACACTGCGGCGCTTTAACAGATTTTCATCCGCCGCACTTAACTGTGTCCCCTCAATACTTACCATCAACGCTCCCCTCGGCGGGGGCTTGCGCGATGGGCTTAACGAGTCTTTAACGTTAATGTTCTCACACTCCAAATATCCAATGTGCCGGGATTATCCCATAGCGCTGCATCGAGTTGAACGTAAAGCCATGGCTGAATTAATTGCTTGCAACACACTCTTTACTGTATATAATCACAGCTGTTGATAAACACAGGAGAAACCCATGTTAAAGCTTACCCTCCGCCAGCAGCAGATACTTAATTACATAAAAGACTATCTCTCTGAAACAGGCTACCCGCCGACTCGGTCCGAGATAGCACAAAAAATGGGCTTTCGCTCGCCCAATGCGGCCGAGGATCATTTGCGCGCATTAGCAAGAAAAGGCGCCATCGAAATCCAACCCGGTGCTTCTAGGGGCTTACGATTACCGATCAATGAGCAGCTAGGCCTCCCAATCATCGGGCAAGTTGCCGCAGGCAGCCCGATTCTCGCTCAGGAATCTATTTCCGAATACTGCGACATTCCACCGACGTTGTTCACCCCGCATGCCGACTATCTCCTTACGGTTAAGGGTATGAGTATGATCAACGTAGGTATATTCGAAGACGACCTGCTCGCTGTCCATAAAACCGACAGGGCCAACGATGGAGACATCATCGTCGCGAGAATAGACGAGGAAGTAACGGTCAAACGCCTCAAAAAAGGGAAGACGCCATATACTCTCAGCCTAATTGCCGAGAATCCAGATTTCGCGCCAATTGAGGTGGATGTAAGACTCAACGAGTTCGCAATCGAGGGCATAAGCGTCGGTGTTATACGACGCCACTAGGGGCTTTATTACGCCTAGCTAGGGGTAAAGGCTAGGGCACAGGCCACAGAAACTAAAAACGCCCGCTGCCGAATCCGGCTGCGGGCGTTTTCAGACTTATCAATCTGGTTTCGCGAATTGCTTCACTAGCTTCTAACGCCTAATGAGCCACCAGTTAGTCTGCTCATTTTACCGCTTGCTTTACGCCTTCTTTACCGCTTTTTTTACCACCTTCTTCACAGCCTTTTTGGCGACTTTTTTTACGGCTTTCTTCACTGCCTTTTTGACTGCTTTCTTCGGGCCAGCCTCGCCGCTGCCCTCTTCCTTCCAGGCACCACCGGTATAGAAGGCCTTCCAACCCGACGCCTTCTTGTCGATTTCGCTCTGAACATAAATTTCAGCAGTCTTACGGCTATAGCGAACGATGCTCGGATTACCCACATCGTCTGCTGCTGGTGCGTCCATCAGATACGCGTACTTTGGGTCTATCTCAGACGCATGGGGTAGAAGCTCCGCCACAAGTGGTGCTCTTGTCTCACGGTTTCGCGGGAATTGACTCGCAGCGAGGAATAATCCCGCCGCGCCATCGCGCAAAATATAATGATCGTCCACTGTTTCGCACTGCAACTCAGGCATCGGTACCGGATCCATTTTAGGCGGCGCCGCTTGACCGTTACGCAAGAGCTTGCGAGTGTTCTTACAGGATTCATTACTACAGCCAAAATACTTGCCGAACCGACCGGTTTTAAGCTGCATATCCTTCGAACATTTATCGCACTCGATGATAGGACCATCGTAACCGCGAATCTTAAATTCGCCGCTCTCGACCTCGAATCCGCTGCAATCGGGATTATTGCCGCAGACATGCAATTTGCGCCCTTCGTCGAGGAGATAACTATCCATCGCGGTGTTACACAGTCCACAGCGGTGCTTTTTGCGCAGTAGGACGTTTTCAGCAGCCTCGGCTTCCTCCGCGGTATCGGTGCGAATCGCATCCTCACCAGGGGTCAGGTTAATCGTTTGTTTACATCGCTCCTTGGAGGCAACGCATAACCGGAACAGCCAAGAAAGACGCCGGTCGAGGCGGTACGAATCTGCATATTGCGCCCGCAATTTGGGCATTCGATATCGGTTTCGGTCGGGTCGTTCGTTCGCATCCCGCCGTCGGCAGTTTCAGCGAGCGCTAATTCAATGGTGAAGCGCTCATAGAATTCGTTGAGCAGCACTTTCCAGTTCTTTTCGCCCGAGGCGACCGCATCGAGAGACTCTTCCATCTTCGCGGTAAAGTCGTAATCCATCAGATCAGCAAAACTTTCGATCAACCTTTCGGCAACAATATCGCCCATTTTGAGCGCATAGAATCGCTTGTTCTCCACGCGTGCGTAGCCGCGGTCCTGGATTGTCGAAATAATCGCTGCGTAAGTCGATGGCCGGCCAATCGCCTTTTTCTCGAGTTCTTTAACGAGGCTCGCTTCGGTAAATCTCGGCGGCGGCTTGGTAAAATTTTGCTGTGGCATGAGCTCATTAAGCGCGAGCTTATCGCCTTCTGTCACCGACGGCAGTACTACATCCTCATCTTTCGAAGGCATCGCCCGTAAGTATCCATCGAACTGCATAATCCGACCTTTAACTCGCAATTCGAAATCGGCCGCTCCGATGCTAATGCTCGAACTTAGGTACCGAGCTGGCGGCATTTGACAGGCAACGAAATATTGCCAGATCAGTGTATAAAGCCGTACCGCATCGGGCTCCATCTGATTGAGGAGCGTTTCGGTCATGCGCACATCGGTCGGTCGAATGGCTTCGTGGGCCTCTTGAGCGCCCTCTTTCGAGCTATAAAAGAGCGGCTTTTCGGGCAGATACTCAGGGCCAAACTTTTTCCCAATGTAATCTCTACACATCGCGATAGCATCGCCACTTAGATGTGTCGAGTCGGTACGCATATAAGTTATGTAGCCGGCCTCATAAAGGCGCTGCGCCATCATCATTGTCTTTTTAACGCCAAAACCAAGCCGCGTGCTCGCTGCCTGCTGAAGTGTAGACGTAATGAGAGGCGCTTTTGGCTTCGATGACGTCGGCTTGTCGTCTCGCTTAAGCACAGTAAAGTCGCTCGCCTGCAATATTTCTAGCGCCGAATCCGTTTCCTGCTTGCTGGTTGGGCGAAAGTTTGCACCCGCCTGCTTAACCACTTGGCACCGAAGCGCTTCGGCCTTACCTGTTTCTAATGCAGCGAACACTTCCCAAAATTCGTCAGGAATAAACGCCCTAATCTCGCGCTCTCGCTCGACAACTAAGCGAACGGCTACTGATTGCACACGCCCCGCCGATAGGCCACGGGCGACTTTAGCCCAGAGCAGAGGCGACACCATGAAACCGACTACTCGGTCGAGAAAGCGGCGTGCTTGCTGCGCCTCGACATAGCGCATGTCTAATTCACCCGGCTTAGAGAAAGCCTCTTGAATCGCGCGCTGGGTAATCTCGTTAAAAACCACCCGCTTGTAGCGACTTTCGTCACCGCCAATAGATTCCTTTAGATGCCAGGCTATCGCCTCTCCCTCGCGGTCCAAATCCGTCGCGAGATAGATTGTGTCGGCGGTCTTTGCCAGCTTTTGCAGCTCCGATACCACCTTCTCTTTACCCGGCAAGACTTCATACCTTGCGGCCCAATCGTGGTCTGGGTCGATACCCATACGCTTGACGAGCTGCTCTTTTGCCTTCTTCTTTTTATAGGCAACTTTTTCGTCGGGCGCGAGTTTACGAGTCTTTGCGGCGGCGGCGGCACGCGCTTTGGGATCAACGGGCTTCGCTGACCCTGAGGTCGGAAGATCGCGGATATGCCCCACGCTCGATTTGACGATAAAGTCGGAACCGAGGTACTTATTAATAGTTTTCGCCTTCGCTGGCGATTCGACTATTACTAATGATTTGGACATAAACGCAACTCTTAGGGCAGTAGGCCGAGGCCGGAAGTGCGCGAGTATATAAGGAAGGGTTGTGGGTCGGTCAAGTGTTTACGCAAATTAGCGTGTAAACGATGAACAGAAACTTAGGCTATCTATCGCAATAAATGCGCTAGATAGCCTGCGATGACGGGGCTTTCCGAGTTAGTGGATACACCAAATTTGTTCAAGCAACATCCACGGTCCAGCCAAATTCATCTTCGGCTTCGCCTTTTTGAATACCGACAAGCAGATCATAGAGCTGCTGCATAACTGGACCAACGTGCTCTGGATCACCAATATCATGCCAATCACCATCGAACCAGATCTTACCAACCGGTGATAGAACCGCTGCGGTGCCACACGCCGCCGCTTCGCTAAATTGAGCGATCTCTTTGCGCAATTCAATCGGCCGCTCCTCAACCGTGAGACCGAGCTTTTTCTCAGCAAGCGTCATAATCGAGCGACGAGTAATGCTCGGCAAGATCGCGTCAGACTTCGGCGTCACCACCGTGCCGTCTTGCAAGACAACAACAATATTGGCAGATCCAGCCTCGTCTATGAAGCGCCGCTCTTTTGAGTCAAGGTAGAGTGCCTCGTTGGCGCCAAGCTCTTGCGCTCGCTTAGTGGCGAGCAAGCCACCCGCATAGTTGGCCCCTGCCTTGTAGCTTCCTGTTCCACTTGGGGCTGCCCGATCCATCTCTGAAACCGCTAATTTGATCGTTCCGAGCCCTGCCGTTTTATAGTACGGACCAACCGGCGACACGAATACCCTAAACTCGTAAGACTGAGCAGGCTTAAGGCCAAGGTTTTCCCCTACGCCGATAAGCATCGGGCGGATATAAAGAGACGCGCCTGATCCATAGGGAGGCACCCAAGAAGCATTCGCCCTGACCGTGTCACGCACTGCGCGCACAAACATCTCTTCTGGGACGTGGGGCATGAGTAGACGCTCGGCAGTTCGCCCCATCCTCTGCGCGTTGAGATCGGGCCTGAACAAAAGAATACGGCCGTCTGGCGCCGTTTGCGCTTTCATCCCCTCGAAACACTGTTGCGCGTAGTGTATAGAGGGAGCACCTTCGTGGATCGCGATAAATTCATCGCTAATCATCTCACCTTCGTTCCAGGCGCCATCACGCCAAACGGCGCGAAAGCGAAAATCTGTTTTCTTGTATTGGAATCCTAACTCTGACCAATTAAGGGACTGCTTTTGATCGCTTGCGTTCACGCTTAATTCCTATTCTTTGCCTGTTTATTATCGACATATTATCAGCTATCAATCAGCCAAACGCTAGCCACCCCAGCGATCGAATTGGCACACGCTTGGTGCGTAAAGCAGGTTTCGTGAAGTACTCCCCTAAGCTACACTAGCCATACAGTTGGGCCACAGTCGAGTCCAAGCCATGACTTTGATTGAGCACACACTATGACCCACCCCTTTCCCTCCCTCGTCGATATCGGCGCCAATCTTACGCATGACTCTTTCGATACCGACTTTGATCAAGTGATCGAGCGCGCACAGGCAGCGGGCGTGAAGACGATTATGCTTACCGGCACCGATCTCAGCACCTCGCAACAGGCGGCGCAGTACAGCAAGCAACAACCCACTGTGTTTCGCAGTACGGCAGGCTTCCACCCCCATGTAGCAAAGTCAATGGGATTCTGAGGCGAGTGCAGTTATTCGTGAATTAGTCGGCCGCGACGAGGTCGTCGCTATAGGTGAATGTGGCCTTGATTTCAATCGAGATTTCTCACCGCGCGAGACTCAACTGCAGGTTTTCGAAGAACACCTTAAGATAGCTGAGCTTGCGCAAAAGCCCCTCTTTCTGCATCAAAGAGAAGCACATGAGCCCTTTTTTGCATTGCTCGAAAGATACCGAGATAAAATCAAAGGTGGCGTGGTGCACTGCTTTACTGATAGTAAAGCAGCTCTGGATGACTATTTGGCCTTAGATATGTACATCGGCATTACCGGCTGGGTATGCGATGAGAGGCGAGGCGCAGCACTTCAGGAAATTGTTAAATACATCCCACCGGACAGGCTATTGATAGAAACCGATGCACCTTATTTACTGCCTCGCACTCTCAGACCAAAACCAAAATCACGACGCAACGAGCCTTGTCATCTTGTTGAAGTCGTCAGAATGCTCGCACAGTGTACGGGTCGGGAAGCCGAACAAATAGCAGAAGAATCGACGCGCAACGCGCATAGGCTTTTCGGCTTGCCAATAGAGAACACAGGCACTTGATCCTCGCGTTAAGTGGTCTCGCCTGCCTTATAGACGTCAACTGCTCTAGCCAGAAAGTGAACTAGCTGCTCTTCACCAAAAGGCCAGCCTAACTCTCCGCCATCGCAGACTCTTTTAAATACCGGTAATCGAATCCCATAGGTCTCAACAAGCGCTGCATCGTCCGCAATATCTATGACATCAACTGCCAATTCGGCGCGTTGGGAGTGCGCAACCGAGCCGAGCATTTGTTCTGCCTGTTCACAAAGGTGGCATCCCAGCGTCGTAAAAAAAAGGAGGTCTGCCGGCCTGTCGAAGGGCGACTCATGCTCATCACCTGACTCACCCATTGTTCGTTGCCCGCTGCGAGTTTTTATCAGAGCTAGAATGCGCTGCCGAAATTTCCTTTAGCGCACTTTCGATCAGCGCAGGCCCCTCATAAATAAAGCCAGAATACAGCTGCACTAGATCAGCGCCGGCCTCCAAACGGGCGACGGCATCAGACGCTGTCATAATTCCACCGACGCCGATAATCGCCATGTTATCGCCCACTAAACGTTTGATCTGGCGCAGTGTCGCGCAGGCTTTTTCAGTCAGTGGCGCCCCGCTCAATCCGCCTGTTTCAGCGGCATGGTTACTTCCCTGTACACGTTCGCGATCGAATGTCGTATTCGTCGCAATCACACCATCTATTTCATGAGCAAGAAGTTTGGAGCAACACAGCTTAAGTTCATCCTCAGACATATCGGGCGCAAGCTTTACAGCAAGCGGCACAAAGCGCGAATGCGCTTTTTCAAGCTTGGTACGCTCGGAAACCAAAGCACTCAGCAAACTATCAAGCTCTTCGCCATATTGCAGCGAACGCAGCCCCGGCGTATTGGGTGACGAGATATTGATGGCAATATAATCCGCCACCGAATAACTTTTTCGGAGCCCGATGAGATAGTCCTCATTCGCATCACTAATTGGCGTGTCGGCATTCTTGCCTATATTCACACCTACAATGCCCTTCCTGTGACGACTTTCAAGCCGACTAAGCAGATGGTCAATACCCTTATTGTTGAATCCCAAGCGATTGATAATGCCACGCTCATTGGCGAGCCGAAACATTCTTGGCTTCGGGTTCCCGGGCTGAGGCCGAGGCGTGACAGTACCAAGCTCGAGCCAGCCAAAACCGAGAGCCTGCAGCGCATCAGCATAGTCGGCATTTTTATCGAGCCCCGCGGCAAGGCCAACAACATGCGGAAAGTCGATACCCATGACGGTTTTGGGTACTGCATATTTTTTTGTGCTTGCAGCAAGAATCCCCAACAAGCCGACGCGCTCCCCTACACTCATCGCTTCCAGCGCGATGTCATGCGAAAGCTCTGCGGGCAGCCTGAAAAGCAGACTCCTAATCAATTTGTACACACTCTCTCCCTGCTCAATTTTGTTAAGAAATATATCGCTAAGCCAAACGTTTTAGTTCGCGTAGCGCAACGGTAATCATCGCCAGATCTGGTGTCTTCTCGGCGCGCAGGCGTGCAAACACACTTTTTGTTCTACTGATTGCAAAGGCATTGCTTTGGAACCATGCGTCGACTCGCTTACTCAACCCCTTCTGGCTGCGAGTTTCTTCAAGCAACTTCTTTGCCAGCACCCTTTGACGCCAAGCCAAGTCGTCGATCGCGCTGGCTCTCAGTCGCGACTCCCAGCTATTCGTTGGCGTAACCCCGCTGATTAGCTCGCCCAACCAATCGAGACGTAATGCGTCACCTATAAGGTAATAAGCACTTATCATTGTTTCTAAGCTTTCCGACACGCTTTGTGACACATCGATCAAACTAAAAACAGGGGCCAAGAATGAGTACTTAGCAACGCTGTCGGCAAGCTCTTTGGGCAAGCCGGCCTTAACAAGAGCATCCTTGTTAGCCGCAAACTTTCTTTTCAAGATTTTTTGGTAGACCCGCAGGAAGCATCGCAACCATAGCTTTAACACCGATCGCAAACGGCTTAATCTCCACGACCAAATCCTCTGTCGCAGGTCGATTTCGCAACAACCAACGCGTCGCATCGCGCACGAGCTTAATAAGAGCCAGCATGGTCTCGTCTTGATAGGACGACGCGACAGAGTAATCGAGAGATTCAATCGATTGCCATTGCGACTCAGCATCGAGCGCCTCTATCGCAAGAATAGACGCTCGTACAACGTCAGCAAGGCTCGCAGACGAGCCCGCCATCAGCTCGAAGACAAAATAAGCGCCGACCCTATTGACTAAGTAATTAGCCAACTGCGTTGCCATCAACTCATTGCGTAAAGGGTGCTGATCTATCGCATCAGCGTAACGCGCAACCAAAGATTCAGGGAACGCTTTGAACAAATGCTTCTGCAGAAGCGGGTCCTTCAAATAAGAAGCCGTTACCAGTTCTGCTTTTAGATACATTTTCATGTAAGACGTAGCGACCGCGAGCTCTGGTCGCGACGGCTTTAACCGAGCATTAGCCCTCTGTTCGAGCTGTTCGGCACTTGGAAGAAATTCGATTTCACGATCGAGTCCCGCGTTTGATTCAAGAAAACCAACGAGGTCGTTAAACTCTTTGCAGCCAAGTTCTGGGTCCGAAAAGCTCAGCGCTAGGGTTTGTACTTGTCGGTAATTGTTTTCTAAAACGAGCGCGGCAACCTCCTCGGTCATACTCTCAAGTAAGACACTACGCTGAGCCTCGGCGTCGGCTTGCGCTTTAGCGGGACGGGTTGGCGCTTTGTTAGCAACCTCGTTAAGCAATATCTTAATATTGACTTCGTGATCAGAACAATCAACACCCGCAGAGTTGTCAATAAAATCAGTAAACGAGGCACCACCTTTGAGGCCGAACTCTATGCGTGACAATTGAGTCATGCCTAAATTCCCCCCTTCGCCTATAGTCTTGCAACGAAGGTCGCGCGCGTCTACACGCAGCGAGTCATTAGCTTTGTCACCCACAGCAGCATCGCTCTCGGTAACACTTTTCACATACGTGCCAATGCCGCCGTTCCAGAGGAGATCAACGGGTGCTTTTAACATCGCTGAAATAAGTTGATCCGGGGTAAGCGATTTCGCCTCTGTCGCAAATGCGGTGCGCATTTCGTCGGTGAGTACGATGGACTTTGAACTCCGCTCGAAGACACCTCCTCCACGCGATATCAAGTCGCTTTTGTAATCGGTCCACGAAGATCCGGGGTGTTTGAATAAGCGCCTGCGCTCTCGGAAACTCGCCGCGGCGTCTGGGGTTGGGTCGACAAAAATATGCAGATGATTAAACGCGCCTTTAAGCAAAGTTTTTGCCGACAGCAGCATGCCGTTGCCAAACACATCGCCAGACATGTCGCCGATGCCTATGACACTGAACTCTTCCTTCAGGATATCGATGCCGCGTTCTCTAAAATTTCGCTGCACAGAAATCCATGCGCCCTTCGCGGTAATTCCCATCGCTTTGTGGTCGTAGCCATTGCTTCCACCTGACGCAAACCCGTCGCCTAACCAAAAGCCGTAACTTGCCGCAATGCCGTTTGCGATATCTGAGAAAGTCGCTGTTCCTTTGTCGGCCGCGACAACCAGATAGGGGTCGTCCTCATCGAGGCGCACAACGCGGTCTGGCGGGACTAGCATTCCGTCCTTGAGATTATCGGTAATATCTAACAATCCAGCGATAAACGTTTCATAGGCCCTAACGCCTCTGGCCTGAAACTCAGCGCGATTGGCCACCGGCGTCGCATCTTTTACAACAAATCCGCCTTTCGCCCCGACAGGAACAATGACGGAATTTTTCACTTGCTGCGCCTTAACTAAGCCCAACACCTCTGTACGGTAATCTTCACGCCTGTCCGACCAACGCAGGCCGCCGCGGGCGACTTTTCCGCCGCGCAGATGCACGCCTTCGACTTTGCTTGAATAAACAAAAATCTCAAACTTAGGCAATGGCTTTGGCACACCCTCAATACGCTGCGGCTCGAACTTGAATGAAAAATAGTCCTTCAGCTCGCCCGTAGCATCGAGTTGGAAAAAGTTAGTCCTTAGCATTGCGTCGATAAGACCAAGATAAGCGCGCAGCACACTGTCCTCCGAAAGATTAGACACGCCATCGATTGCTTTGACGATTCGAGTCCGAACTTTCGCTACTAAACGTTTGCTTTTGTTAGGCTGAAACAGTGCAGTGAATAACTCGATTAAATCGCTCGAAATTTTCGGATGAGACGACAGAGTCTCGGCAATAAAACCCTGCGAATAATCGAAACGGATTTGCTTGAGGTAAGCACCGAGCGCACGCAGTAACGCTGCCTGTCGCCAGCTTAGCCCTGAATTAAGAACCAAGGCATTATAGGAGTCGTCTTCGACCCGCGCAGACCATATCGCGTAAAAAGCCTGTTCAAAAAACTCTCTCCCCTCAGCGCTTAATGGCGAATTCGACTCGCTACGATAAACCAAGAAATCGTGAAGCCATATTCGCGGCCCAAGTTCGCTCGACTCGAGTGCGCAGTTACCCCGCAGAGGATAGGTACTCTCGCTAATAATACGCAGACCCAGATTTTCCAAAATCGGGTCGACATCAGACAGCATGAGCTGACTCTCTAAACTAAAAAGCTTAAAGCTAAACTCAGCGCGTTCTGCATGTGATTCCCTTAGATTTACAGCAACGTCGCCGGAACTCGCCACGGCGTTAATGAACCGCACATCCTCCACAGCTTCAGCAGCGGTGTACGCTTCTTTATAGGATGATGAGAAACACTCCGCGAACTGCTCGTATTGTTGCTGCGCCTCGTCTTCGGTGCCGACTTCACGAAGACGCTCCATGAAATCTTCTTCCCAGGGGCGTATGAGTTCGACAATTTCTTTTTCTAGCGCATTCTGATCGATCTTAAGCGCTCTGATGGACGGCACTCTAAATACCAAGTGAATACGCGCCTGCGAGGATTCGGAAAGATAAGTATTAAAGTCAACATCTTCAGCTTGGAGCCTTTGCTGAAGTAGTGACTGAATCGCTAATCGCGATTTAGTATTAAATAGCTCACGCGGGATATAAACCAGACACGAAACGAAGCGACCATAGAAGTCTTTGCGGACAAATAATTTGCTGGTGCCAGTGTCGCGAATTTTGGTTATGCCAATGGCGATATCTAAGAGCGCCTTACTGCTAACCTGAAACAACTCGTCTCGTGGAAAGGTATTGATGACCTGCAGCAGGTCTTTCATGTTGTGGCCATTCTTTGTATAGCCAGAATTCTCTAGCGCACGACTCACTTTTTTTCTCAGCAAGGGAATCGACAGCGCTTCTCTAAAATAGACAGACGACGTGTAGAGTCCGAGGAAACGGTGCATGTGAGTCACTTGCCCCGCCTTGTCGAACTCTTTAATCAAAACGTAATCGTAGTAAGCAGGACGGTGTACCTTAGAACGTTTCGAAGATTTCGCGAAACTAAGTAACTTAGGCCTGCGGATAAAATCGGCCGCAGCTCCGGGCAGAGAACTAACCTTCGTTTGCGACTTGAGTTCGGACTTGTAGCGCGAGACTCCTAACAGTGAATCTGACTCGAGCTCAATGATGCTTTCACCCGCTTTCTCGCGTATGCGGTACTTCTCGTAGCCTAAAAACGTAAAGTGGTTATCGATAAGCCATCCGATAAATTCGATAGACTCAGCGACGTTTTCCTCTGATACAGGCAGGTATTCGGCATTGGTGAGCAGGTTTCGGCGTAGATTAGCCGCCGCCGAGGTCATCTCTTTGTAGTTGCCGACTGCAGCACTGACATGATTGAGGGCGTCGCGGAGCTCTGATTCGATCGGCTTCGAACGCTCGCCCCCCCATCGTGCGCAGGTGATGCTACAAAAAGATTCAGCGCTGTAATCATCGTCGCTCGACCTGGCGATGCCTATTAGCTGTCCAAAGCGGCCTAAACTATCCTTCGCCGCACCTGTTTTACGCCTACCGCTAAACAACACCGTGTTGCGTACTGTTTTTATCGTAGCGCCCGAACGCAGCAGCGCTTGGCGGAGTGAATCTACGATAAAAGGCTTGTCGTCGAGCAGCACCCGAACGACAGTCGTTGGCAACTGTCTGCCATTCTCCTCGAGCAGCCCCTCTTCAAAGGCGATGACCGGGCGACTAGATTTGCGCTCTTGGACGAAATGCCAGGCCTGAACAATGTCAGCAATAATCAACTCAGAAGATTTGACAGCAGAGTCATCCGATGACGTATTCCCGAGATAACGTTTGGTGAAGCGGTGTAAAAGATCATCTTTCGCGGCTGACTTGCCACCTAAAGCCAAAGTTACTGCAGCTAAAATTGTGTCTAACTGTAACTCACGAGAACGTGATTCCTTGCTCATTGCCTACCTTCTCCACAACTTAGTTGGACCTGAACGCTTGGCTCAGCCAGCACTCACCCACTCTGGCTCGAGGCGCGCCTAGACATCCAGTTGAAAACGGTTAAAATCGATGACCTTGCAAAAAAGCCCCACTATTTGAGACTTTACACTATGAGCCACCACGGAATAATAACAGAACTCAGGGAATGGTTATCGACGCAGATTATAGGTCAGGAGCGCCTAATAGATCGCCTGCTTATTGCACTTCTCGCGGATGGTCACCTGCTCGTAGAAGGCGCACCAGGGCTCGCAAAGACCAAGGCGATCAAGGACCTGTCGAAAGCCGTCGAAGGCGATTTCCACCGCATCCAATTTACCCCAGACCTATTGCCAAGTGACATTACTGGCACTGAGGTGTTTCGCCCGGAAGATGGCTCGTTCCGCTTCCAAAAGGGCCCAATTTTCCACAATCTTGTCCTCGCCGACGAGATTAACCGAGCGCCGGCAAAAGTGCAGTCAGCTTTACTCGAGGCAATGGCAGAGCATCAGGTTAGTGTTGGGCGCGAGTCTTTCACCTTGCCACCTCTCTTCCTAGTCATGGCAACCCAGAATCCGATCGAGCAAGAAGGCACCTACCCGCTGCCCGAGGCGCAGCTCGACCGTTTCCTCATGCATGTAGCGATAGGCTATCCCGACGCTTCTGCCGAACGCGACATTCTTAAGTTAGTCCGCAGCGAAGCCGCCAATGTCGCGACTGAGGTGCCGAAGGAAATTCCACAAGACAGCCTTTTTGAGGCACGACAAGAAATTCTTGCGATGCACATGGCACCGGAGGTTGAGGAGTACATTATCCAGCTGATCATGGCGACTCGTGAGCCTGCGCAATACGGAGAAGACCTTGCCGGCTGGCTTGAATACGGCGCAAGCCCTCGGGGCACCATCTCCCTCGACCGCTGTGCGCGCGCACATGCGTGGATTCAGGGCCGTGATTTCGTTAGTCCAGACGACGTACAAGATGTGCTCTTCGATGTGCTGCGTCATCGCATCTTACTCAGCTTCGAAGCAGAAGCGAGCGGCNTAACCCCAGACCAAGTNTTGGAGACTATCCGTCAGCGCGTACCATCCGCTTAAGCCGNGAGTCTCAGAGAGCCATTCAGAGAGCCAACCAATGGTCGCTAAATCGAAGCTCGACCCCCAGCACGAGCGCTATCGAAGTCGTGGGGCACTAATCACGCTGCCGCAGATGTTGATACAACGGCAGGCCGCGAAAGCGCTTGCCTATGTGTCCCACGCTCGTTCGATAGCGGGAATTTCAGGGCTACATTTATCCAAGATACGCGGCAGAGGTATCGATTTCGAGGAATTTCGCCCGTATCAAGCCGGCGACGATATAAGACTAATTGACTGGCGTGCCACCGCACGCACCGGTCGCGCCGTTACCAAAGTCTTCCGCGAGGAACGTGAACGTCCGGTGATTATTGCGGTAGATCAATGCTCGAGCATGTTTTTTGGGAGCCAAGTCGCGTTCAAATCAGTTATTGCCGCGCAGGCGGCAGCACTATTTTGCTGGCTTGCAATAGACAATGGCGATCGCGTTGGCGGACTGGTTTTCTCGGACACCGACGCTAGCCTCGTGCGGCCTAAGCGATCTCGTCGCTCAGCACTCCATCTGCTCAACCAAATTTTTACGTTTAACCAGAAGTTAAATGCGAAGAAAGAACACACGCCCGACTCAGAGCCGCAAGCTGCCGACTTTAAACCCGGCCTCGCGCACGCCCTAGGGCAGATACGCCGCATAACCAAACCCGGCAGCACGCTTTACGTAATCTCCGATTTTGCCACCCTCGACGAGACAGCATTGCAGTACCTAAATCAGCTCTCGCGCCATAACAACGTAGTTTGCTGCATGGTTTACGATGCACTCGAGGAGAGTCTTCCAACACCGGGTGTTTACAGCATTACCGATGGTTCGAGCAAAGGCTCAATCAATACACACAGCAGCAAAGCGCGCTCGCGCTACAAGCAGCAATTTGAAGAGCGCGTGGCAACGATAGAATCAGATCTCGAACGCCTTAAAATTCGTTTGATTAAACTACGCACCAATCAACTCGTCGTGGAGCAAGTCCGAGAATGGATAGCGAAGAACTCCTAGCACAGCT
>JGI20153J14295_10001170_pt1 | contig 20719 bp, 14 predicted proteins | sample COG_03_FD_14295 | JGI IMG/M metagenome (IMG submission 14295) | reverse complement strand
AGCACAAAGCCATGAGCATCTGATGAAAAATTGGGATCAATACAAAGACCTTTCTCTTGAGTGCTCCCCCCTTACTCATGTCTCCAAAGATGACCCTCCCGTATTCCTTAACTACGGAAAACCGGCGCCGATTCCTGTTATTAAAGGAGATGGTATCCACCACGCTGGATTTGGCCGTTTGCTCAAAGAAAAATGTCAAACAGTGGGAATACCCTGCTATTTGCAGGTCAAAGATCATGAGGTACCACCTATTAATAAAGACAATTTTATTAAAAAGGTTTTTTCCACACAAAAGAGATAACTTTAAACTTTTTTACAAAATATTAAGATAATCTGAAGTTTTATACTTCTCCCAAACAAGAAATTATTAAAAGTTTTAAACCTCTCAATTTATAACAATTTGTAAGAAAGTTGTATTTGCTTACAATTATTTCACTAAACTAACATGAAACATCTTCTCCCACCTACTCTCGCATGCCTGCTATTAGCGGTTTCAACGCTTTGTACCCACGCACAAAAATCCCCTTCGCAAAACTTGGTAGTAGATGATTCAACTGGTTTGTCTGTTCCTCCCGGGTTTGAAGTCGACCTTGTTTATAAAGTAGACAAAAAAAAGTATGGTTCATGGATTTCGATGACTTTTGACAAACAAGGTCGTTTAGTTGTTTCAGATCAATACAAAGCTGGCACTTTTCTCATCGATTTACCGCAAGTCGGAAAATTCTCACTGATTCTGGAATTAAAAAGCTTCCTTTCGATAGTGGACAGTGGGGAATGCTCTTTGCTTTTGATCATTTGTACATGGTATCTCAAAGTAAAGTGGTTCGCGTTCCCGTTTTGAAAAATGGGGAATTCGGCAAAGAAGAAAAACTCTTCCAACTATATGGTGGTAGCGAACACGGACCACACTCCTTAATCGTTACAGAAGATGGCAAAGGTCTCTATTTAGTAGCCGGAAATTTCGCTCGCACCCCGAGCTTTGAGAAATCAAGGATTCGCACGAATTGGAAAGATGATATTCTGTTAGAAAATTATGCCTATGGACATAACGGGAACGGAAAAGCTCCAGGCGGATGGGTTTTGAAATTTAATCCAGATGGCTCGGATAGAGAAATTATTAACATGGGATACCGCAATCCATGCGATTTTGCCCTCAACAGAGATGGTGAAATGTTTATTTATGATGCTGATATGGAATGGGACATGGGAACGCCTTGGTACCGTCCTACCCGAATTAACCACGGCGTATCCGGTGGAGAAAGTGGTTGGAGGGCCACATCTAAAAAGTGGAGGAAATATTTCCCTGATACAATTGGATCGGTTGTCGATGTGGGTCCAGGTAGTCCGACGGGAGTAATTTCAGGCATCAACGCCAAATTCCCAACTCAATATAGGGATGCAATTTTTCTTTGTGACTGGACATTCGCTACAATCTATTCTCTTCACTTAACCCCTGAAGGTTCTTCCTACAGTGGAGAAACTCGTACCTTTTTGACCAATTTGAATGGCTCCCTCCCCCTTACCGACGTCGATGTAGGCCCAGATGGTCACATGTATTTCTGCGTAGGAGGAAGGAAGGGACAGTCCTACCTCTACCGCATTCGATATACTGGAAGCGACTCTACTACGCTCTCCAAATTAGACACTACAAGCGAGCATGCGAAAGCAAGAAAAACCCGCCATATGCTCGAGTCCTTTCATGGGGGTCCCAACCCCAAAGCTGTTGAAACGGCATGGCCTTATTTAAAAAGCAAAGACTATCACCTTCGCTATGCAGCTCGTATCGCGATTGAGTGGCAACACCCAAAAAGCTGGGCAAGTAAAGCTTACGATGAAAGTAATGACCTTGCCGCAATTCATGCACTTTTGGGTCTGGCTCGTTGTGACCAACCAGAAAGTATGCAAGCCAGTATCAATCGTCTGCTACAGGTAAATTTCTCGAAGCTAAATAAAACAGATAAGCTTGCACTTCTCCGGACTTACTCAGTGATCATGAGCCGAGCTGGGATACCAAGCCAATCTCAAATTAATGCCATTGGTAAGCAGCTTGATATGCACTTCCCTGCAAATGACGATAACTTGAATGAGGAATTATGCCGACTGTTGTGTCATCTCCAGCATCCTTCAGTTGTGAGCAAAACTATTGCTTTAATGAAGACAACGAAAGCAGTAGCTCCCGACTTCGATCCCGAGGTGATGAAGCGGGGAAGTAACTACGGTAAAAAAATCCTCAGCACCATGGACAAAAGTGTGGCTCCTAATATTTTAAACATCCACTTTCTTTTCTGCCTCAAAGATGTATCAACAGGTTGGACCATGGAAGAACGGAAATCTTACCTTGGCGAACTGAAGGAATTACTCACAAAGAAAGGCGGACATTACTTCTCAGGCTATTTACAAAAAATTCGGGAGTCCGCCATCGCTAATGTTCCTGAAAAGGACAGGTTAGCCCTTCAGTATTTAACTGGAGAAATTAAAGGTATCGACCTTGCAAAGCTTCCCCGTGCAAAAGGCCCTGGAGTCGCATGGACGGTTGATTCTGCTCTCAACACGTTAAACGAGGAACCACTTGCTGGACGTAGTCATGCAAACGGGAAAAAAATGTTTTCCGCCGGGCTTTGCATCGCCTGCCATCGCTTTGGTAATGAAGGAGGTGGAGTGGGTCCCGATCTTACCCACCTAGCCAAACGGAGTGACTACAAATCCATGCTCGAATCTACCATTCACCCCAACATGGTGGTATCCAATCAATTTGAACAGCATGAGCTTACCATGAAGGATGGTTCTCTTGTAATCGGAAAAATTGTTTCCGAAGAAAAAGACCACTATTCCTTGGTGCAATCTGGTCTCCAACCACTGAACCTTACCAAATTTGAGAAATCCAAAGTGGCATCCAAAAAGGGGTCGAAAATTTCGATGATGCCAGGTGGATTAATTAATTCAATGAACGCCAATGAGTTAAAGGATTTGATCGCCTATTTTGTATCCGCGGGTGATCCCAAACATAAGGTCTTCCGGTCCACAAAGAAATTAGCAATTGAACTTATCAATGCAGTATATGGACAAGAGGGAAACCCCGAAAAACAAATAGGTGTAAAATCCATTATACAAAATAAAATTAATCAAATGGAGTATGAGTTCGTGATGAACAACGAAGTTGCCGGAAAAGACCCGGCAAACGGAGTAGTTAAGATATTGGAACTTACCTACAAGCTTGATGGAAAAACTCACACCAAAAAAGTTCGCGAGAATCAAAGCCTTTCCTTCTTCGAATAATTAATCAACTTAAACAAACTCATTGATAATTTTAATGTTCACATGAATGTAATTGAAGCCATCTCATCCCGACGATCCGTCAAAAATTTCGACCCAAACCATGAAATTCCTGATAAGGATTTAAAGGAACTTATTCGACTAACCAAGCTTGCTCCTTCCTCATTCAATATACAAAACTATCGATTATTGGTTGTACGGGATAAAGAACTTCGAAAACAAATTAGGAGCTTCGCCTGGGACCAACCTCATGTTACTGATGCAAGCGTGTTATTTATCATCTGTGCAGATCTTCAGTCTCACGAAGAAGATCCGTCCACTTTTTGGTCTCATGCCCCGCAGGAAGTCCAGGATATGCTGGGACCGATGATTCGATCTTTTTACGAAGGTAATGAACAACTTATTCGGGACGAAGCAATCCGTTCATCCGCTCTTGCGGGCATGACCCTTATGCTCTCTGCAAAAGGTCTTGGCTATGACAGTTGCCCGATGGTCGGATTCGATGCTGATAAAGTTTCCAAATTAATTAATTTACCACAAAACTATATTCTTAGCTTTATGGTTCCGGTAGGAAAACAAACAAAAACAGGCTGGGAACGAGGTGAGCGGTTGCCCGATGAAAAAGTGGTAGCTTACGATCGCTTCTAAGTTTTTTAGCCTAACAGTTCTAAGCGTTTCTCCATAACCAACAGAATTGGTACTGTTGGTTAGACGAATTATTACCTCTTTAAAGGTTTTTAGTTTTGTGATTTTGGCTAGAAAATATTGAATTGTAAGCTTAACCATAAATATACTCCAGTTTTACACATGAAGAAAGTTAACTTCTCCCTTCTAGCCCTAATCATCCCATTTTTTCTATCTTTTGGAAAATACAGCATTCCGCCTGTACAAGCATCGGTAAAGGATGCATCCACTGCTTTGAATGTTCCCCCTGGCTTTGAAGTAGACCTAATTTACGAAGTTGATAGGAAAAAATTTGGCTCTTGGATCTCCATGGCCTTTGATAAAAAGGGGCGACTCACGGTTTCAGATCAGCAAAAGGCAGGGACTTTCCTTGTGGAAATCCCCAAGCCAGGACAAAAATTCGACGAAACAAAGATTAAGAAACTCAGTGTTGAATCTTCAGTCTATGGTATGCTTTACGCCTTTGATCATCTTTACATGATGGGGAATCGGAAATTAACCCGAGCCAAGGTTTTGCCAGACGGTAGTCTTGGACCAGTAGAATTCATGGCTGAAATGGCTGGCGGTGGCGAACATGGACCCCACTCGATCATTATTTCACCCGATGGAAAAAGTATTTATGTTATCGCAGGAAACGCAACCAAGCCTCCAGAATTTATCAATTCAAGAATCCCCACTAATTGGAAAGATGATGTGCTCCTTGAAAATTATGCTTATGGACATATGGCACAGGGCAAAGCACCTGGTGGATGGGTCATGAAAATGAGCCCAGATGGAAAAAATCGGGAAATAATAACCATGGGATTTCGAAACCCATGTGATTTTGCATTGAATCGGGACGGTGAACTATTCGTTTATGATGCCGATATGGAATATGATATAGGTTCCCCATGGTATCGACCGACTCGAATTAATCATGGCATATCCGGGGGTGACAGTGGGTGGCGGGCTACTTCCAAAAAATGGAGAGACTACTTTCCTGATACGGTGGGTTCAGTAGTTGATGTAGGGCCTGGTTCACCCACTGGAGTAATCGCAGGAATCAATGCTAATTTCCCCACGCATTATCGGGATGCACTCTTTATTTGTGATTGGACATTCGCGACGATGTATTCCATCCACCTTAAACCGAGCGGATCAACTTATATCGGTGAGAAAAGGGAATTTGTATCTAATTCAGACGGATCACTTGCACTTACAGATGTGGTGATTGGACCGGACGGTAATATGTACTTTTGCGTGGGAGGACGGGGTGGTCAATCCTACCTCTATCGTATTACCTACACAGGTTCCGAATCTACCGAGCTATCCCAGCTCGATACCACAAGCAAACATGCCAAAGCCCGAGCGACCCGTCGCAAACTGGAATCATTTCATGGTAGTGCCAATAAGGAAGCATTAGCAGTTGCATGGCCTCACCTCGGAAGCGAAGATTATCATATCCGCTACGCGGCTCGTATTGCAATCGAGTGGCAAAGTCCGAAATCGTGGGCACAGAAAGCTTATTCCGAAAAGAATGATGTAGCCGCAATCCACGCATTACTAGGTTTGGCTCGCTCCGATTATGAAGGCAGTCTCAAGCCCAGTGTTGAACGTCTCCTCAAAATAGATTTCAAGGAATTAGACAAAAGCGGGCAACTTGCCTTACTCCGAACATATTCAGTTATAATGAGCCGAGCCGGCATGCCTGAAAGAATCCAAGCCCACGCGATTGGAGAACAGTTGGATCTATTTTTCCCATCCAATGACAACAATTTGAATGAAGAACTTTGCCGAGTACTTTGTTACCTCGATCATCCTTCAGTGGTTCGAAAAACAGTAGCATTAATGAAAACAACCAAGGCAAAGATTCCTAATTTTGATACCGATATCATGAAGCGTAATAAGCATTATGGTAGCCGGATTCTCAGCACAATGGATGCGGATGCTACTCCCAACATTCTCAACATTCATTTACTATTTTGCTTAAAGGGTGTGCAGGTTGGATGGACCATGGAAGATCGAAAGGCGTACCTCGGTGAGTTACAAAACCTCATGACTAAAAAGGGAGGTAACATGTTTACTGGCTATATTCAAAAAATCCGGGAATCTGCTATTGCTTCAGTTCCAGATAAAGATCGCATTTCATTACAATATCTCATGGGCGAAGTGAAGAGCGTTGATCTTGCCAAACTACCAAAAGCTAAAGGTCCTGGCGTAGCATGGACGGTCGACTCAGGACTGAAGGTACTCAATGAAGAACCCTTAGCCGGACGAAGTTTTGCTAATGGCCAAAAAATGTTTTCTGCAGGATTGTGTGTAGCTTGTCACAGATTTGGGAATGAAGGAGGGGGCGTCGGTCCGGACCTAACCAATTTGGCCAAGCGCAGCGATTACAAGTCCATTCTCGAATCAACGATTCATCCCAACATGGTTGTCTCGGAACAATTCGAACAGCATGAATTAAAAATGAAAGATGGTTCAATAACAATGGGAAGAGTTGTCACTGAAGAAGATGGCGAGTATGGCCTCGTTCAATCCGGACTTCAGCCACTTAATCTCACTAAAATCAAGAAATCCAAAGTGGCATCAAAAAATGGCTCTTCAATATCAATGATGCCAGGGGGGCTTATTAATTCAATGAATGCAGAAGAGCTTAAAGATTTAATTGCATATTTTGTTTCAGCCGGAGACCGCAAACATAAAGTTTTCCGATCCCTTAAAAAACTCAAAGTTGAACTCATAAGTGCGCTTTATGGAGAGGATGGAAATCCTAAACGCCAAATGGATATTAAAAGTAAAATACAGAAAGAACTCGATCGCATGCAGTATGATTTTAGTATGACCAACAAACTAGCCGGAAAAGATCCAGCAGGTGGAGTCGTAAAAACACTCAACTTAAAATATAAACTGAACGGAAAAACCTACTCCAAAAAAATAAGGGAAAATGGTGCGGTCTCCTTTAATGATTAAACTCGAAGAACTGAGTCATTATTTCCCCCTTTGGTTGATGTTCAAGCCAGCCTGCAGTTTTGCTTTTAAGAATTAAGATTCAAATCTTGCTCCTTTAGTAAAAAAATTTTGCTCCGAAAGATAAATTTCAGCGGTGTTTTCTCGAATAATAATTGGTGATTAGCACTTACTATCAGAACACTTAAAAGTGCTAGCTTCTAAGGAACTTCCTAGAGAAAATTGAAAGACAAAGGAAAGAAATATGACAGCTTTAAATTGGTTTCAGGAATCTTTTGTAAGCAACATTCTCGGTTTCATCAAAATAATCGTATCCTGTTTTCACAAGAAAACTTTCAAATAATGCCCTATCCCCTTCCGGAACTTGCATGCCCACCAATACTCGGCCATATGCCGAACCATGGTTTCGGTAGTGAAAAAGGGAAATATTCCACATCGGATCCATATGCTTAAGAAAATCCACCAATGCTCCCGGCCTTTCTGGAAATTGAAAGCGATATAGTCTTTCATTTTCTATTTGAGAAGACACTCGGCCTCCCACCATGTGACGAACATGTAATTTCGCGACATCGTTATCACTCATGTCTTCCACTACATAACCCCGGCGTACGAGCTGATCGAGCAGTTCTGAACGGTTTGATTCACCATGCGGGAAGCCAACACCAACAAAAACCTGTGCATTCTCAACATTCGCATAGCGATAATTAAACTCGGTAACCATAAGATTACCGAGTGACTCACAAAATCGTAAAAATGCTCCCGGTACTTCAGGAATTCCAACGGATAGTAACATCTCTCTTTTCGCTCCAATCTCTGTTCTTTCTGCGATATGCTGAAGGCGGTCAAAATTCATATTTGCCCCACAATTTACCACCACGAATTTTTTATTTTCTACTGGATTAGATTGAAGATATTTTTTCATTCCCGCAACCCCCAGTGCACCCGCTGGTTCCTGGATAGTTCGATTTTCATCGTAAATATCTTTGATTGCGGCACAGATTTCATCAATTGAAACTGTGATTACCTCATCAACCTGGTCTTTAATTAATTCGAAAGGTAATTTTCCAATCTGTTTCACTGCAACTCCGTCCGCGAAAATTCCTACACTATCTAGAACTACTCGCTTGCCGGCTTTCATTGCAGCCTTTAGGCAAGATGACTCTTCCGACTCAATCCCGATTACCTTAATTTTTGGATACAACTCCTTAATATAAGTTACAATTCCAGCAAGAAGCCCTCCCCCTCCCACTGCCACAAAAATTGCCTCTATTGTATCTCCCATTTGGGAGATGATTTCCTTGGCAATGGTACCCTGCCCGGCAATGACATCTGGGTCATCGAAGGGATGAATAAATTCGTAGCCCTCCTCCTCGGCTAGTCTAAGGGAGAGTTTGAGGGCATCATCATAATTATCTCCGTGAAGAACAACCTCAGCACCCAGAGTTTTGACTGCCTGCACTTTAATCTCGGGGGTGGTCACTGGCATAATAATGAGTGCCTTGATACCGAGTTCCCTTGAACCTAAGGCAACACCCTGGGCATGATTTCCCGCGGAGGCAGTAATTACACCCTTTTGTCTTTGATTAGCGGAGAGTAGATTTAACTTGTGAAAAGCTCCTCTTATCTTAAATGAAAAAACGGGTTGTAAGTCTTCACGCTTGAAAAAGATCTTGTTTTTCAAGCGAGCAGAAAGTGAATCCGCACATTCAATTGGACTGCAAACCGCCAATTCATAAATACTTGTTGTTTCGATACCATTTAGAATATCTCTCTTTAAATCACTTAACTGTACGCTCATTTATGGATCTTATATACCCTTTTGAAGTTTAGAGAAAACCTAAACATAGTAGTGAAAATGAATGATTAACTTACTGCACACAACATTGAACATGCCGGTTGAGTATTCCAATTTTATTTCATGGAATTCAACCACATGTTCCTAGAGTCAATACCTCACCATAGAGAGAATTTCATGAAAATTAAAACATATTTAAAAAAGAAAGTTAATTTACACCTCTTACGCAACCAAAGCGGGTATTATTGGCAAAAGACAGAAATTTGAAATGCTTGTGGGGAGCGGACCTACAACCTAAACAATAATTCCAGCGGAAAAGAAAAGGGCCTATCTATCACCAATTATCGCCTCAATTTAATATAAAAAAAGAGAAATAAAAGGACACTTGCAGCAAGACCAACCAATGGCGTTTCAATCCCACTTACGAACCGTTCCTCCCAAATGACTTGAGTTTGCGTCCCTAGTTCAGGCATTCCTTCAACAATTGGAATTTCAATTCTTTTCGCAACACTGGTTTGCCAAAATGCTATTTTCCATCCATCCCTACCCCAAATATAAGTACCAAGGGCAAGAGGAAGAAAGGAGAGTAATAATATGATACTTTTCATTTTTTAAAAATAGGAATCAATTTTAATAAATATTTCCATAATTATTATGATCATCAATTCTGGAAAGTTCCGATCATGATTGATCTTAATGATGACTATTTCTTATCCGGCTTTACTGTAATCATGTATATTCCAAGAGAACATAGACTACTGCAAGTCAGGATCATTAAAGGAGCATCCCAACCTCTTCTCGAGAAAATTTTGCTCGTGAAATAATCAAAGTCGCTTCCAGTAATGTAGGTAAAGGAACCCTGATAGGTTAAGAAAAAGACAGAGATTAAAAAAATGGAAAGATTAATGAAAATAATTCCAAGAACAATTCTTTTTCGGTGTTCATTATTCATCATAGGCTTCTTTATAGAAAACCATCTTTTAGAATCTGAAGATATTTACAACAGAAAATAAAAAAGCACACTTACTCGAAAATAAGTGTGCTTGATTGAACCCAATTTGACCGGTTCAGAATTTTAAAATTGAATTACTCAATATTGGCTCCAACAACAGACGCCATTTGCATCATATTAATGGTTTCACCTTCTTTTAAATTTCTTAAATCTGTTACCTTACCACTCTTGCTTGTTGCATTAGTGTTCTTGAAAACAGTCAAAAGTTTTGCATCCGCAACGATGAATTTACCTGCGTTTTCAGGCTTTCCATTTTCAGTTTTCGTCTGGAGTTGGTTTGATTTAATGTAAGCCCAGAGTTTCTGTGTAATTTCTGTACGGGGAAGTTCAGTATCACCCAAGAATGAGGCTAAGTCGCTTTTTAATTTTACTGGTTTGTTAAGTCCTTTTGGTTCTGCCATTTTAATTCCTTATTGTTTAAGTTTTAATAAAAGATGATTGTTCATCAAAATGAATAATTCTGAATTCTGTTCTATTTAACCCTAAACACAATCTAATTTAAAGAATTGTGAACAACTCCTTTGATTTAATCCCGAGTAAAACCAACTTCATTATGCCGATTATTCTGGGCCAAGTAGCACTTTGACCCCAAATAGAAGCAAAATCTATTTCTCACTATTAATTTTGGGTAATTACGCCCTCAGTAATAGTCCAAAACGAAATCATCCGATCTTTGTTCTATACTAGAAAAATTACTCTAAAGAGTTAATTTTTATAGAACGAAACCAAACGGGCTGGCCATGATACTGAAGTCCAAAGTGTCCATTCTTCGGAAGATCCTTCAACGCAATCTTAAACTTATTTTTGGAACCGTCTGGGTTTTTGCTGGGTTCTTTCCAGTCATCAATATTTACATCGATTACTTTTTTCCCATTCACTTTAGCCTGTATACTCGATCCCTTGCATGTCAGTTCCATCCTATTCCATTCCCCATCCGGCTTACCAACCGCAACCTTTGCTTCCTTTGCATCGTAGAGGGATCCCACAATGTGTTTCCCACTGTATAGTCCAGGAGAAGCAATCTGAATTTCAAATCCTCCCTGCACTGCATTCTTAGGGTCTGTACGGAAAAATAATCCACTGTTTGCTTTTTCAGAAGTCTTATATTCCAGGGAAATGGTAAAGTCGCTAAATTTACCCTTTGACCAAATTATTCCACCCGGTGTTTCGGAGGGAGTAAGAATCCCATTTTTAAGAGTCCAGTTTTTATTCAGACTAATCTGCTTGGGCGATAATAAATTAATTGCTTTGCCACCAAAGAGTGAAAAACCAGAGAAACCTAACAATAGAATGATTGGAAGAACGAGTAATTTTTGTTTTTTCATAAGTATTTTAGTAAATGTATAATCTAGTTAATTGTCTATAAACATATCAACAGCTATCCAAAATCATATTCCTCTTAGTTAGTCGAATGCTGAATTATAAATTCCATCAATTCCTTTGATTTAAAAAAATCGTCGCCAACTTGGTGTCCCTTTCCCGGCACGACCTTTACTTCAGCTCCTCCCCCTAACTTCGTATATCGATTGATCACAATCTCAGTATTATCTTCAAGTGGAACGATCCGGTCGGAATCTCCATGCACCATAAACAAAGGCACTTTTGCTTGAGCCAACCCTTCTAGTTGATGGATCGGGTTATGGAGATCAACCGTTTTTAAAAAGGTATCTTGATCCATTTCAAAATCGGCTAAAGTGGAGCTTAAATTTCGGGTCATCGGCCAACTCCTCAAATTCAAAACCGGATAAATTCCTGCAAAGGCTTTTACCTTATTTGGATTCTTGACCGCCCAGCTTAGCATCATAAGTCCGCCTCGGCTTTGCCCAAGCAATATGGGTTTCTTTGAATATCCACGATCGACCATTTCATTATAAAACTTTGTAAAGCGGCCCACGCTTTTTGGAGATCCACGCACTTCTCCCTGGTCACAGCCCGCAAAACTAATTGCCTTTTCAAGAAGTTTGTCGATATACCAACTGTGCGACGTATCGGGGTGAGCAGGTAAAGTAGGGGGCATACCAGACCCAGGGTTTATTTTGATTGCTAGAATTAGCATCCAATACAAAACATTTTGAGGAACCAACCCAAAATTCCACTGGCTCATATTCAAGGCGGTGCCCATATGTAAGGAAAGAGGAAAAAGAAAGAACGAGTAAGCAAATNAATTTCATTATTTCACCCTCTTAGTTTTGAATCTTTTGATTCTTAAAGGTTTTCCAGTTTCCAGGCTCCCCCACTTCAACTCGATAACTACNCATCTCAAAAACTTTAGGACGGTATGTACCCGTTGTCACTCGCCGAGCATAAACCAATTCACCAGATGGTTCTTTCCGCACACGAACAATTAAACTCTCCTTCTTTATCTTGACGGGAGCCAGAAAACCGACCGGCTTCCGACTGTATTGCTGGTCTACGGTAACTGTAATTGGCCAACCATTATGCGTTTCATAACTGGTAATACCGGAGGTCATATTCTCATAAATAGGCCAGCTTTCCATCGTAATTTCCTGCTCAATTTTATGGAATTTTACGATTCCATATCCGGATGCCGAATTGTTTAATTTTTCAAGCATTGTCGTGGGCTTCCCTATAATTTTTTCAGGATACTGTTTGTCGATTCGATTAGCCGCTGCCCAGACATTTATCTTGTTATGAAAGCCGTCCAAAAATTCGCCCGTGTAATTGGGCGAGCCAGGCCGACGATTTTTCCCCGATTCCTTGGGTGCCCACAAGCGGGGATATCCGTTACAGATTCCCGCACCGGCAAAAGAAAACCCAGCATCATTCCATTCTTCCACCCCATGATGAACCACGGTGGCAAGATGTTGGTCTCCGTGAATCATAACCGCATGTGCTTTTCTCGCTAATTCAATCGCTCGGTTTCGTCCGGATTGCGGCCATCCATTAGAATCAAGATCCGCGATTAAAATATTGCTGTCCTTTCCACCCCCATGATGGGTGGCAACGGCACAGAATGGAGACTGGGAAAGAATCGCCTTCATCGATGCATCACGGTAATCCCCAGCCCAATGCTCCAAAAACTTCTCCTGTCTTTCACCCAGCAAGCTCAAACCTGGTTTATCCAATACTTTAGGATCCATACTATAATCTCGAACATGGTCCACCCTACCCTTATGCGTTTTTTTATCCACTGCTTGTGCCGGTCCGGATTTAAATTTTCGATCTTCCAAAACAGCCATACTGATTCCACCATAATTAAAATCAGTGTAATAAACCCCGATATCCTGCAGTACTGGTGTTGGATCATATGGATCAGGCAAATTTGAAACTTGGGTACGTTCCACCATCCTTACCCATTCTGGATGCATAGCATATCCACCATCGCTATTTTTGCTTCCCCCTTCTGGAACTGGGCCTCCTCCTAACCCCCAAATATTTCCATGATATACATCATGATCATCAGGAATCACGATGGATGGCCTGTCTTTCATCACATCCCGAAAGCTCCACCCAAAGATCCAGTATTTCGGAAGGTAATTTAAAGAAGCCCTTGCCACATCTTCGATCTTGGATGCCCGGACAATCCCATACCCTCCATTACTCTCATAAAGTTGATCGCCTGGCAAAAAATAAAATATCCGGGTTTTGGGCCAAAATATTTTGCTGTAAATATTGATTGGGAAATGCTCCGTCTTTCATACAGGACAAAGCCGCTAATTTGATAGTCTTTTTATTTTTCGGATCTTTACGGATCGTTCCTTTCCATTCTGCCATTTCATTTCCATCTTTCAAAACCACCCTGAAAGGAACTGGCTGCTGATCGTTCCAGTTTTCCATTCGAAAATGAGCCGTACTCGCATATTCATGGATCGCAGAACTCTGTACCCTTTTCCACTTACCCTCTTTCAAGAGTTCGAGGTGTACTTTTTCTCTGTTCATTCTACCCATGGGGGAAACTTGTGCCGTCATTTTCATGACGCCTCGATGCAGGGTGTATTGAGTCCAAAGAATAGGTCCAAAAGTTTGATCCAGATTCTGCTTCACTTTATTTCCTGAAATTTGCCAATCCTGAAAACTTGCATCCGTTTGAAATTCTTGCATATCAGCAGGAATGGAAGCAGCGTGATTTTTCTGAGAGTAGTCGGCAAACAAGGCAAAGTTTCCAAGTAATCCTTTTTTCAAACGCATGGTTTTCTTTATAGACATGAATGCTTTACCGTTGGCCTCCATACTCGGGTTGCGAGCCTCTAAGGCATAATCACAATTATCACCCTTATGCTCTACCTTAAGAGTTAATCGAAGATCCTCCAAAGCTGACTTCGGCAAGGTGGTTTTACTTTCAATTCCCGGTCCAAAGAGTTTGCCCTCCGATGTTACGCCAGCCATATAGCCTGAGCTTAGAAATAAATTTGACCGGTATTCTTCGGGCATCGCTCCGATAATTCCAAATTTAAACCCGGCCCGCTTAATCTTATTAGGATTTATTTTCTCAAAACTTACACGGACAGATTGAGAAAAACTACCCTCCTGGGATTTTAATTGATGGGTAAGCAGATGAATGTCGTGGGTTTTCCCACCCTTGCTAATCATCACTTCCATTCTCCCATTCTTTAATTGCCAATCCATCTGCGGGTTAGGCCAAAACTCCTTCCCTACAAATGGACGGGTGATATCATTACGAAGTGAAGATTTGTAACTGGCTCCCATCAGCAAAGGAGCACTCATTTGCAAAATCAAAAAACAAACAATCCAAGACATAAAGAGCCTTAGGGGCATTAAATTTAGAAACGAGTGATTAATTCCTTTTACCATAAGTACGAATATTCAATTCTAAATATTTTTAATACCAATCCCAAAAGACAAAGATTGGTAATTTAAAATCTGTGCTGGGGCTAATTCTTGAAACCTAAACTAATAAGTTTAGGGCGATCCGTGGTAATTGAATCAATCCCCCTCTTCGCTAAGTTTTCTGCAGTCTTAGAATCATTGATCGTCCATGCATGCCATTCAAAACCAGCATTGATAACCGATTTTGAGAACTCAGGGGGAATTGTGTGTTGCGAGTCTAGTCCATCAGCTTTGCAACTTTTCAGGGTCGTAATGACTTGATCCACGGAAGGTTTCCAGGATCCGCTCNTCTTCTTAAATCCAGAAAGCCAATAAGCCTTGTAATTCGGCATTTTTTCCTTAAAGGCTTTAATCACTTTGGTATTNAAACAAATCAACCGAACTTGGTCAGTTTCAAAATTAGCCTTTTTNATTTCTTTGATCAGAAATGGTATGATCTCAGGTCCACATTTCACCTCCACGAATATTTTTTTCCCTTTTGGAATAGTGGCAAAAACTTCTGAGATCGTAGGGATCTTCGTTCCTTTAAATTTGGTGTGCTTCCATGCTCCAACATCCAAGGCACGAAGTTCCTCAAAGGTGGATTTCGATACAACCAAATTTTTGTCGGCCAGTCGCTTCGTGGATGCATCGTGAATACAGACAATTTGACCGTCTTTCGTTAAAAGAAAATCCCCCTCAATCGCATCTGCTCCCTGCTCCCACGCTAAGCGAAAAGCGGGCAACGTATTTTCAGGAGCCTCAAAAGAGGAACCACGATGGGCTACAATTAAAGGGTCAGCAAAGCATAGACTATAGAAGAGAAAGGTAAGACTGGATACAAGTTTTAGATTCCTACTCATGGAAACTAAAATGTTTTGATCATGTTCATATCCTCGGATAATGCCTCAAGTGAAAACTGAGTTTTTGAACCCGCTCCCTGTAATACCAGTAAGATCTCCTGCTTACCCACCTTTTTACAATCAACCAAAATATCTGCCCCATCTCCCTTGGGTGGAAATTCTATCTCTTCGCTACCAAGAAACAAACTCATTTGGCTTAGGTTTCCCTGCAAGCGCATCTTATGCTTTCCAGGTTTTGTAACCTCGATGTGTGTACGCATTACCTGATATTTATCTGCCCTCCTTTGCAATGCCACAGGCACTTCGTCCACTGGAATTCCACCACCTACCATCGCATAAAATGGCTCCCACTTGTATCCGCTAAATTCCTGCGTAAACATTTCTGCTCCATAATGGTGAATCGTTCCGGGGTTTGGAGAACGTACCGGTAAAACCTCCCACTGACGGGCAAAGCGATTGGTTCTGGTTTTGTATTTCCCTTCCTTTCCCAGTTCGTTCATGAATCGGACCAAGTCAACAAATTCATCTTCTCTCAACTGGGTTGTTAATCCAACAGGCATCAGGGAAACCGGGGAAATAATTTGGCTACCAATATCGGCCTTTGCGATCCGGTTATGCTTCCCAGTTAGATCACGGATGACCAATTCACTGTCTGTCTCGCTCAAAATTCCACCTGCAAAAGAATCTCCATTCTTAAGGGTCACCAAATTGGTATGGTATCCTTCTTTAATCTTTTTGCTTGGCTCCAGCAGAGATTCAATCAGGTAGTCCACGGGTGCACTTGCTCCGATGGAGACAAGGTTAGGCCCAATCACTCCGCCCACTTCGCCAATTGCATGGCAGGCCACACATTGTAAATTTTCTCTTCGATACACGCTCTCCCCGCGCTTCGCATTACCATGCATATTTACCCGTTCGATCATCGTAATCATTTCGTCTTTTGAAAGGCTCATCTTCATAGCCTTCAATCCACCAGCCTTTTGTAAAACAGCAATTAAAGCCTTTGGTCGGGTGGGTGAACTCTCCGCAAGCTGCATCCCCTTTAAGGCCACATTCTGTGAAAGCTTTTTTCCCTGAAGTTCATTAGTGAAAGCCTGGGTTGCTCCACGGTTTCCAATAAAGGCCGAAAAAACACTACCAGAATCTTGGGTATTCGGTATATTCTGAAGCAAGTTGATTGCACGCTTAGCGGCTAAATTTGGCTGAAGCTTAAGCTGACCCTTAATGAGCGTAATTTTTTGTTCGTATGTATTCTGCTCGTCTACTATTTGCTGATCAAAAAACTGCCGGGTCTTTTCTCCCCCCATAGCAATCAAAGAGTCTATCGCCGCATTTTTCCTTTGCTGTTTAGATTGCTTGCTTTTCAAAACCAGTTCCAAACTTGGCCGGGCAACTTCCAGCTTCCATAAGCCGGCCAATTGAGTCGCTGTGCTCCAAATAGTATCATTCTCACTTTCCAAAAATTGGATCACTCTTTGCAGGTCACCGGACGGATTTATTTTTCGAATCTTTTTGGCATTCAAAAGGGCGTTCAAATAAGCATGCTGTCGGGACACCGAACTCGATTTCGTTGCCAAATTAAGAAGCTTTTCCAAGTGATTGGGAGAACCTTCATTGGCCATCCAGTTTGCCACCTCCCAGACTTTTCGATCATCCTTAATTTTGCCGCTTTCAACCGAAGCCAGAATCTGATCTGCTCCCATCGGTTCACCAATTGCAGAAGATGCAAAAAGTAGTTGAGAAAGATTTGCAAATGGATTTTCTCCTTTGGATTTCATCTCATTAACCCACCGGTCACGATGCTCTCTACATATTGACCATACGGCAAAGTCCAGAAAGTCATCGACCTCCACTCCTTCTAATGCACGCAATGCAATTGCTACAGTTTTAGGAGAGTCCAGTTGAGCCAACAGACTCACCCCCCATAGACGAACATGGGGAGATGGGTCCGAAACAGCTTCTTCAGCAATGGAAAGGATATTTTTGTATTTGCTATTGGATGCATCGTAATAAATGGCACGAAGTCCGGCCGCTCTTGCCTTGTGTGATTTCGATTGGGTCAATTGCTTAGCCAATCCAATATCTAATCGATTTAAGGCCTGAGTTGCCCAGACCCGACGTACTACATGGATATCATCCTTCAATGGAAAGGAATTTAGTGCTGACAACATTTGATCAGGATTGCGGGTTCGTAATTCAGCAGTGGCTAACTCCCTGACAATATTCTCTTCGGAAAAAAGTAACGCTTCTGCTAAAGCCTTGGAATTCATTTCGGCAGGCTTGGTAAAGGGTGCCGGGGGATTTTCCGGAAAACTAATCCGCCAGATTCGTCCATGCTTATGATCACGTCTGGGGTCACGAAAATCCACTTCACCATGCTGGATAATAGGATTGTATAAATCGGCCACATAGATTGCTCCGTCCGGTCCCATTTTCACATCAATCGGTCGAAAAGCCCCATGCCTGGATGCAAGCAATTCCTTATATTCTCTCGATTCAAAAGCACTCCCCTTATCACTCAATCGAAAAGTTTTAATACGATGACCACGAAAATCAGGTGAAGCCAGTGCACCACGCCAATGCTCGGGAATATGACTTCCCGATAAGACTTCAAGCCCACATAGCTTTGGCTGTCCGGGGTTCAGTCCCTCTAATTTGCGGGGAGCACCGGGAGAAGCCACAAAAACAGATCGTGGGTAAACAAAATTAATTCCCTGACCTCCAGCTCCATCCGTCATGAAGCTTTGGCCCCATTCATCAAATGCATGCCCCCATGGGTTAACCAGCCCCTTCATGAATACTTCCGATCGTTTGGTCTCTGGACGATAATGCCACATTCCACCTCCGAGTAGTCTGCGTATTCCATAAGGAGTATCGAGGTGGGTATGAATATAAATCGACTGATTGAGCCACATCATTCCCTCCGGCCCCCACCTGAAGGTATGAACAATATGGTGGGTATCCTCCGTTCCAAATCCAGAAAGAATAACCTCACGATGATCGGCTTTTCCATCGCCATTGGTATCTTTCAAAAACAATACGTCGTTGCTGTTAGCCACATAGACTCCTCCGTCCCCGGGAAGCACGCCAGTTGGAATATGCAGATCATCTGCAAAAACTGTATGCTTATCCGCAACTCCGTCCCCATTGGTATCTTCCANTATAACCAACTGGTCGGACTCTTCCTCGCCAGGTTTAATATGAGGATAAAGCGGACTACCCACCACCCATAACCGGCCCATTGAATCCCAGTTCATATGAATCGGGTTACGCACCACCGGCTCACTGGCAAAAAGGTTTATCTTTGCCCCTTCCGGTAAAACAAATGAATCTAACTGAGCCTGAATCGAAGTATCAGGAATTTTGGTGAGGCCCCGTTGGCCAAAGGTAATGGTAAATAGGGTGAAAAAAAGAAAAAGGGAAAAGGTGGTAATTTTCATGAATTAAAATAGTGGTAGGTAGATTATCCTTGGGAACCTTTAAGCAATTGACTTCGGATCGCTTCAATCTCTTTCTCCCGTTCTTCAATAATGGGATCAAATTGAGGAATTTCTTTCGCATTATTCCCCTGTTCATGTTTTCTAAATAAGTACAGATAGGTTTCATTGGCTGGTCTCCATCGATGAAAAAATAAGCGGTTTTTCTCGATGATACCTTCCCTCAAATTTTCGGTCCGAGTATCTGGCTGGATTGCTTCATATCCCAAGCCCAGAGCAAGTTGGGAAGCCAGCTCACGGTATCCATGCTTGGTGAAATGAAGCCCGTCATGAGTAAACGCTTTAGTGGAAGCTTCTTTTTCCGGTTTATCTCCCCCCATTGCCCTGAAAAGATCAACGAAATGAACGATCCTTTTCTTCGCAAAAGTTTGTAGAGCGTCCCGAAGCTTGGCAAGTCTTCGATTATTTTCCAGATGGTCAGGCAGTGGACTCCCTAGGTTTTCGAATGGTGGTGGGGCGACTACAACGATTTCCCTTAAATCATCACCAGCCTCCTTTCTTATTTCTTCAAGCATTTTTCCATATCCTTCCAGAAAAACCGCTACACTTTCATCCCAACTCCCTGCGGAACGCTTGCTCGCCGTGGATTCGTCCGTCCATGCCCGACCACTTGACAAAGCGACTTCCGCACCATAATTGAGCAAAACCACGCGGGGCTTCCATTCGGCAATTATTTTCTTTAGCCTTTCCCTCCCCTCTTTGGGTTTTCCAAAGTAAGAACGGGCATCATTAAAGACCGTGTCTCCACTCCAACCGAGGTTTCGAAATCTTAGGCCACTCACCTTCGGACCTGCCCCCAAAGTCAGAGCACTTTCGAGATATCCATTTAAACGAGCCCGCTCGATTAACCCGCCACCCACAAGAGCTACACGGTCTCCTGTATGCAAAAGAGGAGTAGAGACCTTGCCATGATGATCTGCTTGAACAAAAGCGGAGGGAAAAACAAAACTAAAAAACAGGAACAAAGAGGTGAGGTGGAATGTAGGACTTTTCATGAGCTATATATATATCCATTATTTCTTTTCTTACGAAAAAAGACAAAGTTCTTTTTACAATTGAAAGTAGCAGAGTCAGTCCAAAAACACTCTTTTTATACAAAATACTGCATACGATTGTATAATCAGGAACTTTTGTTTAAATACTTTTAATGACTAAACAACTTTTAACACCCACCCAAATTGGGGATCTACCATTAAAGAACCGAGTTATTCTCGCACCGATGACACGAACTCGAGCAACGCCGGATGGTTGTCCAACGGAATTAATGGCAGAGTATTACGGACAGCGCGCATCAGCCGGTTTGGTCATTGCCGAAGCAACTGGTGTGGATAGCAGTGCAATTGCCTGGATAAATATGCCTGGTATTTACAATAATGAACATGTCGAAGGTTGGAAAAAGACGACTCAGGCAGTTCACCAAAAAGATGGTACAATNTTTTTGCAACTCTGGCATCCAGGCCGGGCCACACACAGTCTATTGATCAATGGCCAGCAACCTGTAGCCCCCTCCGCTATCCGCCTTGAAAATAATGAAACTCATACCCCAGATGGCAGCAAACCCTACGAGGTCCCCAGAGCACTTGAGCTCGAGGAAATTCCGCACATTATTGCGATGTTCAGAAAAGGAGCAGAACTGGCAAGAGCTGCCGATTTCGATGGTATCGAAATACACTCGGCCAACGGATATATACTCGATCAATTTCTTCAGTCCAAAACAAATCATCGAACCGATGAATATGGCGGAAGTATGGAAAACCGTTATCGATTACTCAATGAAGTCGTCCAGGCAGTCGGAGAAGTTTTTCCCTTCAATCGAATAGGCGTCCGCCTGTCACCCAATGGAATATTTGATGATATG
>JGI20153J14295_10001168_pt1 | contig 20722 bp, 15 predicted proteins | sample COG_03_FD_14295 | JGI IMG/M metagenome (IMG submission 14295) | reverse complement strand
GAACCTGATCGACACTTAATGTTTATTGCCTTCGATTGGATGACAATGGGCCAGCTATTGTCGATGCCGATGATTGCACTGGGCGTAAGTTTTCTGTTTTACAGCTATCACAAAGAGACTGTCTAAAATAATGATAATAAAACCGAGAATTAAAGGCTTTTTATGCACCACCTCTCACCCTCTAGGTTGTGAGATGGACGTTAAAAATCAGATCGAGCATGTCAAACAGGCAGGTGTAATTGCCGATGGACCGAAGCGAGTGCTGGTGATTGGTGCATCCGGTGGCTATGGGCTGGCGTCCAGGATTACTGCAGCCTTTGGTTGTGGCGCGGCGACCATTGGTGTGTTTTTCGAGCGCCCCGCGGTGAAAAACCGGACTGCTTCGCCTGGTTGGTATAAATCCGCGGCATTTACTCGCGCCGCCGAGGATGCGGGTCTGTATGCGGCAAATCTGAATGGTGATGCTTTTTCGGCGGAGCTTAAACAGGCCACTATTGAGTTGATCAAGAAAGATTTGGGTCAGATTGATATGGTTATTTATTCCCTTGCGGCACCGGCCCGCCAACTTCCTGACGGTAGTTTGGTCCGAAGTACCCTGAAGCCCATCGGTGAGCCCTTTGAAGGCGCCACTATCGACCTGAACTCCGGTGAGTTGCGCGCTGTCAGCCTTGAGCCTGCATCCCAGCAGGAAGTAAATGATACGATCAAAGTCATGGGTGGTGAGGACTGGGAATTGTGGATGGCAGCCCTGTTAGCCGCCGATGTTCTGGCGGAGGGTTGTATCACGACGAACTATACTTATCTCGGTAGCGAAGTGACCTGGCCGATTTATTACCATGGCACCATCGGCAAAGCCAAAGAGGATCTTGACCGTGCCGCCCTTGCCTTGGCGCAACCACTGAAAAAAGTTAATGGCCGTGCCTATGTGGCGGTCATGAAGGGGTTAATGACCCAGGCAGCCTCGGCAATTCCGGGTATGTCCATCTATCTGTCATTGCTCTTCAAGGTCATGAAGGCGAAAGGTACGCACGAGGGGTGCATCGAGCAAACCACGCGTCTGTTCAAGAATATGTTTGTGGACTCGGCGTTACAGATGGATGAGTCGGGTCGATTGCGAATGGATGACTGGGAGCTCAGCGACGACATCCAGACCTTTGTCAAAGCCAACTGGTCAAAGGTGACAGCGGAGAACCTGATGGAAATCAGTGATTTTGCGGGTTATCGACAAGCCTTCTTGCAGATGCACGGGTTTGATTTTCCGGGTGTCGATTATGACGCCGAAATCGACCCTGAAGTGCTTATGCCTTTGGCGTTTGGCGAATAATTTGAGGTAGATAGGTTAAGTACTATCGCACAGGTCATGACGCCGATTGATGGCAAGGTCGCGGGTCGTGGGCTCTTAGTGCAGCACCCCTGGTGGGTGATCATGGCCCCATGCGCCAGTCGATTGAGTTAACCCATTATCTGATCCGGGCGATCTACCTGCCGCGGATCATCGCCTACCTGCTCGCCGCGCTGGTGACCGCCAGTGGTGATCTGCAAGCCGGCCCCCTTGAGCTCGGCGTTCCTGTGTTTCTGGCGTTATTAATCGCCTATCCCCATCTGGCCTATTTTTTCTCTTGTCGCTACGCCAACTCGGCCTTGGGCGCGCAAGCGTCGCTGCGGGTCGATGCCGTACTGGTGGGCATGTTGGTGGTCGTTAACCAATTTCATTTTCTGGCGACGGTGAGTTTTGTCGCGGCCTTGGTGATGAGCATTCTGCTGATTGCGGCGGTTCGCGGATTATGGCTGAACCTGACGCTCTTAGTGATGACGACGCTTGTGGGTTACTGGTGGCTGAGTTGGGCTGGCACCGACCGGATAGCCGCGCCTGAGCCTGAAGAAAATTTGCTCAAAACCTGGCTGAGTGGCTTGTTTATCCTCACTTACAGCGCCACTGCCGCCGCTTTAGGTTTTAGGGTGAGTCGCCATCTGGGGCAGGGGCGTAAACAGTTGGCAGCTTACCAGGCTAAAATCGACGACCTATCAATGCGCCTGCAGCGGTATGTTTCGCCGCAGATCTACCAAGGTATGATCAATGATGATCTTGAAGTCACCCGCCGCCGCTGTCTGAGCGTGTGTTTTGCCGATATCGAAGGGTTTACTGCCTTAATGGATAGGCTGGCTGAAGAGACCGTGACTCGGCTACTCAATGACTACCTGAATGCGATGGCTGGTGTGGCTCTGGAATTTGGCGGCACGATCGACAAGTTTATGGGCGACGGCATCATGATATTTTTTGGTGACCCGACCTCGAGGGGACGACGAGGTGACGCGCTGGCCTGTGTCGAGATGGCGCTGGCGATGCAAGACAATCTGGCTGAGCTACGCTGTCGCTGGTGTGCAGAAGGAATCTATAGCGACGTACATAGCCGGATTGGAATCCATACGGGTGATTGTGCGGTGGGCAATTTTGGTTCCGCCCAACGTCTGGACTACACCGCGATCGGTAGTACCGTGAACATCGCCAGTCGTTTGGAAGGCAAGGCCGCGCGCGATGGGATCCTGATTTCCGGCGAGACGTTTGCGCTGGTGAGTGCCGACCTGCAATGCCAGGCTGGCACAAGGATCAAATTACGCGGTATTCAGCGGGATATCGATGCCTATCAGGTCATCGGTCGTGTGACGGAGTCAGTTGCGCCTGGTGGAGGGACTCATTAGGTAATCCTTGTTTCCCTGATCCATAGCTATCGAGCTTGCTGTATACTCCCCCATTTGAAATAACTCGGCGATAATTCCATGACTGATGCACTTTATAACTCAGCCTTTCTCAAGGCTTGCCGCGGTGAGAAAACCGACTACACCCCGATCTGGCTGAATCGTCAGGCCGGCCGCTATATGCCGGAGTACCATCAGGTGAAAGGCAACACGCCGAGCCTGGATTTTTTCAAGACGCCAGCGCTGGCGGCCAAGGTGACTTGTGATGCGCAGCGTATTCTCGGCGTCGATGCGGCTATTATGTTTGCAGATTTACTGCCCATTCTTGAGCCCATGGGTCTGGTCCTGGACTATATTCCGGGGGTGGGGCCGCAGTTTGAAAATCCGGTTCGAAGCCATGCTGACATAGATGCGTTGCGTATCGACCCGTCAAAAGACACCATGCCGTATATCGATGAAGTGATTAAATTGATCCGCGCCGAATTGCCCGCCAATATTCCGCTCATCGGCTTTGGCGGTGCGCCCTTTACCTTGGCTTCCTATGCCATCGAAGGCAAAGGCTCGCGTAACTATATTCACGTGAAGCAGATGATGTATGGCGACACCGGCGCCTGGCATACGCTGATGACAAAGATCACGGATGCAGTCATCGACTACATGAATTATCAGATTGATAGTGGTGTGCAGGCGGTTCAGCTGTTTGACAGCTGGGTGGGTTGTCTCTCGCCGGTAGATTATCTCGAGTATGTCTATGTTCATACTGAGCGTTTGATGACGGCCATTTCAGGCAAGGTGCCAGTCATCCATTTTGGCACTGGCAATCCGGCGCTGGCGCCCTTGATGGCCAAGGCTGGTGGTGACGTGTTGGCCCTCGACTGGCGTACGCCACTACGTGAGACCTGGGAGCAAACCGGTGTTAAAGCCGTTCAGGGCAATATGGATCCGATTATTCTGTGCGCAGATCGCGCGTCGGTCGAGCGCAAGGCCGGCCAAGTGTTGGCCGAGGTTGATGGCAAACCCGGCCATATCTTCAATCTGGGTCACGGTATCATCCCCGAAACCCCCGTCGACAACGTCAAGGCACTGGTGGATTTTGTCCACCAGTATCCGGTCTAGTCCAACTGATCGACATCTCGCACCGCGCCTTTGTCGGCGCTGGTGGTGAGTGCTGCATACGCCTTGAGAGCCGCTGAGACCACGCGAGTGCGGTGTTCTATGGGTTTCCAGGCAAGTTTGCCGCGACCATCCATGGCGATTCTGCGTTGCTCCAGTTCCGCGTCACTGATATTCAAGTGTACGCGTCGAGCTGGAATGTCGATCTGAATATTATCGCCTTCTTCAACCAGCGCTATGGCGCCACCCTGAGCGGCTTCAGGCGATGCGTGGCCGATGGATAAGCCCGAGGTGCCGCCGGAAAAACGGCCGTCGGTCAATAAGGCGCAGGCAGCGCCAAGGCCCTTGGATTTCAAGTAACTGGTGGGGTAGAGCATCTCCTGCATGCCCGGTCCACCCTTGGGCCCCTCGTACCGAATCACAACCACATCGCCTTCTTTGATGTCGTCATCCAAAATCGCGGCCACCGCAGAGTCCTGGCTTTCGAAAACTCTAGCTGGTCCATCAAATACCCAATTCTTTTCCTCAACGCCGGCAGTTTTGACGATGCAACCGTTGACGGCAATGTTGCCGAACAGGACAGCGAGTCCACCTTCTGTGCTGTAGGCATGAGCCATGTCCCGAACGCAGCCATTGGATCGGTCAACGTCCAAGGTATCGTAGCGCGTTGCTTGGCTGAAGGCGGTTTGAGTGGGAATACCTGCGGGGCCGGCGCGATAGAAAGTCTGTACCTCTTGTGACTGACTGACGGCCACATCCCACTTTTTCAAAGTCTCGGCGAGGCTGGCGCTATGGACATTTCTGACGGACGTGTCGAGCAGGCCGCCACGGTCGAGCTCACCCAAGATCGCCATGACGCCACCGGCTCGATGTACATCTTCCATATGATATGTATCAATTGCCGGTGCCACCTTACACAGGTTCGGCACTCCTCGAGACAAACGGTCGATATCAGCGAGGGTGAAGTCGATCTCGCCCTCTTGAGCAGCTGCCAGTAAATGGAGGATAGTATTCGTCGAGCCACCCATGGCGATGTCCAGCGTCATGGCATTTTCAAAGGCCGTGCGGTTGGCTATCTGTCGCGGTAAGACGGAGTCATCATCATGTTCGTAATGCTGACGAGCAATGTCCACTATGGTCCGACCTGCTTGTAGAAACAGTTGCTCACGATCCGCGTGGGTGGCGAGCATAGAGCCGTTGCCTGGTAGTGACAGGCCCAGCGCCTCGGTCAGGCAGTTCATTGAATTTGCGGTAAACATGCCTGAGCACGAACCGCAGGTTGGGCAAGCTGAGCGTTCGTATTCGTCCACCTCGCTATCGGTAAATTGCTCGTCAGCGGCAACCACAATGGCGTGAATCAGATTGGTATGATGGTTTGCCAATTTGGTTCGACCAGCCTCCATGGGACCGCCGGAGACAAATACGGTGGGAATGTTCAGGCGCAAGGCGGCGTTGAGCATCCCCGGTGTGATCTTGTCGCAGTTAGAGATGCAAACGAGCGCATCGGCGCAGTGGGCGTTAACCATATATTCGATGGAGTCAGCGATAATATCCCGAGATGGTAAGCTATAGAGCATCCCGTCGTGACCCATGGCGATGCCGTCGTCTACGGCGATGGTATTAAATTCCTTGGCAACGCCGCCAGCTTTCTCGATTTCCCGAGCAACCAATTGACCCATATCCTTGAGGTGCACGTGGCCAGGTACAAACTGGGTGAAGGAATTAGCGATGGCAATAATGGGTTTCTCGAAATCGCCGTCCGTCATGCCCGTCGCGCGCCATAGGGCACGTGCTCCGGCCATATTGCGGCCATGGGTTGAAGTCTTGGATCTGTAAGTGGGCATTGTTATAGCTCCTCGGTGCAGCTGTTTTAAGGCAGCGGCTTTTCCAGTAATTTCGAATTTCGCTGGTAGTTGTATAGAGATTGCCTGGAAGGTGGCAAGTCCTGCAGGTTGACCGAGCGAAAACCCCGTTCAACAAACCAGTGGGTGGTATGGGTCGTCAGCACAAACAGTGCGGTCAGTCCTTGGGCTTTGGCGAGTTGCTGAATTTTTTCAAGCAGCAACTCACCTCGGTCGTTGTCTCGGTATTCTGGATGGGTCACCAGGCAGGCGAGCTCGCCCTTGGTCTCGAAAGGGTATAGCGCGGCGCAGCTGACTATCATGCCATCTCGCTCGATGACTGTGAAATGGTCCACTTCAGACTCCAGCAATTCTCGCGAGCGCCGGACTAGAATGCCTTGTTCTTCCAGGGGGGCAATAAGCTCAATAATCGCCGCGACATCATTCGCCCGTGCCGGCCTAATTTGCTCATAGCTGACACGGCTGATTTGTGTCCCGGTGCCATCTCGAGTGAATAACTCTTCGAGCGCGGCCCCATCTTCGGTGTAGCTGATCAAATGACAGCGAGCGACTCCCCGTAAGCAGGCGACCTTCGATAGACGTAAAGGCGAGTAGGTGTCGAGTAGAGATTCGTCAATGTCATCGAGCTGTAATTCGCTGATGACCGAGCCCTCGGCGTCGCGCAGGCCCTGGTCTGTAAAGAAAATCAGCTTCTCTGCCATCAGTGCTGCCGCAACTTCCGTGGCAACCTGGGTTGAGTTGGCGTTAAATATTTCTCCGGAGAGTGAATAACCCAAGGGTGAAATTAACAGTGTTGCACCTGAGTCGAGCTGTTGGCGAATGGCCTTCGTATTGACTTTTCTGACAATGCCCGTGTTGTGGTAGTCAATGCCGTCGATAACACCCAGTGGTTTGGCGCGAATAAAGTTACCAGAAATAACCAGCATCTCGGCACCATGCTGCGGTGAGTTGATCAAGCCCATGGATAAGCGCGCCTCGATATCTGAGCGCAGGGTTCCTACTGCTTGCTGAACCAGCGGTAGTATGTCCGGGGTGGTTACTCGAACCTTGTTAACAAATTCACTGGTGGCACCGTTGGCGGCCAGCTGTCGCTCGATTTGTGGCGCTGCGCCATGCACCACGACCAGTTTCACGCCGAGGCTATGGAGCAGGACGATGTCGCCGATAATGTTGCTGAAATTTGGGTGATCGATTGCTTCACCGTCGAGGTGCAGAACAAAGGTTTTTCCTCGGTGCGCGTTGATATAGGGGGATGAGTCCCTGAACCATTTTACATGTTGGTGTGTGTCGTTCATTCTGCGCAATCACCAGGATAAAAATCAGTATTAATCGTCATGCCTCCAAGCCTTTGATGTTCGACAGCGGCTTACTCGCTGCAGCAGTGCTTGGCAATAAGGCCGCGCAGTATAGCAATTGTTGGCTCAATTTGCCTGAGTTCAACAAACTCATTCGGCTGATGAGCCTGGTCTATAGAACCAGGCCCAAGCACGACAGTTTGCATGCCGAGTTTGGACAAGAACGGCGCCTCTGTGGCAAAGGCCACGGTTTTAGGTTCGCAGCCAGTCAACTCACGGGTTGCGGCAAGCAATTCGTCACCTTCCGTTTGAAACGGTGGCAGGGGATCGTGAAATAGTTCGAGGCTCATGCTCAAGCCTTGATCCGTCAGTAAGGGCGTCAGGCGGCTCTCTATTTCAGCCATGATATTGGTGTTATCCATGCCGGGTAAGACCCGTACGTCGAAGGCCATGTCCACGTGATCACAAATTCTGTTGGGGTTATCGCCGCCGTGAATACATCCCAGATTGAGTGTCGGTGAGGCCACCGTGAAGCCAGGATCCTGATAACGATTGGCCAGTTCCTGGCGGAACTTAAGCAGTTGTTCAATGACGATGCCACTGCCATCAATAGCGTTAGCGCCAAGCGCCGGGTTGGAAGAGTGGCCCGAAGCCCCCTGAATTTTCAAGGACAGCATCATAATGCCTTTGTGCTTGTAAACCGGCTGTAGCTCCGTTGGTTCGCCGATGATCGCGTAGCGCGCGCCGCAGATATCGGCCGCGGTCAGTGCTCGAGCGCCGCTCATTGACGATTCTTCGTCGGCGGTCCCGATGATGGTCAAGGGCCGCGTGAATTCTTGATCGAGCAGAGGCTCGAGCGCAGCGATAGCCAGCGCAAAGAAACTTTTCATATCGCAGGTGCCCAGGCCGTACCAGCGATCATTGATTTCAGTCAAGGTGAAGGGATCGCTGGCCCACAGATCCGCATCCAGTGGTACCGTGTCTGTGTGTCCGGACAACACCAAACCACCGCTGCCGACACCGCGGGTAGCAATCAAGTTGGACTTCCCCGGATGGCCGTTGACAGGCACGATACGAATATCGAAACCCAGGGGCTCGAGCCAGTTTGCCAAGGTATGAATCACCGCGAGGTTACTCTGGTCAAATTGGGGCAGCGTGCTACTGACGCTGGGCAGAGCAATCAGTTCGGCAACCATGGATTTCAGCGTTGGTATCTTTAGGCCTGGCATAGCAAATTAGTCTGAAAACGTAACGCCCAGTGTAGCAAGTTGGCGCGCTGGGGAAACCCTCTTTTACGTGGATCCTCGGATTGCCCAAGCGGTAGGGAAAACGTGATATGGCGTCCAAAACCAATTTGATTAGATGGTAAGCTATTGCCTCAGGCGTCAGCGACGCGTCTTTGATTGAATTTAAGAGGCCATCATTTGTGAACGTGAAGGATGTCAGAGCCAAGCAACCGGATATCAGTCTCAATGTACGGAGTGTAATTAACGACCTGGTGGCCAACGGCCGACTCTCCTCAGAAGACGCTGAAAAAATCAGCATGAAGTCTCGGGCCAAGCACCAATTGAATTGGCATCCCCTCGAGCTCATTGCCGAGGAAGCGCCTGTCGACCAAAAGAACCCTGGCAAGATCCTTGACCTGGAAACGCTCACCCTGTGGCTTTGCGAGCACTCAAAACAGACCTACAAGAGGATCGATCCGTTGAAGATCGATTCGACTGTTGTCACTCGCTTGATGTCGGCAGAATTCGCCAAGCGGCACGGCGTGCTACCCCTTGCCGTGCTTGACGACGAGATTGTGGTTGCCTCAGCGGAACCCTACGTGTCCGGTTGGGAGGCCACGATTCTCCAGTCGCAACCCGGCAAAGTGCTGACGCGAGTCATCGCTAATCCGGCTGACATTCGCCGTTATACTACTGAATTTTATCAGATGGCAAAATCCGTCAGTCAGGCTAATGTGCAAGGTCTCAGCGCCCTGACTAACCTGGAACAAATGCTGGAGCTGGGCCATGTGGATGCCATGGAGGCCAACGACACTCACATCGTTAATATCGTCGATTGGCTATTGGGCTACGCCTTCAACCAGCGAGCCAGTGATATCCATCTAGAGCCCCGGCGGGAGAAGGGTCGAATTCGGTTTCGAATTGATGGTGTACTGCATCTGGTCTACGAGTTGCCGAGTCCGGTCATGACTGCTGTTACTAGTCGTTTGAAGACGCTGGGCAGAATGGACGTCGCAGAGAAGCGGCGTCCCCAGGATGGCCGCCTGAAAACCAAAACCCAGGATGGGCATGAGGTCGAGCTGCGCTTGGCAACGTTGCCGACCGCATTTGGCGAAAAAATGGTATTGCGGATTTTTGATCCAGACATTCTTCTGAAATCTTTCGCGCAACTCGGACTGGCGAACGAAGATTTTGATCGTTGGGAGTCGATGGTTGCGAACTCTAATGGTATTGTTCTGGTGACTGGACCCACAGGGTCAGGTAAGACGACGACCTTGTATTCTAGTCTGAAACGCTTGGCCACAGAGGATGTTAACGTCTGTACCATCGAGGACCCGATTGAAATGGTTGAGCCGGCTTTTAATCAAATGCAGGTTCAAGCGAATATTGATCTGCATTTCGCAGACGGTGTTCGAGCGCTCCTGCGGCAAGACCCGGATATTATTATGGTGGGTGAGATTCGCGATCTAGAGACCGCTGAAATGGCAGTTCAAGCCGCACTAACCGGTCACCTGGTGATCTCGACGCTGCACACTAACGATGCCCCTTCGGCAATCACCCGCTTGCTTGAACTCGGCATTGCACCTTATCTGATCAAGGCGACCCTGTTAGGAGTAATGGCGCAACGTCTGGTGCGAATTTTGTGCCCCCATTGCAAGGTGGCGGCGGAAACCGACGTGGATGGTTGGCGAGCACTCACGATACCATGGAAAATGAACCCGCCAACCGTCTCTTATCAACCGCTGGGTTGTATTGAATGTCGAGAGACTGGCTTTCTTGGTCGAGAAGGCATCTATGAGTTATTACCCCTGAGCGACACCATCAAACCCTTTATCGTTGCCGGAGCCGACATTGGTAAATTGCGTAAATCTGCGATGCGTGAGGGGATGAAGACCCTACGCCTCAGTGGCGCTATGAAAATTGCAGCAGGTCGTACCACGATCGCTGAAGTCATGCGCGTAGCCCCCTTCAGCGGTACAGAGTAAGGTCATGGAAAACTTCGAAGCACTACGCACTGAGATTGAGCTCCAGTTAGATCAATGGCTGCCGGATTGCTCAGTGCCTCTGCGGACTGAAATGAGCCATGTGTGCGCGCTGAGTGATTATGTTAGGCAGCAATCAGTTCGTGATATCGACATGATCAAAGGGTTGATGAATAGTGGCGAGTTGGAGCAATCCTGCAGCGCTAATCATTATCAGAGTCAGCTTAAAAATTTAATCCTAGACGATCTTGATGCGGGATTGCGGCAGTGTCGGCAACGGGCCATGACTCGGATTATATTTCGAGACCTAACTCGGCGGGCTACTCTCGAGGAAACCACGGCTGATCTATCCAATCTGGCTGATGCCTGCATTGCGGCGTCATTGCGAGTACATTACGCGAAAAATTGCCAAAGGTTCGGTCTGCCCATCGGTGCTGAGAGCGGCGAGGTTCAACAGATGGTTGTTCTGGCGCTAGGTAAACTCGGTGCCTGCGAGTTGAACGTTTCATCTGATATTGATTTGATTTTTCTCTATGACGAGTCGGGCATGGTCGAATCCGCTACAAGTGAGCTCACCAATCAAGAGTTTTTCGTTAGAACCAGTCGCGACATTATTCGATCCTTAGACGCGAATCTTGCCAATGGCTTCGTCTTTCGAGTTGATATGCGNCTGCGGCCTTATGGTGAAAGCGGGGCGTTGATTCTAAATCGGTCAGCGATGGAAAAATATTTCTATGAGCAGGGACGTGACTGGGAGCGCTATGCGTTTGTAAAAGCTCGGGTGGCTGCGGGAGATTTTAAATTCGGCCAACAATTTTTAAGCTGGCTTAAACCTTTCATTTATCGCAAACATTTAGACTATGGCGCGATAGAATCTCTGCGTGAAATGAAGCATATGATTAATACCCAAGTCGCCAGTAAAGATATGCTGGATGACGTGAAGCTTGGGCCCGGTGGAATTCGTGAGGTTGAATTTATCATTCAGGCTTTGCAATTGATCTGGGGCGGGCGTGAAAGTCAATTGCAGGAACGGCAAATACTCAAGGCGATGACACTAATTGCCGCTGGGGATTTTTTGCCTGCCGAGGAAGTTGCCCAGTTGCGTGAAGCCTATTGTTTTTTGCGCAACAGTGAACATGTCATTCAGGCAGAGAAAGATCGTCAGACGCAGAGATTGCCATCGGCCATGCTCTCGCAACAACGTTTGGCGTTTGCCATGGGGTATTCAAATTACCCAGAGTACTATTCAGCGCTGACTGGCTATCGTGACAGTGTAATCTCGATTTTCTCGCGGTTTATGTCCTCGAATAATGCCGAGGGAGAGACGTCCAAGACAGATCGTTTATTTTGGACGAAGATCTGGCGTGAGCCTGAAATGGAAGATGGCTTGGATATTTTGACGGAGTATGGCTTTCTTCGGGCTAACGAAGTGGTTAAAAATCTGCAAGACCTTAGCCGACGAATTAATGTTCACGATATGCAGGAAATTGGTATCGAGCGCCTCGATCGACTCATGCCCATCGTGATGAGTTTCGCCGCGCGGGAAAAGAATCCGGACCAGACTCTCGCACGGCTATTGCCGATCATTGAGCAGATTGCTCGTCGCAGCACATACATTGTCTACTTGTTAGAAAACATGGATGCGCTCAAGCGGATGACCAATTTGTGCGGGATGAGCTCTTGGGTGGCTGATCATCTGGCGGGTATGCCAATACTACTGTACGAATTGTCGGATCGTCAGACCCATGAGGCGGTCTTTGACAAAACCCAATTAGCCCTTGAGCTTCGAGACCAGATCGCGACCGCGGAAGTGAACGATCTGGAGTTGCAAATGGATTTACTCCGTCAATTCAAGACGGGCGCGGTGCTCAAAGTCGCCGTGCTGGAGTTGTCAGATATGCTGCCTTTGATGCAGGCGTCGGATGCATTAACGACGATTGCGGAAGTCGTTCTGGATCAGGCTATCGAACTGGCCTGGCAGAGTATGCTCGAGCGCTTTGGCGAACCCTGTGACAGCGACAATGTGCCCCAGGGTTGCCGGCTCGCGATTATTGCCTATGGCAAGTTAGGGGGTTTTGAATTGGGTTATGGCTCAGACCTTGATCTGGTCATGTTCGTGGATGTGGATCAGCAAGGCGTGACGAATGGCGCAAAGTCCATCGATAACGGGGTTTTCTTTCATCGCCTGGCGCAGCGAATCATCCATATTTTGACTCGCTATACTCGCTTCGGCACAGTCTATGAGATTGACCTGCGTTTGCGCCCGTCGGGCAACAAGGGCCCGCTCGTGAGTACCTTTGGTGCCTACGCGCGATATCTGCAGGAGGTCGCCTGGACCTGGGAGCACCAAGCGTTAGTGCGCTCACGGTTCGTCGCCGGTCACCCGGCGTTGCGAGTCAAGTTTGATGATCTTCGCGCGGAGATCCTTCAGCGGCCACGAGATCGGACAGCGCTGCTCCACGAAGTCGTGAGTATGCGTGAGAAAATGCGAGTTCATCTGGACAGTGAATCCGCAGAAGCCAGTGCGCGGCGAGGAGGAGTCCTGGAATCTGAATCAGGTGATGCGGTGCTTGTCTCAGGATTTGACTTGAAGCACGGCGCTGGCGCAATCGTCGATATTGAATTTATGGTGCAGTTTTGGGTGTTGGCCCTTTCTCACGAGCATCCGGAGGTCGCTCGCTGGTCTGATAAGGTGCGTTTGTTAGAGGCTCTCGAAGCGATTGGCGTATTTAGCGCGGCTGACCAAAAGCTGCTGCACGAGGCTTACCTGGCTTACCGTTCGGCGGTGCATTATCAATGGTTGGGCGGTGAGATGTCGTCGTTCAAACGGTTGAATCAGTACCGCGATGGCGTCGTCGATATCTGGCAGCGTTGCATGACGCAACCCACGGTCTAAGCATTGGACCCATTGGCTTAGATCCATAGCCCCATTGGCGCCAATGGCATAGTCCCAATAGAAGAGTCTGTGTAGAATAGCGGCTTCGACAGATTTTTCAGGCAGGACCGAAGCGCAATGGCTGATCTCTTCGCCGCTGACAGAATTTTTACCGGCACCGTCCCAGAGGTGAGGTCGATTCGTGCATTCGGCGGTCGCCGCAGTGCTGCCGCTATGCCTACATCGTTGGTGCCCTATGGCAGAGACTAACCAGCGTTTACTCGTCGTCAGCCCGGCTTGGGTTGGCGATATGGTGATGGCTCAGACCCTGTACAAGCTGCTCAAACAACGTCAGCCGTCGATAGCCATTGATGTGCTGGCACCACCGGCGACCCTGGCGTTGGTCACTCGCATGCCGGAAGTCGACCAGGCGATTGAATTTAATGTGGGTCACGGCCANTTGCAGTGGAATTATCGCAAGGCCTGCGCTAGACGTTTGAAGTCTGCAGGCTACCAGCAGGCCATCGTGTTACCTAACTCCCTGAAGTCAGCCTTGGTCCCCTGGTTAGCGGATATCCCGCTGCGGACTGGGTTTCGCGGTGAGTATCGATTCGGGCTGATTAATGACATGCGGCTGTTGGACAAGAAGCGGCTGCCGCGCATGATCGATCGGTTCGTTGCGTTGGGGGTGCCGGTGAACGCGCCGCAGCCGCAGATCACTTACCCACAGTTAAAGATAGATCTGGCGAATCAGGCGCAATTGCTTGAGAAACTGGGACTCCAGCAGACAGGTCATATTCTCGGTCTGTGCCCGGGTGCCGAGTTTGGCGATGCAAAACGCTGGCCCGCTGAGCACTACGCGCGGGTCGCCGAAATGGCGCTCAACCAAGGTATGCAGGTCTGGATCTTTGGTGGTCCCGGTGATCAGGCTATTGCGCGANAAATTACTGACGCCATTGCTGGTTACCCGGCAGGGCAGATAAGGGACCTGACGGGCAAGACGGCTCTGCTTGACGTGATTGACCTGTTGCCACTCTGTCATCTCGTGCTATCGAATGATTCTGGATTGATGCACATCGCGGCAGCGGTGGGTTGCGCGACTGCCGTCGTGTACGGCTCGACCTCGCCGGCCTTCACCCCACCACTGACTGACAAGGTTCACATGTTGTCCCACCCGCTACCCTGCAGTCCCTGTTTTAAAAGAACCTGTCCACTCGGTCATAAAAATTGTCTGAATCAATTACGGCCTGAACAGTTATCGACCATCGTCAGTCAGTATGCCTGAGCAGATGCCCCTTAAGATCCTGGTGGTCAAGCTGTCTTCTCTGGGGGATGTCGTCCACACTTTAGCGGCAGTAAGCGATGCGGCGGCGGTACTGCCAGGAATCCAAATTGATTGGGTGGTTGAAGAGGCCTTTCAAGAGATCCCAGCGCTACATCCGGCCGTGTCGAGGGTGTTCCCCGTGGCGATTCGGCGCTGGCGGCGCAACTGGTGGCAGAGTCGNGGAGAAATCCGCGCTGCGCTACGGGCATTCCGCGGCACGGATTATGACTTGGTGATTGATGCTCAGGGCCTGATCAAGAGTGCGATTGTCAGTCGGCTGGCCAAAGGTCGNGTCGTGGGTCTGGATCGGCAATCGAGCCGGGAACCGCTCGCCAGTCTGACCTATGCGCGGGGCTACTCGGTTGCCAGACAACAGCATGCGGTCACTCGCCTTCGACAGCTGTTCGCCCGTGCCATGGCCTACCCGCTGCCGGATTCCCCGGCGGACTTTGGCTTACGGACAGATCGACTTGCAGCGGCTAGCCAGCCGAAGCCCAATATCCTGTTCTTTCACGGCACTACTTGGGACACCAAGCACTGGCCGGTGGCACTCTGGCAGCAGCTTGCTGGTCTGGTGAACGCGGCGGGCTATGGCGTATTGCTACCCCACGGTAACGCCATAGAGTTGGCCCGGGCCGAGGCGATTAAGGCGACGTCGACCGATGCCCAGGTATTGCCAAGAATGAGTTTGACGGCGCTGGCAGCCTGCCTCGCTGGCGTTAACGGTGTGGTGAGCGTTGATACCGGGCCGGGACATCTGGCGGCGGCCTTGGACGTGCCGATGGTGAGTCTATATGGGCCGACAAATCCCCTGCTAACAGCGCCTTATGGTCAACACCAATCTGCTATCGCGGCCGATGACTTAGCCTGCATACCCTGCATGAAGAGAGATTGCCGATACTCGGATACCGATGCTGCTCAGGTCTATCCGCCCTGTTTCAGGACCACGACCCCGGCCAGCGTTTGGCAGCGATTATTGGTGCAGATGGCGGCAGCTTAATAGACGGGTGGTTGACCTTCTGGTCGAGTCTTGAACCGTCGATGCACCCACCAGTATTGTTCTGGGTGCACACGCACTGCGGTCTCAACAATCTGGTTGATTCGGGTCGTATCCATGATCACATCCTGAGACGGAAAGTCCGCCAGTGGCTTGGATAAATAGACATCATAATGATCGTCACCGGGCCGCCGGTAATGACTAAAGACGACGACGGGTGCGCCGGTCAACTGGGCGAATCGACTGGTGGCTGTAATTGTCGCGGCCTGAACACCGAAGAAAGGCACGAATTCCGAGTGCTTGCGGCCGTAATCTTGATCAGCACCATACCAGACAACACGACCCTGCTTGAGGCTTTGCAGAACCCCGCGGACATCGTTGCGCTCGATAGCGCGGGGGAAGTTTTTCATTCGGCCGCGAGTCATGATGGTTTCCAGAAGCGGGTTCTCATTAGCGCGATACATGACATCCACGTCGATGTAGCTGCCGAGCGCCGCGCCGCAAAAATCCAGGGTCGACAAATGCATACCCAGCAGTATCACGCCCCGCCCCTGGGCCACGGCTGCGTGGAGATGTTCGATGCCGTGGATCGTGGTGCGCGCCTGTAACGCGCCGGGATTCCAGATCCATACTCTTGCGGTTTCGATCAGGCTGATACCCACGGAGCGCATAGTCTTGCGAACTAATGCTTGTTGTTCTAGGGGGTTCAGCGCAGGGAAACATAAAGCAACATTGACTTCAACGATATGTCGCCGGCGCCGGGCAAGGCGAACGCCCAGGGCGCCAATGCCTGCGCCGATGGCTATCTGCCCACGATGGGGAAGCGCGGTCACAAGTCCGGCAAGGCCAAAACCAAGCCAAGTTAGCCAATAACGGGGGTGAAGAAATTCGCGCCGCAGCAGCGGCGGTAGGTGGTCTGAATTGAGGGCTGTTTTGGTCACAACCCATTCTACTCTGAATGTGATCGTGCGCTCCAGCAAGATGCCGGTGGCAGGTGTCGGTGCATCTAGTCGCGGTACCGATTGTGTTATCATTGAGCCCTGAGCGAGTGGAGGTTCGATGAAATTACCCCGATTTGATAAAGCCCGTGTCCTAACCCTGGGGGATGCCATGTTGGATCGTTATTGGCATGGCAACACCGTGCGGATATCCGCTGAGGCGCCGGTTCCCGTAGTGGACATTACAGAACGCGAGGACCGCCTAGGCGGTGCGGCGAACGTTGCGTTAAATGTAGCGGCCTTGGGTGCAAGCTCAACCCTGGTGGCGGTTCTGGGTTTCGATGAATCGGCAGAGATTCTCAAGGCCAAGCTGGATTCGGCTGGAATTGTTGACGCTACCCTGGGTCGCGAGGATTACCAGACGATCACCAAACTCAGAATAGTCAGCCATGGCCAGCAGATGGTGCGAGCAGATTTCGAGCATATTGTTGATCTTGAAGCCGCGCCCATGATGCCAGTTTATCTGGGGGCGTTGGCACAGACCGACCTGGTGATTTTGTCAGACTACGACAAAGGCGTGATCAGTGATCCGCAGGCCTTTATTCAGCAGGCCCGTGCCCTGCACAAGACCATTCTGGTAGATCCGAAGTATAAAGATTTTTCTCTGTACGCGGGCGCGACGCTAATCAAGCCCAACCGTGTTGAGTTTATGAAGGCGGTGGGTGGCTGGGCAAACGAAGCCGAACTCGTGACTAAATGTCATGCCATGATCGCAAAGCTGGGTCTCGAGGCGATTCTGGTGACCCGAGACAGCGATGGTTTGACGCTGGTGCAGAAGAATCAGCCGGCGATTCATATGCCGGCTCGCAAGCGCGAAGTCTTTGACTTAAGTGGCGCCGGAGATACCGTCATTGCGACGTTGGGCGCGGCATTAGCGGCAGGTGAGACCTTGCCTGATGCGGTCAATATGGCCAATGTCGCGGCGGGCATAGCGGTGAGTAAGCCCGGTATTGTCAGCGTCAGCGGCCCTGAACTGCGGCATGAGCTAAGCCACGATCAGCGGTTTGATAAGGGCATTATGAACGAAGACCAGTTGTTACTGGCAGCGGCAGAGGCGCGGTCTCGCGGCGAACGCGTCGTGTTTACGAACGGCTGTTTTGACATCCTGCATGCTGGCCATGTGGACTATCTCGCCGAGGCTCGGCAACGGGGTGACCGTCTGGTGGTGGCTATCAATAGCGATGAAAGTGTCCACCGACTCAAGGGTGAAGGTCGGCCGATTAATACTGTCGATCGACGCATGGCCATGCTTGCCGGTCTGTCCGCGGTGGACTGGGTCGTGACGTTTGAGCATGACACGCCTTTGGCGCTACTCGAAAAACTCCGCCCCGATGTACTCGTCAAAGGCGGCGATTATGGTATTGAGCAGGTGGTCGGGGGTGACATGGTGCGTGCCTACGGTGGCGAAGTGGCGGTCTTAAGTCTGGTAGAGGACTGCTCAACCACGGCTATCGTCGAGAAAATTCGTAACCTGTAGCGAGTTGGCTGCTGCCTTAAGTCAGAGTTGTGTCAGAGTTGTAAGGCCTTGACTGCCGCGCTGACGTTAGCGGCGAGATGGGTCGGATTAATGGTGCCGATGATGGCGCTCGCGACAGCTGGCTGGGCCATGGCGAAGTTGATGGCGGCCTCGTTATCCTGAAGGTGGCCGGAGGCCAACAGCTTCTTCAGCAAAACGCCCTTGTTAAGTGCCTGGGCTCGATCGAGCACTGTCTGCTGGCTTTGATCAGCGAGATTATAGGTTAGCATCACGATGTCTGTCTCTTCGACCGCCAACAGGCCGGCGGCCACAGACTTGGTAGAAGCGCCTATCGCCTTGATATAGCCCCTGCGTTTAAACCGATTCAGTTCAGCTAGAACCTCAGAGTGCTGCAGAATATCCAGGTCGTCATCGGCGCAATGGACCAGCACGATATCCAGATAGTCTGTTCGCAGGTGGCGTAGACTCGCCTCAAGACTGAGTCTGGTTGCCTTGGCAGAGAAGTCGTAGCGCGACTGCTGGTCCTGGTATTGTTCGCCAACCTTGGTGCAAATCACCCAATCGTCGCGGGAGCCGGGTAACAACTGACCCAGACGTTGCTCACTGANGCCATAAGCCGGGGCCGTGTCGATCAGGTTAATGCCCAGGGCGCGCGCTGTATCAAGCAGGNCTGACACCTGCTGGTCGGCAGGTAATTCGAAGGCCTGGGGATACTTGATACCCGTATTGCGTCCGAGTTTTACGGTGCCAATACCCAGTGGCGAGACCTTCAGGCCGCAGGTGCCGAGCGTGCGCAACTGTTGAGGCTGAAACCCCATCAAAATGCCAATGCCCAGGGGGTCTTGCCGGGTTTCGCAGGGGCTAATGACAAGGGCTCTGCGGCGCAGCCGGCGGGTTTCAGGTCAATGGCGGCGCAGACCTGATCGGCCAGCATGGGTGTCAGGGTCAGTTTGATGGGCCAACAGGTAATGGTGTTGTGGGACCGTTGGCAGAACGGCGAGTCAGGACGTTGAAGGTTGTTGGCCGGTTCTGCTCGGTCGACTCGCAAGGTGGCCCAGTCAGCAGCGCCGAAATCGACCCAAGGGAACAGGTCGTCGAGTTCTCGTCGAGCTATGTCGATCTGAGCGCCGTCACTTCGGTCCACGCCGTCTTCGGCTAACTGGCCACCGAGATACCAGACATTGTCGCCATCCTCGCAAGGGTGAGTGGTGATTGTCACCCGCGGTTTGGCGGCGGTGCGCAGGCTGACGCCGTGGGCGTAGGCCAGGGGCAAATGACCCTTTAGCATGACCTGCTGTAAAGGTCTGCGCTGCATGGCAATCGACCCTTGGTTGTCGTTTGCGAGCAATGCTGCGTTACCCGTACCGGCGCTCAGGATATAACAGTCAGCAGTCAAGATGCCGTGGCCGGTATCAATACCGGTCACCTCGCCGGCCAATGACCGGATCAGTTTTGCCTGACACTGATAAATGTGATCCTGATAAGGGGCGGCCAAGGCGTTAACCAAGGCGGGCGTATCGATGACCATATCCTGCAGTTGATAGACGCTGCCGGAAAACTGAGGGTCGGCGAATAAGGCGGGATAATCACTCGGTGCCAGGGGTGTGACTCGGCCGCGTACTGATTTGCTGCCGAAAAAAGCGGTCACTTTAGAGCCCAGGCTACCGTCTGAAAACAGGTAGTAAGCGTCGGATAGGGTGTTGACCCCCGTTAATGGTAAGGGACCGCTGCCGGCCAGGCATTGCCGCCAAGTCTCGGGCATGCTGGCAATGGACTCGGAGGCTGGGGTGGTAAAACCGCCGAGGGCATATTTGATCCCGCCGTGGATCATGCCCTGGGAGGCGAAAGTTTGTGCCTGACCGAGGGCTTCTTGTTCCAGCAAAACCACGGAATAGCCCAGGTTGCCGAGGACATTTAATAGCCATAGGCCGCTGATACCACCGCCAATAATGGCGATTTGCGTGTGTGGCTGATGAGTCATAACTCGAGTGCTCAATAGGGGTGACGCCAGTAATCATTCTGGTGACAGATTATACCCCGAATTACCGCAGGTGGTTTAGGCGGGCGAATACCGATATCCTCCACCGGATTGCTCAGAGATAACAAGTCGTGATCAGAATTTTATATAGCCTGGTTTTTTACCTGGCAATACCGCTGGTATTGTTCCGGGTTTACTGGCGTTCCCGCAAGGAACCGCGCTATCGGCGGGACCTNCGTCAGCGGTTCGGATTTTGCCCACNCCTAGTAGGTGATAATTGGGTGTGGGTGCACGCGGTCTCGGCGGGCGAGAGCATCGCGGCAGTGCCATTGATCAAGGAGCTATTGACTGCCGGCCATCAGGTTATGGTCACTAGCATGACGCCTACTGGCCGCGAGCAAATTGAACGGCTGTTAGGCGACCAGGTGACCAGCTGCTATGTCCCCTATGATATGCCCGATGCCGTGGTGCGGTTCTTGCGCCGCAGTCGGCCGCAGGCGTTGGTCATTATTGATACTGAGTTATGGCCTAATATGTTGCACTATGCGCACCGTCAGGGTGTCAAAATACTCTTAGTGAATGCCCGTCTCTCTGCTCGCAGTGCAGCCGGTTATGGTCGTATCAAGGCCATCAGTCAGGCGATGCTCGAAGATATCGACGTGATTGCAGTTCAGAGTCGCGAGCAAGGAGATCGGTTCGTCGAGCTTGGTTTAGCACCTGCGCGTCTTCACGTGACCGGCAGTATCAAATTTGACGCCAGTCAGCCAGCAGATCTTCTGCAGCGATCAGCGGAGTTTAGTCAGATATTGGGTCAGCGCCTGATTATCGTGGCGGGTAGTACTCATCCCGGTGAGGAGCAGATGCTCCTCGATGCGGTGCGCCCCCTGCTGCAGTCTCA
>JGI20153J14295_10001166_pt1 | contig 20743 bp, 15 predicted proteins | sample COG_03_FD_14295 | JGI IMG/M metagenome (IMG submission 14295) | reverse complement strand
AACACTTGTTAAATTCAATTTTTATGTCGTATATTTGCCGCATAGAATGATAAATGAAAAAGCGAGGGGACATAAAGTCCCCTCTTTTTATACCAGATGTTCAGAGATATAGTAAAAGAATTATTAGACGATTGCCTAGCACAAAGACAAGATTTGTTTTTGATTGATTTTGAAATCCTAGAAGGCAATACAATTAGAATCGTGATCGACGGCGACAAAGGCGTACTTGTAGAAGACTGTATGTTTGTCAGTCGTGGCATTGAGCACAATATAGACAGAGAGGATCATGACTTTGCGCTAGAGGTTTCGTCTTCTGGAGCAACTACGCCATTGACACATCCTCGACAGTATCAAAAACACATAGGCAGAACATTAGAAGTTAGAGCTGCGGACAATCAAAAATTTGAAGCTACGCTAACGACTGCCAATGAACAAGACATTGTACTTGACTGGAAAGCAAGAGAACCAAAGCCGATTGGTAAAGGAAAGGTAACGGTTCAGAAAACAGCAACCCTTTTGTACAGTGAAATAAGTGAAGCAAAAGTGAAAATATTATTTTAATACAAGACTAAAATTATGGAAAATTTAGCGTTAATTGATTCGTTCTCAGAGTTTAAAGACGAAAAGCTAATTGATAGAGTTACCTTGATGTCAATCTTAGAAGATGTGTTTAGAAATACATTGAAAAAGAAATTTGGAGATGATGATAACTTTGACATTATTATCAATCCAGATAAAGGCGATTTAGAAATATGGAGAAATAGAGTCGTTGTAGCAGATGGAGAGGTCGAAGAAGAAAATCAAGAAATCTCATTAACAGATGCTCAAAAAATCGAACCAGATTTTGAAGTTGGTGAAGATGTGTCTGAAGAAGTTAAGTTGATCGACTTAGGACGTCGTTCAATCCTTGCTTTACGTCAGAATTTGATTTCTAAAATTCACGAACACGATAATACAAATATATATAAGCACTTTAAGGATTTAGTAGGTGAAATATACACTGCTGAGGTACATCACATTCGTCACCGTGCTGTGATCTTATTAGATGATGACGGCAATGAATTGATCCTTCCGAAAGACAAACAAATCCCGTCTGATTTTTTCAGAAAAGGGGAAAATGTACGAGGAATTATCGAAAGTGTAGATCTAAAAGGGAATAAGCCTTCAATCGTATTGTCAAGAACAGCCCCTGTGTTTCTTGAAAAATTATTTGAACAAGAAATCCCCGAAGTTTTTGACGGTTTAATATCTGTTAAAAATGTTGTGAGAATTCCAGGAGAAAAAGCCAAAGTAGCGGTCGATTCTTATGACGATCGAATAGATCCAGTGGGCGCTTGTGTTGGAATGAAAGGATCTAGAATCCACGGCATAGTTCGTGAATTAGGAAACGAAAACATTGATGTGATCAATTACACAACCAACTTACAACTCTATATTACTAGAGCATTAAGTCCAGCTAGAGTGACGTCGATCAAAATTAATGAAGAAACCAAACGTGCTGAAGTTATTTTAAAACCAGAAGAGGTTAGTAAAGCGATTGGAAGAGGTGGTCACAACATCCGTTTAGCGGGTCGATTAACAGGGTATGAAATTGATGTATTTAGAGAAGGTGTAGAAGAAGATGTTGAGCTTTCTGAATTCTCTGATGAAATCGAAGCTTGGGTCATTGCGGAATTTGCAAAAGCTGGGTTGGATACTGCCAAAAGTATCCTTGAACAAGAGGTTGTTGACCTTGTGAAACGTACGGATTTAGAACTAGAAACGATCGAAGATGTAGTTCGTATACTTAAAGAAGAGTTTGAAGAGTAAAATTTTAATTATATTGGTACCCAATATATTCGGGTTACCACACGATTACGCGTAAGAAATACTGTAAAAAAATATCAAAGGCAATTTATGGCTGAAATTATTAGATTAAATAAAGTGTTAAGGGAACTGAATATTTCTCTCGATCGAGCGGTCGATTTTTTGGAAACAAAAAATGTTGAAATAGAAAAACGTCCTACAACTAAAATCACTTCAGAAGTGTACGATCTTCTTGCAGGCGAGTTTCAAACCGATGCAAACAAGAAAGTTGCTTCTAAGGAAGTTGGTGAAGCTAAGCTAAAAGAAAAAGAAGCCTTACGTGTTCAGCGTGAACAAGAAATAGAGCTAAAACTTCAAAAAGCTGAAGCTGCTAAAACAGTTTTTAAAGCCAAACAAGTTCTGCAAGGGCCTAAGAAAGTAGGGAAAATTGATTTAGATGGTCCTAAAAAAGCCATTGTAAAAACAGAAGTAGCAAAGCCAGTAGTTGAAACGAAAGCCCCAACCCCTAAAGTTGAGGATACGCCACAAGTAGCAGCAACTCCGAATGTTGAGCCTGCTCCGAAAGTTGAGGTAGCTTCAGAAGTAGTGGATGCTCCAAAAGAAGTTGAAGCTAAGCCAACTCCAAAAGTTGAGTCTGCTCCGAAAGTTGAGTCTGCTCCGAAAGCTAAAATAGCACTAAAAATAGTGTCAACGCCAAAAGCAGCTGTACCAGCCGATAAAAAAGAAGCAACAGTTTCTACACCTCCAAAAACAACAGCTCCGGCAACACCAGCAGTCGAAACAACTGATGAAGAAGTAGCCCCTGGAGAACAAAAAGTTGAAACAACAAATTATCAAAAACTTTCTGGGCCAAAATCTACAGGTCAAAAAATAGATTTAACCCAATTTAATAAACCCAAAAAAGCGAAGCCAGTGACGCCAGCAGCGGGAGCAAATTCAGCCGATGCTAGAAAAAAACGTCGCCGAATTAGCAAAGTTGGAAGCAATACAACTCAACCTAGAGGAACCTTCAGAAACAGACCGCCACAAGCAAGAACGCAAGTTCCAAAGGTAGAGCCAACAGCTGAAGAAGTCCAAAAACAAGTAAGAGAAACCCTTGAAAAATTACAAGGGAAATCGAACAAAGGCAAAAAGGGTGCGAAGTACAGAAAAGATAAAAGAGATCAACACCGTCAACAGACAGAAAAAGATCAAGAACAACAAGAACTAGAAAACAAAGTTCTTAAAGTTACAGAATTTGTAACGGCAAGCGAAGTCGCTACCATGATGGATGTGTCGGTGACTCAAATTATTTCGGCATGTATGTCGCTTGGAATGATGGTGACTATGAATCAGCGTTTGGATGCTGAAACTTTAACCATTGTTGCAGAAGAATTTGGCTACACAGTTGAGTTTGTAACTGCAGATATTGATGAAGCTATTGAAATCGTAGAAGATACTGCGGATGATTTAGAAACACGTGCACCTATCGTCACAGTAATGGGCCATGTAGATCATGGAAAAACATCCTTACTAGATTATATACGTGAAGAAAACGTAATTGCAGGAGAGTCGGGAGGCATCACACAGCACATTGGTGCTTATGGAGTAACGCTAGGAACAGGTCAAAAAATCGCCTTTTTAGATACACCTGGTCACGAGGCCTTTACGGCAATGCGAGCCCGTGGTGCTCAAGTCACAGATATCGCAATTATTGTGATTGCGGCAGATGATGATATCATGCCACAAACAAAAGAAGCCATTGCACACGCACAGGCAGCTGGCGTTCCTATCATATTTGCAATTAATAAAATTGATAGACCCGCAGCGAATCCTGAAAAAATTAAAGAAGCCTTAGCTAATATGAATTTATTAGTAGAAGACTGGGGTGGAAAAATTCAATCGCATGATGTCTCTGCATTAAAGGGAGATGGTGTCAAAGAATTATTAGAAAAAGTATTGCTAGAAGCTGAGTTATTAGAGCTGCAAGCAAATCCAAATAAACCCGCTTTAGGAACCGTAGTGGAAGCCTTTTTAGATAAAGGTCGTGGGTATGTTTCTACAATCTTAGTACAGGCAGGAACGCTTAAAGTTGGCGATTATGTCCTAGCAGGAAAAAACAGCGGAAAAGTGAGAGCCATGCATGACGAACGTGGAAATGATGTGTTTGTCGCAGGACCTTCTACACCAATCTCTATTTTAGGATTGGACGGCGCACCGCAGGCAGGTGATAAATTCTCTGTCTTTAAAGATGAGCGTGAAGCGAAACAAATTGCTTCTAAACGTACACAACTACAACGCGAGCAGTCTGTACGAACACAACGTCATATTACATTGGATGAAATTGGAAGACGTATTGCTTTAGGAGACTTTAAAGAACTAAACATTATCTTAAAAGGAGATGTTGACGGTTCAGTAGAAGCACTTACAGATTCATTCCAGAAATTATCGACCGAAGAAATTCAGGTGAATATTATTCATAAAGGTGTTGGAGCCATTACAGAAAGTGATGTATTACTCGCCACAGCATCGGATGCGATTATTATCGGATTTAATGTGCGACCAATGGGGAATGCCCGTCAAATTGCAGATAAGGAAGAAATCGATATCCGAATGTACTCTATTATTTACGATGCGATTAATGATCTTAAAGATGCAATGGAAGGCATGTTGTCTCCAGTATTCAAAGAAGAAATCACGGGAACCGCTGAAATTAGAGAAACCTTTAAAATCTCTAAAATTGGAACGATTGCAGGGTGTATGGTTACCAATGGTAAGATTTACAGAAGCGCCGGCGTTCGATTAATCAGAGAAGGTGTGGTGGTGTACACAGGGGAGTTAAGCTCTTTAAAGCGTTTCAAAGACGATGCGAAAGAAGTGGCTAAAGGCTACGACTGTGGTATGCAAGTGAAAAACTACAACGATATTCGTGAAGGAGATATTTTGGAAGCCTTCCGTGAGGTAGAGGTTAAGAAAACACTTAAATAGTAGTATACAAATACATAAATTTTTAAAAACCGTATGTCCAAAAGGCATACGGTTTTTTTGTTTATAATAAAGTTGTTTACTAGAAACAACAGTTGTAATATAGTGCAATTATTTAGTTTATGATTTTAAAGATTCCCCTAGTTTTAAATAGTTTGCGTATATTTGAATAACCAATTTAATTTATAGTATGAAAAAATCAATTGTAACGTTACTACTGTTTTGCTGTTTTATTTATAGTGAATCCGCCAATGCACAAGAACCTTTTATTGGAGAAATCAGAATGTTTGCTGGAAATTTTGCGCCACGAGGTTGGGCAAAATGTGAAGGTCAATTACTGGCGATTAATCAATACAACGCATTGTTTTCAATACTAGGAACTAGGTATGGCGGTGATGGCCATACTACTTTTGCATTGCCAGACTTAAGAGGTCGGGTCGCTATCGGTTCTGGAACTGGACCTGGTCTAACACCACGTTCACTAAGTCAAAGATCAGGTTCTGAAACAAATATGCTAACGGTCGCTAATCTACCTGCTCATAATCATTCCATCAATGCGGTTACGGCAGACGGCAACACATCCGTCCCAGGCGGCAATTTGCCAGCAGGCACAAAATTACTGGACAAGGAATACTCCGATGCCACAGCCACTACCACAATGAATGCTACAATGGTGAGTAGCACGGGTGGAGGACAGGCTGTTAATAATATGCAACCCTATCTTACAGTGACTTATATTATTGCTTTACAAGGCATTTATCCAACACCTAATTAAAAACAGATGAAATTAATTATTCAACTCTTTATTTTCACAAGTATAAGTTTCAATGGTTTTGCACAGATCACACTCAATGCTTGTCAAGCGTTGTTCGATGATCAAGAATTTATATTCACACAAACGGATACCGACGCTACGGGGAGAGCTGTTTTTGAAACCACACCAATCACAGGCGATCAGCCTTGTAGTGGCATTGGGGTCTGTGAATTTCAAATCGCTTATAATGACACAGATAGTCGATGGGAGCTCCGAGCAGATGGTGGCAATGGCAACTTTTCTGAAACGTATTTAATTTATTATAATACTGCGCAATCGACACCAAATCCTCCAGATACAACCTTGGGTATTTGGGTTGAGAATTCGACGACAGACACAGAAACTCCCTATTGTGGAGGAAACGGCGATTCAACGATTGAAACGCTCACTGGCGATGTTCAAAGTGAAACATTAGGCACTTCTAATGAAGCGTTTGCGAACGTATTTAAACTATTTCCAAATCCAAGTTCAGCTCAAATTACCATTGAATCGGTTTTTGAGGTTTCCAATATTCAGCTCTTTGATCTCACTGGAAAATCAGTGCTAAGTGCTTCAAAAATTGACCAAAACAGCATCGATGTGCGCCAACTTCAAAACGGTCTTTACATTGCTAAATTTGAAATCAACGACCAGCTATATGTTAGAAAAATCGTTGTTCAATAAAACGTTACTATTTTTTAAGGGATAAGTCGGAACGCATCTGGATAGGATTTTTTTACAACTAAGAGTTCTCGATCTGCTTCGAGTAAAGTTCTGAATTTTCCAACCCAAATTTTATAATTTGGGGTTTCATATTTCATTTCTACAGTTTGATCTGGAAAGCCTGTTTTGAAACCTTCAAAAGCTGTTTCAGCATCGAGACGTTCTCCGCTAAATATTTGAATTCGGATAAATTCTTTTTCGGAATTTAATTCTTTTTTGAGTGTTAAAATACGATCAATTTCTGCACTTTTATATATGCTTACAGTGCCTTCTTGAGCCCAAACAGCGGCTGTAAATAAGAGACTTATAATAAATAATTTTGAATAAATAATTTTCATAGTATAGGATTGCTTTTACAAATGTAAACGAATAAAACTAAAAGTAAAAAAAATACTTATTTAGAATGCTTATAAATTAGAAACTTACGCATATCTAACATTTTAAAAATGGACATTATATCTTACTTTTGCGGAAGATTTTTAATAAACGAATATTGCCTATTTGCATGATAAAATCGAACCAAAGTTTAGAAATGACTTCTATCAACACTATGAAACAGGGATTTAACTTTTACACGCTTTCAAAAACACTATTTTCGAGGTTTTTATTTTTCTCAATTTTAACCACATCACTATACGCTCAAGACGGCGATCCTGTTAAAGGGAAATCCTTATTTAATGCCAACTGTGCTGCTTGTCACCAATTAGACAAGAAAATGACGGGTCCTGCACTGAGAAAAGTCGAGTCAAGACTGAGTGAAACGGAAGGCTTAGACCGCGTCTGGCTTAATGCTTGGATTCGTAACAGCAACGCTTTGATTAAGTCTGGCGATGCGTATGCGAACAAAATTTATGCAGAGTATAACAATTCTGCAATGACTGCTTTTCCAGGATTTTCAGATGAAGATATCTCTAATATTCTAGCTTATACAGCACAAGATAAAACGGTGCCTGTAGCAGCAGTAACAACCGCAGCACAAGGCGCGCAGACTGACGGAGGCGTATCTCAAGAATTGGTTTTGGGCGCTCTAGCAGTTCTTTTTGGATTGTTAGCCTTAGGATTGTTTTTAGTAAATAAAACATTACGTCGTTTTGCTTCTGCAAACAATGTTGAAATCGCAGAAGCGGTGAAGCGAAAGTCACTTTGGAAAGCCTTTGTGAACAATCAATTTTTAATGTTGGTTGTGGCTGTTTTCTTTTTACTATCGAGTGCCTATTTTGTGTACGGCTATTTAATGCAAGTTGGCGTTAATCAGGGGTATCAACCAATTCAACCGATACATTATTCTCATAAAATCCACGCTGGTGATAATGGGATTGACTGTAAGTACTGTCACTCGTCTGCTCGTGTGAGCAAGCACTCTGGGATTCCAGCGCTGAATGTGTGTATGAACTGTCATAAATCTATATATGAAGTTTCTCCAGAAACGGCTACGGACGAGTATAGCAAAGCATTTTACGACGGAGAGATCCAAAAACTTTACGATGCTGTAGGGTGGGATGATGCCGAACAAGAGTATACAGGAAAAACAAAGCCAGTCAAATGGGTTCGTATACACAACCTGCCTGATTTTGCTTATTTTAATCACTCGCAACACGTTATGGTGGCTGGGTTGGAATGTCAAACATGTCACGGTCCTGTAGAGGAAATGGAAATCATGTATCAGTTTTCTCCACTCACCATGGGGTGGTGTATTAACTGCCATAGAGAAACAAATGTAAAAGTTCAAGACAACGGCTACTACGATAAAATTCATGAAGCGCTCACCAAGAAATATGGTGTAGAGCAACTGACTGCAGCTCAAATGGGTGGTTTAGAGTGTGGGAAATGTCATTATTAGTATTTAAATAAAACGATCAACAAGTAACATAAGAAATATGTCATCAAACAAGAAATACTGGAAAAGTGTTGAGGAGTTAAATCCGAATCATAGATCCGCTGTTGAGACGCTTAAACAAAAGGAGTTTACGCAAGAAATTCCTGTAGACGAATTTCTAGGGGATAAAGAAACCTTAGAATCCTCAAGTACAACGCGTCGTGATTTCTTAAAATATGTAGGATTCAGTACTGCAGCAGCGTCTTTAGCAGCCTGTGAAGGGCCGGTTATCAAGTCGATTCCCTATGTAGTGCAGCCCGAGCAAATCATACCTGGTGTAGCTAACTATTATGCCACTGCGATTGCTAATGGCTATGATTTTGCAAGTGTTCTAATTAAAACAAGAGAAGGCCGTCCTATCAAGGTCGAGTCTAACAGTCTCGCAAAAGCGAACGGCGGCATCAACGCTAGAGTACAAGCATCCGTTTTAGATTTATATGATAACCAACGCGTTGTAGGGCCTCAAAAAGAAGGTCAAGCCATCAGTTGGGGCGAACTTACAGCGGAGGTATCTCAAAAATTAGACGCTTTAAAAGAAACCGATAAATCAGTAGTGTTGCTAACACAAACCTTTGCAAGTCCTTCGACTTCAAAATTAATTTCTGATTTAAAACAAAAATACAGCAATGTAAGTCATGTGGTTTATGATGCTATTTCAGAATCTGCAGCAGCAGATGCTTACCAAAATAAATATGGTACAAGAGGATTAGTCAATTATGATTTTTCTGAAGCACAAACGATTGTGTCTATTGGCGCAGACTTTTTAGGTGACTGGCAAGGCGGCGGATTTAATGCTGCATATGCAAAAGGACGTATTCCTAAAAACGGAAAAATGTCTCGACATATTCAGTTTGAGGCAAACATGAGTTTATCAGGTGCTAATGCCGATAAACGTGTGGCACTGAAACCATCGCAACAAAAGGTAGTACTAGCGAAGCTTTATGGAAAATTAGTTGGAACGGCTGTTGGCGGAAATCTTCCAGCACATTTAGAGACTGCAGTTAATAATGCAGCTTCAGAATTGCTTAAGGCAGGTTCTAATGCGGTTGTTCTTACAGGAATCCAAGACGTAAATGCACAAAATTTGGTGTTGGCTATCAACGAAAAATTAAACAGTAAAGCGTTTGATACTACAAACACCATCCAAACCCGTCAAGGAAATGATAAGGCAGTTTCAGATTTAGTAACAGCAATGAATGCTGGGACGGTTGGTGCTGTGATCATGGCTGGAGTGAATCCAGTATATACACTTCCAAATGCCACTGCATTTGTGGAAGGCTTAAAACAAACAGAATTATCAGTAGCGTTCACCATGAAAAATGATGAAACAGCTGCGGTCTCACAATATGTTGCTGCCACGTCACATTACTTAGAGTCATGGGGTGATTTAGAAACAAAAAAAGGACACTACGGGCTCATGCAGCCAACGATTCGTCCGTTGTTTGATACCAAACAATTTCAAGAGGTCTTACTAGAATTAGTAGGAGAATCAGGAACCTACCATGATTTTGTAAAGTCCTTTTGGGAAAATACAATATTAAAAGACGCGTCTTGGAATGACAGTTTACATGATGGGGTATACGTATCATCAAACTCTGCCACCATTGATACGGCTGATGCTTTTGATGGCAGTGCAATCTCAGGATTAGCTGCTGCTGCGAATACACTTGCAGCAACATCGACTTCAGGAATGGAGTTGACACTCTATCCAAAAACAGGGATGGGAGACGGTCAACAAGCCAACAATCCTTGGTTACAAGAGTTTCCAGATCCATTAACAAGAACCACTTGGGATAACTACTTAACAGTATCCGAATTTGATGGTAAAGCATTAGGATTCTTTTTAGAAACCAGTACTTTTTTTAACGAAAACAGTCATGATGCTAATGGTGGATTGAATGGGAAATATGCAAATGTGACCGTCAATGGTACAACCGTAAAAGTTCCAGTGATTATTCAACCAGGTCAAGCAAGAGGCACCGTTGGAATGTCTTTTGGATATGGTCGTACGGAAGGGCTAAAAACTGAAATGCAAACGGGCGTTAACGCGTATCCTTTATACACCGATTTTAATTCCGTACAAACAGCTACTGTAGAGTTAACGGATGGCAAGCATGAATTTGCATGTGTTCAGTTGCATAACACCCTAATGGGTAGAGGCGATATCATCAAAGAAACTACTTTGGAGATTTTTAATACTGAATCTGCTGCAGATTGGAACCCAATGACGATGGTGTCATTAAATCATGAAGAAACCCCTGTGGATTCTCCCGATGTCGACTTATGGGATGAATTTGATCGTTCAATTGGACATCATTTCAATCTTTCAATTGACTTAAACTCATGTACAGGATGTGGGGCTTGTGTGATCGCATGTCATGCAGAAAACAATGTTCCTGTTGTAGGAAAAGAAGAAATTCGTAGAAGTCGCGATATGCACTGGCTACGTATCGATAGATATTACTCTTCAGACGAAACGTTTGAAGGCGATAACACCACAAAAGATAATATTCAAGGGTTAGGTAGCTCGTTAAGTACTTTTGGAGAGATGGAAGTTCCGTCTGAAAACCCACAAGTTGCTTTCCAACCCATCATGTGTCAGCATTGTAACCATGCACCATGTGAGACGGTTTGTCCAGTAGCAGCTTCATCCCACGGTCGTCAGGGTCAAAACCACATGGCATATAATCGTTGTGTTGGAACTCGATATTGTGCAAACAACTGTCCTTATAAAGTACGTCGATTTAACTGGTTCTTATATAATGAGAATGATGAGTTTGATTACCACATGAATAATGACTTAGGACGTATGGTAATCAATCCAGATGTAACGGTTCGATCTAGAGGTGTGATGGAAAAATGTTCAATGTGTATTCAAATGACACAAAAAACAATACTAGACGCTAAACGTGACGGTAGAGAAGTGAATCCAGACGAATTCAAGACGGCTTGTTCGGCTGCATGTGACTCAGGAGCGATTGCTTTTGGAGATATAAATAATAAGAAAAGTGCAATTACAGAACTGAAAGATGATGAGCGTGCTTATCATTTATTAGATCATGTTGGTACAAAACCAAATGTGGTTTATCAAGTAAAAGTAAGAAACACAAACGAAGCATAAATAACTAAGAAATAATATAAAAGGAATATGGCGTCTCATTACGAAGCACCTATCAGAAGACCATTAGTTACTGGGGAAAAATCATATCATGATGTAACCTTGGACGTTGTTGCACCTGTTGAAGGGAAAGCAAACAAACTATGGTGGGTAGTATTTTCTATTGCACTTTCAGCTTTTGGCTGGGGGATAGGGTGTATGATTTATACCGTCTCTACGGGGATTGGAACTTGGGGTCTTAACAAAACCGTTGGTTGGGCTTGGGATATTACGAACTTCGTTTGGTGGGTTGGTATTGGACATGCTGGAACCTTAATTTCAGCAGTATTATTATTATTCAGACAAAAATGGCGTATGGCTATTAACCGTTCTGCGGAAGCCATGACAATTTTCTCTGTAATTCAAGCAGGATTGTTCCCAATCATTCACATGGGGCGACCTTGGTTAGCCTATTGGGTACTCCCAATTCCAAATCAATTTGGATCTCTATGGGTCAACTTTAATTCTCCTTTATTGTGGGATGTATTTGCAATATCCACCTATTTATCAGTTTCACTTGTATTTTGGTGGACAGGTTTGTTGCCAGATTTTGCAATGATTCGAGATCGTGCCGTAAGACCTTTCCAAAAGAAAATCTATTCCTTATTAAGTTTTGGATGGAGTGGACGCGCAAAAGACTGGCAACGATTTGAAGAAGTATCTTTGGTTCTTGCTGGACTCGCAACACCATTAGTACTTTCGGTACACACCATTGTATCCTTTGATTTTGCGACATCAGTAATACCAGGATGGCATACAACGATATTTCCACCTTACTTTGTAGCCGGTGCTATTTTCTCTGGCTTTGCAATGGTAAACACCTTATTAATAATTATGCGTAAAGTATGTAGTCTTGAAGATTACATCACGGTTCAACATATCGAATTGATGAACATCGTTATTATGATTACGGGATCTATTGTTGGAGTAGCATATATCACGGAATTATTTATCGCTTGGTACTCAGGAGTTGAATACGAACAATATGCATTCCTAAACAGAGCAACAGGGCCTTACGCTTGGGCGTACTGGGCAATGATGTCATGTAATGTGTTTTCACCACAATTTATGTGGTTCAAAAGACTCAGAACAAGTATTATGTTCTCATTCTTTATCTCTATTGTCGTAAATATTGGAATGTGGTTTGAGCGTTTTGTGATTATTGTAACATCTCTTCACAGAGATTACTTACCATCTTCATGGACAATGTTCTCACCAACGTTTGTAGATATCGGAATTTTTATCGGTACCATAGGATTCTTCTTTGTATTGTTCTTATTGTACGCCAGAACGTTCCCTGTAATTGCACAAGCTGAAGTTAAAACAATCCTAAAGTCTTCAGGACAACGGTATAAAAATATTAGAGAAGCAGGTGGTAGTTTAGTTGGTACAGGTTCAGATGAACGTACGGATGCTAATACAGCCCCAGCCCAAACACCTAAAAAGAAAAAAGAGTAGCCTATGGGATCTTCAAAAGTTATTCACGCACTATACACAGATGACGATGTGCTATTAGCAGCTGTTAAAGCGGTTAAGGACAAAAGACATCATATCGAAGAGATATTCACGCCTTTTCCAGTCCACGGACTTGATAAAGCTATGGGATTAGAACCAACGCGTATTGCCATCGCAGCTTTTATGTATGGTTGTGTTGGATTAATTGTATCCACTGTCATGATGAATTATATCATGATCGAAGACTGGCCTCAAAATATCGGTGGAAAACCGAGTTTTAGCTATATCGAAAACATGCCGGCATTTGTGCCAATCATGTTTGAGTTAACCGTCTTTTTTGCGGCTCACTTAATGGTTATTACGTTCTATTTAAGAAGTAGAATGTGGCCATTTAAAAATGCAGAAAACCCGGATCCAAGAACAACCGATGACCATTTTTTAATGGAAATCCCTGTTCATGATAATGAAAAAGAATTAACAACCCTGCTGAATCAAACCGGTGCAGTAGAAGTTCACGTCGTTGATAAAGAAGCACATTAGGAATATGAAAAGTGTATCAAAAATAATCGTTTTAGTCTTGGCCTTTGGGTCGGTGTTTTCATGTCAAAATGATAACAGTCCAAACTACCAATACTTTCCAAACATGTATGCACCAATAGGCTATGAAGCTTATGGCGAATATGATGTTTTTCCAAACTCACAAGAAGCCTTATTGCCTGTTAAAGGAACGATCTCTAGAGGTCACTCCTTATATGAGTATGAGAATTCTAATGAAGGCTATGCTTTAGCACTTTCAGAATTGGAGTCTCCAATAGGGTCTGCGGAACTAGACGCTAAAAGAGGAAAAGAGCTGTATGAAATTTATTGTGGTATTTGCCATGGTAATAAAGGAGCTGGACAAGGAAAATTAGTCAAAAGAGAAAAAATTCTTGGGGTACCAAGTTATGCAGATAGAGCAATCACTGAAGGAAGTATCTACCACGTTATTTATTACGGTAAAAATACGATGGGATCCTATGCAAACTTATTGAATGAGGAAGAACGTTGGCAAGTAACTGCCTATGTTGAAACCCTTAGAGCAGAATTAAAAAAATAAGAAAAGTAACACATTTATATACATATGTACACGTTTTCAAAAAGACTTAAAATTGTTTCAATCCTTCTATTCGTCGTTGGCGCTATAGGGTGGGGGACAAGTTATGTAGCATCTCATGGGTTAACCTTAGAGGATGTGAAAATACTATTAGCAGAAGAAAATTCGCACCACGGAGCTGAGACTTCTCATGGCGAAGAAGCACATCATGACGTCAAAACAGATGGAGAAGCGCATGCTGCAATGATCCATTCCACTCATGACACTGACGCTCATGGCGAAGAAGCACATGGCGAAGAAGCACATCATGACGATGCGCACGCAGAACATGTATTGCACCAAATGCATAACAGACCCTATGCCGCTTTATACGTAGCAGCCTTTTTCTTTTTTATGATATCATTGGGTGTACTTGCCTTTTACGGAATTCAATATGCCGCGCAAGCAGGCTGGTCACCAGTACTGTTTAGAGTCATGGAAGCGATTACCTATTATGTGCTTCCTGGAGGATTAATTGTTTTAGGAATTGCTTTATGGGCAGATCATCATATCTTTATATGGATGGATCCAGAAGTTGTAGCACATGATGCACTGATTCAAGCAAAAGCAGGTTGGCTAGATAAAACATGGTTTGCTATAAGAGGCTTAATCTTCATTACAGGATGGAGTTTATACCGTTATTTCTCTCGAAAATTCTCACTAGCGCAAGATCAAGCGGATGTGAACGACAACAGAAACTTTAAAAAGAACTTTAGAATTTCAGCAGCCTTCCTAGTATTTTACATCTACACAGAATCTATTATGTCCTGGGATTGGATTATGAGTGTAGATCCACACTGGTTCAGTACGCTATTTGGATGGTATGTATTTGCAAGTATGTTTGTTAGTGGAATCACCGTGATCGCATTGATCACAATATACTTAAAGTCTAAAGGACTTATGGAATTTGTGAATAATAGTCATCTACATGATTTAGCTAAATTCATGTTTGCCATTAGTGTATTCTGGACCTATTTATGGTTCTCACAATTTATGCTTATATGGTATGCAAATATCCCTGAAGAGGTGACTTACTTTGTAACACGTATTGAAGACTATAACCTCCCATTTTTCGGAATGATAATTTTAAACTTTATTTTCCCATTCTTGGTGCTTATGAATAGCGATTATAAGCGTGTGCCATGGTTTATTGTGATGGCTGGTATTGTGATTTTATTTGGACATTATATAGATATATTCAATATGATTATGCCAGCAACTGTAGGAGATCGATGGTTTATTGGAGTCCCCGAAATTAGTGCCGTATTATTATTCTTAGGATTGTTCATATTCATTGTTTTTTATGCGCTTTCAAAAGCACCATTATTAGCAAAAGGAAATCCTTTTATCAAGGAAAGTGAACATTTTCATTATTAATTAAAATTTAAAAAGACAACATATAACGATGACTGGCTTATTAACAATCTTAATTTTATTAGGGATCACCATTGCAATTTGGCAAATGGTCAAAATCTTTGATTTAGCACAAGTAAATAAAGACGTAACACAAGTAGCAAACAATAAAGATAACAAAACACAGGGATACCTTATGTTGGCCTTTTTAGGGTTTATATATGGAATCACAATTGTTTCTTTTGCGTTGTGGGGCGATTTACCACTAACGTCTAATTCTGCTTCTGAACACGGTCCTGAAATTGATCGATTAATGATCATTTCGATGGCGGTAATATTTATCGTACAAACAATTACACAGTTTTTACTACACTACTTCGCATTTAAATATAGAGGTGAAAAAGGACGTAAAGCATTGTTTTATGCGGATAATGATAAACTAGAATTTATCTGGACGGTTATTCCAGTGATTGTCTTAGCAGGACTAATCATGTACGGTTTATTCACATGGACGGACATAATGAATATAGACGAAGATGACGATCCAATAGTGGTTGAACTCTATGCACAACAATTCAACTGGAAAGCGCGCTATGCTGGAGAAGACAATGTATTAGGAAAAGCCAATGTGCGATTGATCAACCTTGACAATGCAAATATTTTAGGGTTAGACGAAGCAGATCCAAATGCACAAGACGATATCATTACTACAGAATTACACTTGCCTGTAGGACAACCAATATTATTCAAAATGCGTTCGCAAGACGTTTTGCACTCGGCATATATGCCTCACTTTAGAGCACAAATGAACTGCGTTCCTGGAATGATAACGCAATTTGCTTTCACACCAACGGTGACAACTGAAGAGATGCGATTGAATCCAGACATTTATGAAAAAGTAAGAAACATTAATAGAATCAGAGTTCAAAAAAGTAAAAAATTGCAAGCAAAAGGCGAAGAGCCCTTAGATAGCTATGAATTTGACTACCTATTACTTTGTAATAAAATATGTGGAAAATCACACTATAACATGCAAATGAAAATTATTGTAGAATCGGAAGAAGACTACAAGGCATGGTTACTAGAACAAAAATTATTCAAGAACTCTTTAGTTCAAAATTAAAAATATAACAACACAAGATTATGTCAGCACAGGTAGATACTCACGCACATCAAGACGATCATGGACATCATCCGAAAGAAACGTTTATAACAAAGTATATATTTTGTCAAGATCACAAGATGATAGCCAAGCAGTATTTGATTACTGGGATTATTATGGGTGTGGTCGGGATTTTAATGTCTTTGTTAATGCGCATGCAAATTGCATGGCCTACGCAACCCAATCCAATTTTTGAAGCACTTTTAGGGAAGTGGGCACCAGGCGGTGTTATGGATGCGGATATCTATTTGGCTTTAGTGACCATACACGGTACCATCATGGTTTTCTTTGTATTAACTGCAGGTCTAAGTGGAACCTTTAGTAACCTATTAATTCCATTGCAAATTGGTGCGCGAGATATGGCTTCTGGATTCCTTAACATGGTATCTTACTGGTTATTCTTTTTGTCTAGTGTTATCATGGTAGCGTCCTTTTTTGTGGAAGCAGGACCCGCTGCTGCAGGATGGACAATATATCCTCCATTAAGTGCATTGCCATTAGCGCAAGGAGGATCAGGCGCAGGAATGACCTTATGGTTAGTATCGATGGCTATTTTTATCGCCTCCTCTTTACTAGGGTCTCTTAACTACATCGTAACGGTTTTAAACCTAAGAACAAAAGGGATGGCAATGACACGATTACCACTAACTATATGGGCGTTTTTTATTACGGCCGTTATTGGAGTTGTATCCTTTCCTGTATTATTATCGGCTGCCTTATTACTAATCATGGACCGTAGTTTTGGAACCTCTTTCTTCCTATCGGATATTTTTATTCAAGGTGAAGTATTGCATTACCAAGGGGGATCACCAGTTTTATTCGAACATTTATTCTGGTTCTTAGGACACCCAGAAGTATATATTGTATTACTACCAGCCCTAGGGATTACTTCTGAAGTGATTGCTACCAACTCACGAAAACCAATTTTCGGTTACCGNGCAATGGTGGCGTCTATCTTAGCAATCGCATTCTTGTCAACNATTGTATGGGGACACCATATGTTTATTTCAGGAATGAACCCATTCCTAGGTTCCGTATTTACATTTACAACACTACTAATTGCGATACCCTCAGCGGTAAAAGCATTTAACTATATAACGACACTATGGAAAGGGAATCTACAATTGAACCCAGCGATGTTGTTTTCAATTGGGTTAGTATCAACCTTTATCACAGGAGGTCTTACAGGAATCATCCTTGGAGATAGTGCTTTAGATATTAACGTTCATGATACATACTTTGTAGTAGCGCACTTCCATTTAGTAATGGGAATATCTGCATTGTACGGATTGTTTGCCGGCGTCTACCATTGGTTCCCAAAAATGTTTGGACGTATGCTTAATAAAAACCTTGGATACATTCACTTTTGGGTCACAGCAATTTGTGCTTACGGAGTATTTTTTCCAATGCACTTCATTGGCATGGCAGGATTGCCAAGACGTTACTACACAAACAGTAACTTCCCATTATTTGATGATACTTCAAACGTTCAAATACTAATTACCGTATTTGCACTTGTTGGAGGAGTCTTTCAATTAGTATTCTTGTGGAACTTTTTCCACAGCATATTTTATGGTAAAAAAGCAGTACAAAACCCATGGAGATCTAATACATTAGAATGGACAACTCCTGTAGAACACATGCATGGTAACTGGCCAGGTGAAATTCCTCACGTAGAGCGTTGGGCTTATGACTATAGTAAACCCGGTCATGATGATGATTTTGTTCCTCAAAACGTCCCTCTAAAAGAAGGTGAAGAAGAACTACAACACTAAATGCTTATAACTTAATAGTATATTTAAAAGCCTTTCTTAAAACAAGAAAGGCTTTTTCTTTATATTTGTGTATATGAATGAAAACCTTAACCCTAACGACGACCATCTCACACCAGAGGAACAAGACATAGAAAAGGTGTTAAGACCCCTTTCATTTGATGATTTTGCAGGGCAAGATCAAGTACTTGAAAACTTACAAATATTTGTTCAAGCCGCCGTAGAACGTGATGAAGCTTTGGATCACACTTTGTTTCATGGCCCTCCTGGTCTTGGAAAAACCACCTTAGCACATATTCTCGCCAATGAGTTGGGTGTTGGTATTAAAGTTACATCAGGTCCCGTATTGGATAAGCCAGGGGATTTAGCAGGGCTATTAACCAACCTTGAAGAACGCGATGTTTTATTTATTGATGAAATTCACCGTTTGAGCCCTATAGTAGAGGAGTATTTGTACTCTGCAATGGAGGATTACAAAATTGATATTATGATTGAGTCTGGGCCTAATGCCCGCACGGTTCAAATCAACTTAAACCCGTTTACATTAGTAGGCGCAACCACTAGGTCCGGATTATTAACAGCGCCGATGCGTGCCCGATTTGGCATCAGCAGTCGTTTACAGTATTACTCAACCGAACTGTTGTCCACCATTCTCGAAAGAAGTGCAACCATCCTAAAAGTTCCCATCAGTTTTGAGTCCGCAGTTGAAATAGCTGGACGTAGTCGTGGTACGCCTCGTATAGCCAATGCTCTATTGCGCCGTGTAAGAGATTTTGCGCAAATAAAAGGCAATGGAAAAATTGATATTGAAATTGCAAAATTTGGATTGAAAGCTCTAAATGTAGATGCCCATGGATTGGATGAAATGGACAATAAAATTTTAACAACAATTATAGATAAGTTCAAAGGCGGCCCTGTAGGGGTCACCACCATCGCTACTGCTGTGAGTGAAAGNCCAGAAACNATNGAAGAAGTTTACGAACCNTTTNTGATNCAACAAGGATTTATCATGCGNACCCCNAGAGGNCGTGAGGTCACCGATCTTGCCTATAAACACTTAGGACGCATCAAAGGCGATATACAAGGGGGGTTGTTTTAGAATAATTTTATAATGATGTCAGGCTGAGTGAAACATCCAAATGAATTTAAAAAACCACTATTCAAACTTAATAAAAGCCGAAGCCAAACGCCTCGGTTTCCTGTCTTGTGGTATGAGTAAGGCGGGGTTCTTAGAAGAAGAAGCACCACGTTTGGAGTCTTGGCTAAATCAAAATAGCCATGGTAAAATGCAATACATGGAAAACCATTTTGACATGCGTCTTGATCCTACTCTATTGGTAGAAGATTCTAAAAGCGTTGTCTCTCTGATTTATAATTATTTTCCCGAAGAAACCCAACACGATCCAGACGCTCCAAAAATAAGCAAGTATGCTTATGGCAGGGATTATCATTTCGTCATAAAAGACAAGCTCAAACAACTACTCGAATTCATTAAAGAAGAAATAGGGGACGTACACGGGCGTGCGTTTGTAGACTCCGCCCCAATCTTGGAAAAAGCATGGGCCAAAAAGTCGGGGCTTGGCTGGATAGGGAAGCACAGTAATTTATTGACGCAACAATTGGGGTCCTTCTATTTTATTGCAGAGCTGATTATTGATTTGGAATTGGAGTACGACACACCTGTAACCGACCACTGTGGCACCTGTACGGCCTGTATAGACGCTTGCCCAACCGAAGCCATTACTTCAGAATATGGTGTAGATGGCAGCAAGTGTATCTCCTATTTCACCATTGAACTCAAAGAGCAAATCCCCACTGAAATGAAAGGTCAATTTGATAACTGGATGTTTGGGTGTGATGTATGCCAGGACGTATGCCCATGGAATCGATTTTCAAAAGCGCACTCTGAGCCCTTATTCAACCCAAAACCAGAATTGTTGTCCATGACCAAACAGGATTGGGAGGAAATTACACAAGACACCTTCTCTAAAGTATTTCAACATTCTGCTGTGAAACGCACCAAGTTTTCGGGATTAAAAAGAAATATTAAGTTTTTAAAGAGATAGTTTTAGTAGACTCTCTTTTAATTAAATTCGTTTTTAGTTCTATGATTTTTGGAATAATTATTTTTTCTTTTTTTACAGCTTTTAATTCTTTATATAATTGTTTGAAGGCCATCTTCCCTATTTTATAACCAGGTTGATCAATGGTCGTTAAAGAGGGCGTTATTGCAGATGACATAAACCAATTACTAAAGCCTACAATTGAAATATCCTCAGGGATTTTAACCTTTCGTTTTCTGAACTCTGTTATTGCTCCTATAGCAACCATGTCTGTATTAATAAAAACACCGTCAACATCCTTATGTTCTTTTAGAAGACGCGTGGCATTAAGTTTTCCTTCTTCAAAACTATTGTCACCACATTGGCATATATAAACTAAAGATGGATCGTAAGAGAGTCCGTTATCTATCAGTGCTTTTTTATATCCTAAAAATCTATCAATAGAGTTTTGAGGTAATAAGGGGCCTCTAAAATGAGCAATTCTTTT